>Ga0209187_1000832_pt1 | contig 44389 bp, 63 predicted proteins | sample BantaG_FD_187430 | JGI IMG/M metagenome (GOLD analysis project Ga0209187, IMG submission 187430) | Marine algal microbial communities from Bantry Bay, Ireland - BantryBay_4 metaG (SPAdes) (version 2) | ecosystem: Host-associated > Algae > Red algae > Unclassified | place: Bantry Bay, Ireland...
CCTCAAAGCAATACAGTTCGAACACATTATTATTCTCATAGATTTCCCCGCCTGTCGCGGCTAAAAATGCAGCGGCGTCTGTAGCCGGTAACGCCACCGGCGTTACAACTCCGTCTTCCGTTTCGATACTGGTAATAATACCACCGTCCTGATAAAACGTCTCTCGAAGATCGCCCAAATATTGGAGGCAACACGCTACGCAGGTGTCGCAATCCGCTTGGATCGTAGCGCGCGACCAATGACCATCGGCATTATAAGTGGGATAGGGTCCGCTGACATCCCAAACGAGCACCCCTACCTGGACAATCTCAATAAACGGAGGAGTAGTGGTAAATACCGCCTCAAACTGGGGGACAGGGTCGAACGTCCCGTCATTAGGGTCAGATGTGGTCGCCACACTACATTCGTCCGGGTCCTCGCCCCCCTCCAGCACGCCGACCAGCACGCCGACCCAAATCTCTCCGAGGTCTGGGCAAGGCACTGCCTCCCCTCCGCTAAAATTCCGAAAACTCCCCGTGGTTGGAGGCTCGTTTTTTAAAGTAACAGGGGTACCCTGCCTAAACGCCTCACAATCAAAGCACTCGGCTTGGGCCGATCCGATGATCATCGGGGCGTCTGGAGCAAGGCTATACGGGATAAATCCGTGCTTCAGTTCGACGGTCCCTATTAGATCTCCGTCGCAAACAGCTGGGGCACTACAATCTGCGTAGGTTTCTACCTGCCCCACAATCACGCGAGTGTCGCCTTTCTGCGCCAAGGTGTAACGCGTCGGACCCCCTTGGTAACAAGCCGAAACAGTTGCCGAGTAATAAGTTACCTTGGCATTCGTATAGGTCGGCTTGCATTCCCCATTGCTGTCCTCCCTTCCCTCGCCGCTCAAAAAGTAGCATCCGCCCGGCATGCACGGCTGCCACTCCGACAGGGTGACGCTGATACACCTAGGCATCCATTTACAAAGCCCAGTCCCCTGATCCCCAATTGCACATTGGGCATCTGGCTTCTCTGCTATTTCGCAACACGCGGGGCAGATTTCGAGACCTAACGTACCCTCCAAAATAAAATCGTTACTTGTATTTACCTTGCTTCTGCATTCGCAAGTCTGGGGGGTTTGGAAAAACCATTTAGCCAAGATTGTACCAAAACCAAAGGCGCCGCTAGTGCTCAGCCAAAACCTCCATCCCCCGCCAACTGTGATGGAGGTCGCAGTTAGCCACAACGTCTGGCAATAAGCAATCGTCTCCCCATTTGGCCCTTCCGACTCAAATGTAGCGCGGCCTACTGGGCAACCGTCGTCATAAATGCAAAGCTCAGTTTCAGTGAAATCAATACTCGTAATTGTTTTATTTGTATCTCCTACAGGAGTAGGATTGGACTCCAATGATCCGGCATCCAACTTAATCCTCACCCCGCGATTTGTGAAACATCCGGGCTCGTCTCCTGAGCAGTCTGGCCAGACAAAGTCACCTCGTTCGCAGTTTTTACAGCCGCATTTAGCCAAGCAACCTCCCCCGGTCTGAAAGAATCGAGACCAAACGGTATGGTTATTCGGTTGCGCCATTACGCGGCTCTCCCATCGCCGATGAGATCGATTTTGCCATTGCAACAATTTATGAACAGATTTGACTCCGTGCCGCTGTTAAGGATTTTTACCGAGCATTCATCTGTCTCATTGACGATGTCGATCTTGCCAATGCAGGTGTAGATTTCGCCGTCGACCGCAGCGACATTATTGGCTTCGTCATCAGGATCGTCGACGCCGCATTTCCACGGCGTCGATGTTGGCAGGGCCGTTACATCTCGGACGATGACGTCGACGCCACGGATGCACGCGCATAGGCATCGCTCTGCGGCGCTGGTTTCTACGTCTAGAGTGCCCGCCTTGATTTCGATGCAAGCTAAGATGTCATAGATGCCCGTCGCAGGTAGAGGCATTGTCGCATCCCCATCCGTAGGCCAATCCGATCCCTCGAAGGTGGGCTGATTGGTGTACTGCGTGTTACCACCGCAGGATGTCGACAGGCCGAGAGGTTTAATCCAACCATGCTGGATATTCAGCAGAGCGTTGCCATCGTCGTCATTAGTCTTCGTCGGCTTAAATGGATAGCCGGTTTCAACAATCGGACCGCCAGCGGGAACCTGAAAATTACAGACCGGACGAATCCCGTCAGAGCATTGATCCCAGGTGATGCACCCATCCGCCGCAGGCAACAGGCATCGCCGACGCATCCATTGACGGATCGCCCGAATGGTCCGAGGCCCAGCGACTTGCCCCGCGTCTAGCTGGAGCGGTAAATCGTCTTGGCTCATGGTCCGACGCTTCCCCCGTAGAGCTTGCGACTAACCCCAGGGCATCCGTCCCAAGTCTGATAAATCGTATAGGTTCCGTTATCGTTATAGGTAACTCGCGGAACATTCTTAATCCACTCCATGCCGTTCGGGAAATTCAAGGCGGCGCAGCTGCTAATATCCCCCTGCAGAGAGGCCGCAGAAACGACACAACCTACATTTTCATAAGACGCCTCGACGCCAGAACACCAGCGCGTCGTCTGCCGCTTAATCAGGCGATAACAATAGGTATCTACCGTGGTTTGCCCCTGTGCGTACATCTTCCAGTAACAAAAGATCAGCTCTTGGCAGGCTGCCTCCCCCCCTGCCATCTCCGTAATTATAGCTGCAGTAACTTCGCCACCGGTCTGTACCAGATTATCAATCTGGTTATAAGCCACCAGCATCTTGGCCTGTTGCGCTGCCGTCAGCCTCCCATTATTTGCCGTAAAGGGATTGAAGCCCCCGACTTCACTAATATTCGGAATCGAGCCCTTGAATCTACCGCTATAAAACTTCAGCGGGACACCGCGCCGCACCGGCTCCAACTCCCATGCGCAGCTGTCTTGATCGTTGTCTGAAGGAGGAGTATCAGGATCGGCGCCCGTTGACTCCAACTGCCAGCAGAATCCCGCCTTGGTCAGCGTGGTCTCTCGGGCAGCCGCGATCTCCGCCGCTTCTTGTACCTGGATCGCGGCAGGCGTACCCTCCCAAGAATTCGTGACCGTAAAGCCAACCCCAGGCTTGTATTTACGAACGGATGAATACAGGCAGATATCCGCCCCAATGGATTTGAAAAGTGGCATTAAATGATTTCCAATCGGGTAACGGTTTGGTTGGCGCGGAGAATTTGAGCCAGTAGACGATTCGCCTCGGTCTGAAGCCGAAGCCGCATCTCTTCCGCTCGACGATCACGACTAGCCTGCTGGAGCTCGGCCCCAACATTTGGCACAGTGAATAGCCCCCGCGCCTGAAATTCATCGAAAGGCTTAATCGAGATCCCTTGAACCTTCTTGAGCTCATCAACCAGCTGCCGGTAATCACGAATCGCCCCTTGCCGCGCACTTTTGGCCGCCTCAAGCTCGACCTGTTGCGCGGCCTTGCGCTCTGCGACATTCTCTTCCGCCAGATTCACTCGCTCGGTGGATTGCGCAACACGATCCGCCTGATCCGCCAGACGACCTTGCGTGGCTTCGATCTCACGGGAAAGGGTAGCAATGCGCTGACGCAAAGACAGGGCTTCACGATCGCTTGTCGTGTCCAAGCTTAAATCAAATTCTAATCCTGCCCGAGCCGACTGCAACCGTTTAAGCTCAGCCGTAATCGCCTCGTAATCTTCCCGAGCCGAATCCCGAACCGCTTCCGCTGTCACGATCTCCGCATTTTGCTCGAGTTCCCGACGCTGACGAGCCACCGCATCCGCTGACGCTTGTTGGGCCTCTGCGACCTGAATCGCCTGCTGAGCAATCCGATCCTGCAATGGTTGGATCCGCGCCATGGTCTGCTCAAGCTGAGACTGGAATCGCACCGCGTCTTCAGACCCCTTGGTCGAGACAATCACATTAAATTCAAGGCTGTTTACAATTCCCTCGATCGCCTGAAGCTCGTTTTGGAGCGCGGTCAATTCCTCTTCAGCCGCCTGCTGAATATCATTCGAAGCCGCCACGGCAGCCGCAGAACGAACCCCCCGCTGTGACGACGCACTCGCCAAGGTCGTTTGCGCCAACGCCTGCGCCTCTTTGGACGCAGCTGCAGCCGAACGCTCACGAGCCGAAGCCGCCTTTTGCGCTTCCGCTGCTACTTTGGCTTGGGCCTGCTGGATCTCGATGCTGATATCCGCGATCTGGGTTTGGAGCCCTAGCGCGTTGGTTACATCGCTCTCAATGGTTAAATCGTATTCAAGCCGCCCCTGACGACTCAGGAGGATGTCCAGCTTGGTTTGCTCAGAAGCAACCGCCTGAAACAAACGCGCCTCGGCGGCTTTTAATTCTGCCGTAGCCGACTGACGACGAGCCAACCTTGCCTGCAGCGCCTCCTGCTCCTGCCGCTGAAAGGCGGCATTGGCCTCCGCCTGCCTTTTTAAAATATCTTCCCGAATCTCATCGATGCTCAAAGGATCTAATCCAGCAACCGAGGCAAAGCTTGAGTTGCCACCGGTTTTGAAGAAGTTCGCAATACCGCGGGCCGCCAAGGCGAAACTTCCGGCAATCGTTGCGCCTGCCTTTACGCTGTTGCGCTCAAGCCTCGCAAGCTCCTGGGAATACAACGCCATATTATTTAGCAGTTCATCCTCAATGATTGTCCCAGCTTCGCGAGCCGCATCTGTAATCCCGCCAATGCCATCCGAAGCCAATCGCTGAAGCAAGGGCCGAGCCTGCAAAGCATTCTCCCCTAAAATCTTAACCTGAGCGCTGTAATTGCCAGTCTTCTGTTCGCCTTCAGCCACTTTTGAAAGTAGATCACCGATATCGCCATTCAGATCCGAGGTTGATATCCCCAGATCTCGGAACGATTGAAGCAACCCCGTATTCCCGTTTTGCGCTTCGCTTGAGTTCTTTTTCAGGTCTTTGAGAATGTCGTTAAGCGCCGCCGTCTCACCTCCCAGATCCCGCTGGACCGAAGAAAGAGCCTGGTACTGATCAACCTGAACCCCAAGGATATCAGCCGTCCGCGTCAACTCCCCCGCTGCATCCAACTGCTTTTTAACGAAGCTCGTTACAGCACCAACCGCAAAGGCCCCTGCGATCTTGGCACCCAGATTATCAAACCGGTTGCCCATATCTTCCGCAGTTTTTGCGGTCTGGCCACGAACCTTATCCAGAGTGTTGAAATACCCCGAAGACTGAAGCCCCATCTTTACAAAAATATTCGCCATTACTCTGCCACTCTATATAAAGGTAGCGAGTTATACCCCATGCCCCCACCCGCACAGAAAGAAAGTTGCGCTTTCCCGCAAATTAATACTTGCGTAAATGCGCAATTGTGGTGTATACTAAGGTATGAGCAATAAAAAAAACAAAATTACGCCCGCAGATATTGAAATCATTTTCGACAATTCCGGCTCCCTATTCGTCGAGTGCCAAAAGGAAAAAGCCGCGTGGTATTTTTTTGACCCAGCCGAAGCGGCTGAAGAACTACGCTATCTCCTTGAAGATCCAGAGTCAATCAGCGACTGGGATCTGTCTGGAGTCAGATGCGAATTAAGAGATCACCCCGAGTACGAAGTAATCACGCTGGAGGCGTTTAAAAAACGTTTCGACAATGATGATCTACCTGGCGGCATAGCCGCAGAAACCATCGCTTCGGAGTGGACGGGCGTATGAGGATAACCACCCAACACTCCGCATCCTCCTACGGAATCCCCGTCATCCTAGATGACGCGGGAAGCCCGATGGACGAGCGCGACGGCTTAAAGGCAGTCCTTAAATTCCTTGGCTGGTCGCTTGAAGACCTTGCCAACGCAACGGGGAAAACCCTATCGACCTGCCAGAAGTATGGAAAGTCGGCCACCATCCCCGCAGAGGTTTTGAACGTCCTAGCAGACCAAATAAATAGCTAGTCCAAATCCCCATTCATTTCCGCCATTTTTAGAAACGGATTATAGTCCGTGTTCCCCTGGCGTTCCATCCACGTCGTAATATGAGCCGCCGCTTCTGAAAAGGTCATGTTCCACGCGTCTTCAGCGCAGGAAACCACCCCGCAATGAATCAGATCGTGCACCCAGTGCCAGATCCAAGGACACTTCGACTTCCCCTGAACCTCGACCCCAGAATCCTCACCTTCAGACCTGTTCGGCCTTGGGCGACGCATGCTCTTGGTAATGTATTGATCGAGCGCATTTTGAATAAACTCTTCATCCTGAGTCGGATCTTTCGGATCTACTTCAGGCAACCAGTCCATGCATTCGGGCGTAGGATCACGCAGGAAGTCACGAATGGCAGACATATCTGGTAACCCAAGGATATGCAACGCTGTGACAATCTCGTCCTGCCTGATTTCTTCCGCAGTAAAAACAGCATTCTCGGTCGCTTGAAGCGCCCAGATATGCCCCAGCGTAAACGGCTGAAGCCGCCTGCCAAGGATATCCAAGACAGGCGGTGAGGTAACCGCAGAGAAGTCAGGATCTGTATGAACCCGCCGCGCCATCAATTACGCTTTCTTTTTGTCCTTGGCTTTTGCGTCACCTTCTGGAGCCGTGTCTTTGGCCGCATCACCTTCTGGAGCCGTCAGCGGGGCTGTCAGCGGTGCAGTTGCACCATCAGGACACCACTCCTCAAGAACGACGTTGTATGTATCGCCAGAACCTTGATCGCCCCCTTTCTGGTTGGTCAAACTTGTGACCCGCCACTCGGTTGCGCCATAAGGCTGAAAAGCAAATGCCTTAGATCCACTGAAAGGCGCTTTTCGGGCAACACAGCCTTGGGGGAAGTCTCTGTATATATTCCCGCCATAAGATTTTTTGCAGGCAAACTGCATCGTGATGGTGTGGCGAACCTTCGTTTTAACCGAGCAATCATTGCCCAGGTAATCGGTCCGTTTTACTTCTTCGATGGTAGATCCGACCGAACAGCTCTCGATGCAGAGATGCGGACACAAGCTCCGCATATCGGTGGTTTTAAGCTCGTCGCCTGAAAATTTATCTGGAATTTTGGCCATGGTTATTTACCTCGTATTGATAGTGATTGAAATTTCTAAATTGTGAACCGAGACCAAGCAGTTATCGTCTGAATCAACCTGCTTCAAGGCAGATGTGGGGCAGATCTGGTGGATCTTGTGAGGCAGATCAGGGCAGGCACCGAGCAAAGACGCGTCCCAGTCCCAAGGCGCAAAAAGAAAGCAACGCACTGCCGAAGCAATCTCCGCATGATGCTCCGCCCCGTCCTTGGCCGCCGTAACCACCCGAAAGCCCCCCTCGATGATCCAATGATCCTTCTTGCCTGTAAATTGTGACTTCTCTTGATCCTCAAGCCGGATCGTATCCAACTCACAGCAGATATAGGGCTTCTTCTTCTCTTCGGTTCCGAAATATGGATAAATCGGAACCCCAACCAACGCGGCAAGACGCGGATCCTCTTCGATGCAGGAAATCAAAAGCTTGTGAATCGCCTGCTCAATATCGGCTTCAAAATACAAGCTCATACGATGAACCCCGACTTCTTGGCATTCTCCCGCTGTTTGCGATCGATGTATTTGACCATGTCCTTGGTCACGATCACCGCCGCCCGCTCAAGGCAGGAATTCAAAAGGCTCTCCTTCTTCCGACCGTCCGCCCCGTCCCGCTGCGCCAGCTCACCGCGAACCGATGCTTCAAAATCACCAATGCCACGAATGCTCGCCCGCTTCGCCACCACTCTGGTATTAAAACGAAGTTGCTTTGCCGATACCCGACGCGCAGGCATACGCCCGTTGCGATTCGGTTGCTGAGATCCTTTAAACTTGTTCGCGCTCTTGATGAATACCGAACGCAAATAGGTGGTCGACGACTTACGACGCCCCAGAAGCTTCACTTCCCGAGCCCGATCATCAAGATCCCACCCACCACGGCCATACTTTTGGTTCATCCACCACGAAATATACTTCGGATTTTCAACAACCCTCGCGATATCAGAACGCTTCGCCACCGGAGTGCAACGCGCTGCCTGAAGCTGAAGATCAAACATCTTCGCATTCAAGATCTGAGGAAGCTCACGACGGTTAACTTTGACGTATTTCCGCAATGCCTTATCGAGTTCAGAGAAATCCACTTCGCCCGAAAAGCTCATCGGCATTCCCTCAATTCGTAACAGCAAACGACATCGCCAGGGTAATCCGGTGACCCCGTGACCTGATATTCCTTGTCCCCGCTCTTGGACTTCACCGTGACCATATCGAGCTTCTCAAGCGGTGGACATCGCACCGTACCCGCCTTATTGCCAACGATCTCATTCGTTTGCGCATCATAGCAAAGCTCAATCGTCAAAGACTCGTCGCAATCGTAGCCAGAACGCTGCAAAGAGAAATCAGACTCGATGGTCGAGATCAGGGCGCAGAATTCCTTCTGATCCCCATCTGGCCCCGTAATCACGACGATTTGCCCCCTGCCATCTGGAAGCCAATGTTTCCAAGCGCAAAACCAATCGCGTTTTAATTTACGAGCCGTAACCATCGAATCCTAATCCTTAGCAGTCGTCTTCTTTTTCAGCCGTCGCATTCGCCAAGGCTTCCGCCTCGATCAAGGCATCGACATCGCCCTCCGCAAAAGCCGCTTCGACTTGAGCATCCGCCTCAAGAATGATTTCCGCGTAGTCTTGGCCCATTTTCAAACCGGCCAGATTCGCGTCAGCATAATGCACCCCGGCAAAGGTACGGTACTGCGCAAAATGATAAGACGAATCGTAAACCACGTTCAGCGTCTCCTGCGGAAGATCCCAAAACTTCTGAATCAACGCAAAGACCACACCCGCAGCCGCGCCATGACCGGCAACGAATTCGGGATGTCCTGGGCATCCTTCAGGGTACGCGGTAAAAACCCCGCCATCGATCTGGAAGAGTTCTTCAGGCCGCAAACGCCCAAAGAAATACTTCGTCGGAAAGACACATTCATCAAAGGTACGGGCGATAATGCTCAACACCCGCGCCTGACGCCCAACCCGCTCGACAAAGCCAACGTGAGCCGTAGATCCACGAGGCGAAAAGCCTTCGGAGAACAACCAGCGCTCAATAAAACGATACAAGTCCAAAGGATGATCCATCCGGACCGCAGCTGCAGCCGATTTTGCATCCGTAATCCCCGCCAACTTCAGCGGGGCAGGAATAACCGCCCCATCAAAAGCAGGGTTCGGACCGTCATAATGCGCCTTTAGAAAAGCACTAGGCCACAAATCAGATTGCACCTGAGCGACAACATCCTCGACTTCAGCCGCCAAGACCGCGAATTCATCACTGCCAGGCATCGCGGGCTCAGGAATCGAAAGCACATTCGCGCCAGCACGAGGCGAAACAAGACCGGTAAGGGTTTCACCCTCGCCACGAGGCCCGAAGTCAACCGAGTCAGATGTCAGCGGGAAGGTAAGCGGAGCGATTGCGCCTTTCGAGAAAAAGGTCTTGGCCATCAACGCGCACTTGGCTTTAAAAAGATCGAGATGCTTCATGGTAAAATAGAAATTGGGAAAAAGGCCCTCCCTCGTGAAACGAAGGAGGGCCTCCAGGAAGGTTAATGAACAATTAGGAGGTTGGAGCTGGAGCCTTGACCTTCGGCTTGGCTTTTGGCTTCTCTTCGGCCTTGGCAGGCTTCGGCTTAAACTGCTGGAGGCGCAAGAGACGCATGCCCTTGCCCCGTCCAGAGATTTTATAGATGGCAGCCGAACGGGTCTTGTTGCATCCCGCCAGCGCCTTTTCTGCAATCTCTGCGTTTACAGAGGCAAAGGTAACACCTTCGCCCTGACGCAAATCAGCTTTGAGCGTGTTGCCCTCGGCATCGGTGAAAAGTACAAGAAGTTCGATGCTCATCTTAGCCCTTCGCTTTCGTCACGAGGCAGAAACTCTCTGGCTTGATGACTTTCATCGCAGGTTCTGCGTAAATGTTGATGCCACAAGACTCATAGCCGTTCATGACGAAATCCATCCACATGGTGATACCCGTTTTCGGATCGCGGAACGCCATACGGTTTTTAACCCCAACCGGAAGCATGTCGCTGTTGGTAATCGCACCAAACTCTTGCAAGCCACTGAGAGGTTTACCGTCGAGGTTGATCCATTGACGAGTGTTGAATGCCATACCGGATTTAACTCCGAATACGCCACCAATCTCGGCCAAATCACCCTCGCAGAGTTTCTCGAACTCCATGATGTTGATCCCAGCCGTCTGAGAATTCGGAAGCTCACCACCGGTGATGATCGCGTTACCGTAGGACTCGGTAGGCATTTGCTTGTCACAACCGAGTTCAGCAATGAGCTCGGTGTAGTAATCGACGCCGAGCATCCCGCAGATATTCGTGTCGCGACAGGCTTTTTTGAAGTGGGAACGAATACCCAAAAGATCGCGCCACTGGAAAGCAGCTGGATCAATAGACTGAACCCCAGCCCCTTCATTGAACTCAGTGACTGCCTCTTGAATCAAGAGCAAGCCCTTGATCATGATCTTGCAGGCAACCGCGTTGATGCCGTAACGGATTTCGTTGACGATGCTACGATTGAGCATGTCATTGTTCCAGCAGTTAAGCATCTCAGGCGTCAATTTGAAGCAGTAGCGACAGATGTCGTCGATTTCTACTTCAACCGGAGTAAGGCAAGGCCCGCAACCCTTCAACGCACCACGATCAATGGTTGAGTCGGTTTTTCCGTCAAGAGATCCGTAGAAATCAGCGGCAGGAATGGTTTCGGCTTTGCCTTCAAAGGTTTGGCAATGGAGGGTGAGCTTGTTGCAACGCCCTCCCATTGAGCTCATGGTGTCGGTAGATCCGATTTCGTCAATGCCGAAGCACTTGTCGAGGTCGAGACCGACCTTATAAAGGTCTTCGATAACAATGGAGGTCAATTCCTCCTGGATGAGTGGAATAGATGGCATGGTTAATCCTTAGGAGGTTTTAGAAAGTTGGTTTGAAAGCGCCTGACGATCTTGGTCCGACAGCTCTTTGAAAAAGGCTTGAGTAGCTTGGTGGCCTTCGGCCTTGGCAGAAGCCAACGCTTCGACCAAACTGGTTGCAGACGCTTCGGGCGCGACGCCAGATGGGACGGCAGGGCCACCACTCGACGCGTGTTTAAATTCCGCTTTGCCGGCCAAGACCGCTTTATGCGAATCGAGGTCAGCTAGAGCCGTAGAAAGGTCCGCTTGAGCCGTCGCCAGCACGGTGGCGAGGTTCGACTTTTCAGCATCCAACGCATCGCGCTGGGCTTCAGCCGTTGCAACCCGCTCAGAAAGCAAATCGCGCTCACGAGTAACCGCTTCCGCCGTAGCTTGAACCGTACGAAGCTCGGCCGCGTGACGATCCGCCTGCAATTGCGCCATCGTAGGCGCTGGAGCCGGTTCAGAGGCGTCAGAGTCTTTCGGCTCATCCGCGTCGCCTTCCGCATCGCCTTCAGGAAGCGTAACCCCAAGGTAATCCGCGCCAGCTTGCGCCAAATCCAAATCACCTTCCGCGAGAGTAGCTAAATCGACGAGAGTCGATGTATCAGCTTGCCCCATCGCGCTCGCGAGGCCGGAAACAATTCCAGCCTGATTAGTATCATCGGTTACCATCGCGGTAACCGCATTAAGAAATAAAGCGCCAAGACCGGCACCTGCTTTGCTATTATTCATAGTCTGCCCTTTTTTGGCATGTTTGGTTTGAGAGGCGGGGCCGGTCTCGGACCGCATCGAAGCAGCCGCTCGGAGCGCCTTAGAAATTTTGACGCGTTCATCGCCATGAGGAAGCATCCCCACGCAAGCCGCGATTTTAACCGGAGCATCAACCACTGTGATCTTCTTCAGTCCGTAATTTGAAGCAGTAGCACCGGAGATCGTGAGCTCGTTCTTCATGTGCGCTCGCCATTCCTCTTTGCTGAGGTCTGAATTCTCCGCGTAAATACCAGCCAAGCGGTCCGCAGTTTCCTGAAGCTTGCGATGCGCCTTTTCGAAATCGGTCAAATTGCCGTAAATCCCCATTAAAGGCTCATGCAGGAAAAGAATCGCCGCAGTTGGCAGAATGATTTCATCCGCTGCAAAAGGGATAACCGACCCCATAGATGCACCGATCCCCATAATCTTCGCGGTAACATGAGCAGGATGATCCTTGAGGTAATTGTACATCGCAATCCCCTCATCGACGCATCCACCATAACACTGGATATTCACTTGGATACGATCCCCGGCACCAAGCCCCAGCGCGTCAATTTCCCGCTTGAAGGTCGTGGCCGTATGCGCGTCCGTAGCGAAGTCCGCCCAATCACTGTCGTAATCAATGTAACCGTAAAGGTCGACTTCGCCAGAGCGTGAGCCGTCCGCCTGGTCCGTGACCATCGCGCTAATATCAAATATGTTAAGTTTTTTACTCATCTTCTACATAAAGGTCGGGAGTTATACCCCCGACGCTTCCTCCCCGTCTGATTCACTAGATGAGTCCGCCCCTTCAGACGCGACTTTGGCCGAAGCCTCGACCGACGTAAGCTGTCCAGGCACCGCCGCATTGATGATATCCCGCCACGTAAGCCCCCCGCCAATATCCTTGGCGACTTCCATGGCCGCCTTGATCTCGTTGCCCTTCTCGGCAAGCATCTCGTTGATGCTCAGGCCCATATCGATCGCCTTTTCCGTAAGCACAGGACACCCAAGGTTCCATTGCTCCTTCATGGCGGACGCCTCTTTGCCAGGATCAAACTGAATCTCCCTAGGCCCAATGATCCGAAGCTTATGCTGTTCCGAGACTTCAACCCCATTCGGAAGCGAGCGAGTTGGAGCCGCCGGCAAAAGCCCGTCACGAATCCCCATGAAGATTTGCCAATGATACCAAGGCGTTAACACCTCGGCCAAATCACAGGCCATCGCCTTGGCAGAGTCATGATCCCGCTTGAGAATATAACGCCCCGCTGAGAAAGAGGCGCTCGTCTTGCGGGTTAATCCCTCCGGTGACATTCTCAGGCAACTGGCGACATGCTCAACACAAGCCGCCATATAAGGAATAATCGTCGCGTTAGGCGTCGCGGAAGCCAACGACTTCGCATCCGCAGAAGGATCGTTGCTGTAAAGCATCTTGCCGAATTCAGTATCTTCCTCATGGATCTTGGCACCCGACTCAAGATCACGACTCAGATCCCCCATGCCCTCCGCAAACTCCGAAGCACCTTCACCCTTGATAAACCAGGCATGTAGCGCATCGAGAATCGCCTTGGAAATAATCTCTTGATCCAACCGCTCAAGATCCTTGATCTTGTTCAGAACCGGCCACAAATCACCGGTTCCGCGCTCTTGGTCGAAACGGATATCCCGGGTCCAGCGAATCATGCTTTCCTCTTCGACCGAATTCACCTTCTCCCGATCAATCAGCCCCTTTTTCGTGCGCTGGGCCACCCAGTACCGGATCGGCTTGCCCGAATCGCGATCACACTGCACCCCGTCCGTGATCGGATCACGAGGCTCGACATCCTTGCCCTTGCGCTTCTTGGGCTTCGGGGTACAGATCCGACATCCTTCGATCGGCTGAAGCAATCCAGACTCGACGCGATTGATAAACAATTCGCCTTCAAACATCCGATGGATCAAACAAAGGCGCTGAAACTCGCGCATCGTGTAGCGCTCGCGAACATCGACCTTCTTGGATCGTTCTTGAATAAATTCTTGCGCCTGACGGTTCCACTCTGGATCAGACGTATCAGGCTTAAACTTCAGGCCCTCTTTGCCGAGTACCAGGTCAATCGCGTTGCCAATGATCGCCCCCACCAAAGGAGAATTCCGCATCGCGTCCAGCGATTCCGCAACAAGCTGGGACCGACAACGAGTAACGCAGTCTTCAGATCCCTTTCGCTGGCGCGTCTGAATCCGACGACGCCCAGGCTTCGCCGCATCATAAGACGCATTTTCCAGCGCATCCGCAGGAACCCAAAGGCCCTTCATGTCAACGTACGTTCCCCCGCTCATCGACGACCCCGCGAATGACACCGACGAGAGCGCCCAAGATTCGCATTATTGCAAGCCCAGCCCGTAGGCGCAGGCGTCCCGCAAAGCGCTTCAATATCGGCGATGCACTTACAAACCCAATTGTAAGCCGTCAGGATGTCAGCCGGTCCACGGAAAGAGAACGAGCGCCCGCGCACCGAATAGCTAGAAAGGTTGCAATCCTCCCAAGCAAGCGTCTTTAGCTCGCGCTTGGCCGCCAAAAGCTCCGCCAAGTCCTCAGGGATTTTATCATACTCCGCCGCAAGCAAGTCCTGAATCTCCTGAATCACTTCAGGAGACGGACCAGCTGGGGGAGGTTTTTGGGGGTCTGGAATTAAATCTTGGCTCACTCTACATAAAGGTCGCGAGTTATACCCCCACAAAAAAACCTGCCACAAAATGGCAGGTCGGTATTGCTCATCTGCCACTCAATGGCAGATTCTTTATTATTTAATGCTTAGTTTCACGATCAAGCTTCTCTTCAATCGCTTCCCGAAGCCAGTCCGCGAGCTTTCGGGGCCGAACGTGGCGAACAAGCTTTGCTTTGTAGGATTGCTCGATCTGGCATCCGATCCGAGAAGGCTTTTCAAACTTGTGATTGTTGGAATTCTTGTCGAAAATCATTTGACCTGCCAGTTTCCTGGCTCTCCTGAATAACGAACTTCCAAGATTGAGCCGTCGTCATGGAATACGAGATCCCAAGCGTCAACTTCAGTACCGTCGCCTGCTACGCTGTCGGCATCCTTCCGACGGTGGCACTCAAATTTGTATTTGTAAGAGGCTCCTTTGGCTGCAATGCTTGCAATTCTAGCTTCAGATGGTTCGCCAAAGTGGAAACCCTTTTCAAATAGATCGTCTGCGAATATAGCTGCTTCTTTTTTCATTAGATGAGCCCTTATACGTATTTAAGTAGGGTCGGTTTACCGCTGTCGTGATCTCCTTCCACAACTTCTTTAAGATCGTAGACAACATCTTCTTCCCCATGTTTTTCAATCGTCAGGGTTTCTGGCGCCCAGTCACCACCGTCAATATAGGCTTCTAAGACCTTTGCATCATCCGCCAGATGATCATTAGCGTTAATATGCATTGAAATGGTTGCCTCATAGACGCCTGAGGTGGTTGATACTTCGAACTCAGTTGATTTAATTGTAATGCTCATGATGTATTCTTTCGTTTATTCAATCCCTCGATCCGCGAGGGGCGGGTGGCGGTGATCGCCATGACTTATCCTACCACATCTTTCTACTTGATGCCAAGTAGAAAGTTGATTTATTTTCCGATTCTTTTTCTTTAAGTAATTTCCTAAACATTCAGAGGGCGACAGTACACCGGCTTCCCGCCAATCTCATGAATCCGAGCCCCCACGACGCAGTTTTTAAAACAATCGAACCAGTCAATCCGCGACCGCGCCTTCTCAACCCGTCCATTTACCATCTTCACCCCGCTAAGATGCGCCCTCAACTCGTCCGCTGCATCCGTAGGCAGATGCAATCCCACGTTCCCCTCCCCCGCAATTAATGCCAGGGCTTCCCGAGTAAACAGATCGTTCCGAAAGCCAATGTGTAAAACCGTGTTTTTCTTCCGCTTCGTGGGCTTCCCCGTCTTTATGCAACGACGCGAGGCCGTCCACGGAAGATCAAACTTCGCGGTCCGGTCCTTCCGATCCTCTTCTTTCTTCTCCGCGCTCGCAGGCGTAAACGCACTGCAAAGACTCCAACGATGGGCAAGGCCGAAGCTCCGAAGCTCGTCTTGCCGCTTTGCATAGCGCTGATCCACCATCATGCGGACACAACTATGCTGCACGATCAACTCCTGCATTTCCTCAAGCCCGAAGGTCTGCCCCGCGCCATAAATTCCAAAATCACCATCCTCGATGCATTCCAAAATCATCCAGTATTCGCGGTCCTTCTGGATGTCCCCGCCCATGATATAAACCTTTTCCTTCTTGCTCAGAATATCGAAGTCGCCCCAGATATCAGGCGCCGTCTTCGCCTTCTGGCACAGCAACGGAAGAAGCTCCGTACCGGAATGGTAGCCCAGCAGATTCCGCTCCGTCAGCGTATCCAGGGTAATCGAGGTTTCTTCATCATCCGTAAACGGTTCCGCCAAGTATTCGCCATAAACCGCCCGCATCGCAGTCGGGTCCTTCTTCATAATCGCCTGCAAATACTTCGTGGCGATCAGCTCCCAACTCAGGAAAGGCGACATCATGCCATGGACCGAACGCGAGCGAACCCCAGGCAAAGCGTGTTCATTCGTCGGAACCCATTCCCCCGTCGCCACGATCTTCTTGCGATCCTTAAAATCGATCTCCGTCCCGCAAGGCGTCACATAGCGAAGCGTCGACGCCACCCGATTCAAGTCCCAGTTTTCCGTAAGCGGATCTTTCGCCCCCTGGTCCCATTTTAACCCGTCATCCGAATCCGAATCCCCAAAGCGAAACCGGAACGGCTTGCCCGTCTTCGGATCTTGCATAAACCAATAGCGCTGATCCCCCTCAAGAAACAAATCCCACATCGGGTCTTCATCCATCGGCGCCCGAAGCATCGGGTTTAACGAGCTCCCCGCGTAGATCGTAGAAAACGGAAAAGTCACCGTCCGGTTTTTCAACATATCAACCAGTATCGCTTTCCACAAGCTCAGCTCATCCGCCACAATCAAATCGAAACCTGTCTGCTTCAGCGTCGACGCGCCCCCAGGCCAACCCAGCATGCAATCCATTTGCGGGTACTTGATAACATGTTCATTTGAGATCGCCGATTTATAAAGCCGTTGCAGCTCAGGAGACAACTTCATCCCCCGCTTGACTCGCGTATCAAACGCTTCCTCCCCGCCCTTTTGATCCGCTGCAATAAACAGAGTCGGCGCCGGCTTGTGGATCTTCTTCCAACGCATCGCGGTCAAAAAGTGTTCAGACATCGCCGAACGAGTAGACTTCACCGTATAATCAAATTTCGTAAACGGATCATTTACCGCCTCCATCACCTCCTTATAAAAAGGAGCGAAGTCAGGATCAAACGGACCCATCCGTGGCGTATCATACTCAGGCGCCCGCGAATAATTAAAGTTCTCTGCCGCGTACTGCCAAACCGGAATGTCTGGAAGCGGCCGAACCTGAGCCGCCAAAGAAGAAGCCGTACTCATTCCTCGTCTTCGTCTAGATCCAGCTCATCCCCCAAGGCATCCAACTTGTCAGCGTACCAAGCTCGCCACTTTTTATCATAAGCCTCAGCCAACAGATAAAGATCCGCGCCAAGATCAGCGGCCCCCGCCAGCCATTCCTCATGCCCCTGCATCTGGACAGAAAGAAATTCATGCATCCGCTCAACATGAGACCGTCGTGTTATCAATTTTCCCCGAAGCTTCATGGTTCGGGTCATGGCATATTTAGCGTCCCACTTAATCCGCTTCGCCTTGTCCCGCTCAAGATCTGGCGAATCCTCCGCCGACTTATTTTTCACCGCCTGGACAAAATCGAGCCAAGCCTGAACCGGCCAACCCCACTTCTTTTTAGAAGGAGCGCCTTCAATCTTCCGAAACTTCTTGGTCAACGTAGTCCGATCGATCCCAACGATCTCCGCCAGCTCAGTCAAGGTCTTCACATGCTTGGGATGTTTTTTCTTATTTTTAACCGGCTCATCTTTAAGACGAGACTCTTCCAGCCGATTCCTTTGCTCGCTCGTCAGGGGCTTCCCCGCCTGAACCCGCTTGAGAATATTGATTAAATCAGCATCAAGCGCCTTGCCAACCGTATCCGCTAAGTTACTCAAGCTCTGCCTTTTCGCCTGTCAGGTTCTCCCAGCGCTGAACAATAACATCGCAGTAGGCAGGCGACAGCTCGCAACCGTAGCACGTTCGTCCAAGCTGTTCAGCCGCGATCAGCGTTGTTCCAGACCCGAGGAACGGGTCGTAGACTAGATCGTCCTTATCACCGTGATGCCGAATAGGGCGCGCCATGCACTCGATTGGCTTTTGGGTACTGTGGCCCGTTTCCGACTTACTTGGCTTATCAATATCCCAGACTGTCGTCTGCTTCCTGTCCCCCTGCCACTTCGCTGTCGCCCCCTTTCTAACACCATACCAGCATGGCTCATGCTTATGATGGTAATGACCTCGACCAATTGCGAGCTGGTTCTTGGCCCATATCAGCAGGTACCTAAGTACAAAATCTGAAGATTCAAGTGATTCAGCGACTGTCTTTGTGAAAACTGAGGCGTGCCAAACGTAGCAAACATCGGCCTGACATAGCGCCCAAGCTTCTGACCAGTCTGCCCGATCATCGTTCTCTACCTTGCCGACGGCTCTCCCATCGCTGGGAGAGCCGTCGGCACGCATTGCCTGGTTTCGCCAGTCAGCATCATACTCAACGCCATAGGGCGGGTCCGTAACCATCATAAATGGCGATTGGTCATTTAAAACTTTCCCAACCACATCCGCGTCCGTCGAGTCACCGCAGATCAACCGATGCCGTCCAAGCTTCCAAACATCCCCAGGCTTGGTCGTCGGATCTTCTGGCACCTCTGGCACCTCATCATCTTCGACTTCGGGTGTTTCATCAACACCGATTTCAAGCTTCAAATCCTCTTCAAACTTCTCAAGATCAAAGCCCCAGCTTTCAAGGTCAACCGAGTCGAATTCAGCGGAAAGAATACCCAGGTCAAACTCACCTGTATTTTTATTCATGCGGATATTCATTTCCCGCTCGCGCTCAAGATCGTATTCAACCTCGACGGTTGGTACCTCCTCGATGCCAAGCGCATGCGCAGCGCGGACCCGTTGGTGACCGCTCACCAGAATATTCAATCTTTCAGGATGCATATTTACGATGACCGGTTCAACAAAGTCGCCCCGCTTGATACTATCGCAAAGTTCTCTGAATTGTTCGTCACTGATTTTACGTGGATTATACTCTGCCGCGATCAGATCACGAACAGGGCGCATAATTATTTTTGTCACCGTTTTCATAGCGTGCGTGGTAAAATATTTTAATATGTCGCGGAAAAATTCAAAGTCGGGAACCTAAAGCAAGATAGGGGTACCCCCCTCAGGAGAACCTAATAGGGGGGAGGGGTAGTGGCGGGGAGGCAGTCCGAACAATCCGGTTCAGTAAATAAATAATAAGGATGCGCCTGCCTTTTAACCGCATCGCGAACCATCTGCATGAATCGTTCATCTCTATCCAGACACTTATCGCACTTGCACTTTGGTGGCTGAGGGATCGCGGGAGCCGGTTCAAAGGGACATAGCGGATCGGGTGTATGCTCGTGCCAGCTTCGGCAACCGGACGCGCTGAGAAGTAGGAGCGCGAGTATTGGTAATGATTTCATACTCGCCACTCCATGCCATCATCAATTAGCTGTTGGCGCTGATGCCAACGGAATTCAACCATCTCCAAAAGCTCCTGACTGTCCTCGCCAAATGCCATCTCATAACCCGCTGCATCCATTAGCTCTTGGATCAGATGGGTAAGCCATTGCGCTTTGTTATAGTCGGTCCTCGCTAGCGTCTTGCCGTACTTCTTGATGCCGACCTTTGAGCGTTCACGAAACTCTGCGAGTATGTAATCGTCGAGCCATTCAGCCGAACCAATCAGCTTGTCGATGACAGGGCATGTTTGAGTTTTGACGAGGACGGCTCGCTTGGTTGGCGTTCCAACCTCGTACATGTTCCCATCGCCATCCTCAGCCTTGATTGCGTCCAAATGTTTTAAGTCAGCAATCTCTTGAATCACTTTGGGATCTAATGCGTCACCTTCAATAACTTCCAAATCATCGCTCACGCCCATGAACGCCTGAAGCCCTGCGATGTCGCTGACCTTTACTGGCTCTCGGGGATTTGGTGGGTACGGTAGCCATAAGGTGTAGTCTGCATGTATCTCATCCCTGCCACCACCACGATCAATCAGGTCAGCAACCCAACCCTTATTTGCTGAGTCGTAAATCAGAACGCACACCCCTTCTGGAACGGTCTCAATCGGCTGAGGCTCAGGCCATTCGATTTCTTGTTCACTCATATCGACCCCCCTTGCTGAACTGCAAAACCCCTTCAAGCTCAGGCCATTGCTCAAGCAATCGCTTCACCCGCTTATTGATCGTCTTCTGCGAGACCTTCAACCGCTTCCCCAGCTCGGTCTGGGTAATGCCAGGGTAACGGAGACGCATCATCAGAAGCGGACCGCCATCAGGATATTCCTCGTTAACCTCAAGCAGAAATTGAAACCCCTCATCAATCCGCGCCTTCTTACCGACCATAACGTCCTCCCATGTAATGATTTGAGCAAGTATGTCATAACTTACCCAGCCCGATCTCCACTTGCGAGCGGATCGAGTCTCCCGAGCACGTTCCGTCTCTGCCACCATGTCAACGATCTCATCGATCGTCGCGACCTCCGTACCTTCATCCGGTTTCCATCCCGCCAAGGAAATGACATCCTCCGCTTCCTCAATCGATCCAGAGAAGATCTCATACCGAGGATTGACTCGAACGAAGAGGCAAGCCGCCATCCGAGCGCGCCCGTCGATGACCTTCCCGCCCTTTAGCAAGATAGGTTCCTTCAATCCGTTCTTTCGGATATCCGCACAGAGGCAAGCGAAGACATCTTCGGCCATAAATGGCTCGGACTCAATTAATGGATGATGCTCAAAAGGCTTCCGCACAAATTTATTGTAAGCTGACCAAAATCGTGATGCAATCCCGTGGTAGATTTGTGGGACAAAAAGCCGATTTAGAAGGGAGTCAAATGCAGTTAAATACAGTGCAATATGGTTCAACGCCCCTTTTCAGTAAAAACGGCATGAATCCCCACCAAAGGCCCATCTTTACTACCTAAAAACGCAATATTAACCCCTATAATTGACCGAACACAAAAAAGCACCCCGAGCCAGAAGTTAAGCCTATCGACATTGCAACCACAGTTACTTACGAAATCATGTGGATACCTTGGGGGACATCTGCTACAATCCCAACGCAAAACGCGCAACAATGTGCAAAGCAGATCAAAAATAGTTTACTGGAGACCAAACGGTGGCGAAACCAAAACGAAATTTACGACCCAAAACAGGCCAGAAAAAGACCCGAGCCACAGGCAAAACCATTGAAGGCCACCTCTACAAGCGCCTAAAAAACGGGCGATACATCCCCGCTGACGACCGCCGCGAAGGAAACTTTTATCTAGAGGTACGCAGAGGCGACCGACGCGCCCTCTACGATGCCAAAGGCAAAAACATAAAAGATCTCCCCAGCGCCCGCAAAGCGCAAAAAAAGATCATGGACGAAATCAATGCGCTCAACCGCCGCGACTACGCCATCCGGCTCCGCGAACGCGTCATCCAAGCCGACGACGAACTTTCTGCCATCCACAAACAACAATGGAGCCCCATCAGCGAAGTCTGGCCCATCTTCCGCGACTCCCCCTTCCGATCCACCTACACCGCCGACCGCCTGCGCAAATACACCCTAAGCATCGAACGCCTCGCACTCCACCCGCCGGCCAAATACCTGCAAGACATCCGAGGCGAAGAAGCACGCCACTACCTAGCCGACTATGAAACGCGATACAGCAACAGCAAAGCAACACTAAACGCCATGCGCGGACGCCTAGCCACCATCTGGGATATCCTACAAGAACACATAGACCTTCCAGACAATCCTTGGAAACGCATAAAGATCCGAGGCCAAGACAACGTCAACAAACAGCCCCTCAGCAGAAAAGAAGTCCTCGCCTTCCTCGACGCCTGCCTTGCCACCACACCAGCTGGTGCCCAACACGGAGACCTCCAATTGCTTGCACTCATCGGCCTAGGCACCGGCCAACGCCTCAAAGACTGCGCCACCCTGCAAATATCAGAAGTCGACCTCGAAACCCGACTCATAAAACGCGTTGCAGCCAAAACCCGACACAAGAAACGCGCCCCAGTCCTTTCAAAGATCCCCGTATTCGATCTCCCCGACCAACCCGACGCGCTCTACAACGCCCTAAAACAACGAATCGACAACGCCCCGCCCACCCAAGAAGAAGTCTGCCCCTGGTCAAACGCGGCATACGACAAAGGCCCAGGCGAAAGAGTATATCACTACCTAGACATCGCGTGGCAGAAATCAGGCATCAAAAACCGCCACGTCAAAAGTCCAACCGGGAAAAACCTCTGCGTCAAAGGCTTTCACAGCCTGAGACATACCTACGTCAGAAGCCTAGGGCTGGCAGACGTGTCGCAGGCGCTAGCGACAAAGGCAGTCGGACACAGCAACCCCCAAATCACCCAGGTATACACGTCCGTGGGTCGAGAAGAGGCAGAAATAATATCAGCGGGACCAGAGCGCTACCTAAAAGAAGGAGGCGACAAACCCCGCGAACACCTTCCCCGTCATGTCATCGAGTTGCTTAAAGCCATCGACCCAGCAGATCCGACATCAACCAAACGGATCATCAATCAGATTCTTGGCGATTGAGGACTACGCCATATGCTTGTACATGGAGTTTCTTTTCACGTAAAAGAACCCACTGGAAGAACTCTTCCCGAGTAATTTCCCCGCTATGAACCTTCCCGAGCTGCAACTCCATCTCCGTTGGAAATTTACGATGAATCAGCTCCTTGATTTGGCTGTCCCTTAATTCCAACTTCTCCATAAGGTTATGGATTCGCCCCTCTTCTCTAATCAATTCAGATTTAGTCATAACCTCAAGATCAGAATCAACCATGATGCCACCACCCGCCGATCGTTCCGAAGGCGAAGAAGCCAAGACCAATCAAGGCCAAAGGAGCCGCGATCCAGGTCACGTTATGAAATGCAAACGCCAGCAAGAAGATCAGGAACCCAATCAGATTCGCCCCCTTAAACGTCTTGCTGGTTAGCTCAATCTCTTGAGGCCGCGCCTGATTCTTTGATTCATACTTCCCAGTACGGTGCTTTGGTCTTCTCGTCATAATAATCCTCCAATATCAATTCTTCTCTCAGAAACCTCAACCGTGTATACCTCGACCTCATCTGATATTTCCGATGAAATCACAGTGGCGACGGGCGAACCGGAAAAATAATGGGTGCTGGTCTCGTCCATAAGTGGGCTGGCGGACAATCTCGCTCCTATGGCGTAGCCTGGGCGCTTTACACGAAAGGTAAGCTCAATGATGCGCGGTTTTTCCATAGTCCTTCAATATCAAATCTGCCACTCAATGGCAGACTTTTTTTTGCTTCTGCCACTCAATGGCAGACCTAGTTTAAAGTGCAGCTAATGTTCTTAATAGCTCCATAGCAGATCTGGCGGAGTTTAGCACCCAAAGGGGCATACTGGCCAGTTGACTCGTTTAGCTCCATGACAGTCCCAGCTGGGAAGCAATAAGCTTTAGCGGGGGGTATATAATCCTCCACTAGCATTACTTTTTTGGGCAACAGATCATTTTTCATTAAAAATGAGTAAAGCGTACGTCCAGTTTTTAGTCAAGATCCGGCTTTAAAGTATACAAATGGTTCATAAATATACATCAGATCAAAATCTTCACGAATCGCGCTTGGTAGATGGTGTCTTCTGTCATCGAGGCATCTTCAAAGTCAGGATTTGCGCTCTTGAGCTTGGGCCAACGCCCCTTCTTCTCATAAAGCTTCAATACCGCTTCGCCATCAATCTGGAAAACGCCAACGGATCCATTCTTAGGCGTGACCGCTTCCACCTTTTCGACCAAGATGATCGATCCGTCTGGGATTGGGTTCGGGCCTCCATCCATAGAGTCGCCATTTACATGCAAGGCATAAAACGTGTCTGGATACTCTTCCGATACAGACATTTTACTCCCTGGGGATAAAAACGCCCCCGAAGGGTTCCCAGCTGCAACCGATCCCTCGATTAATAATTCGTAGGTCGGATCTGGTTCATTCTTTTCAATATTATAAGAGGAGCGATCCTGCATTACCATTAATGGGTTATTTAGTGAGTCCCTCGAAATCTTCTCCTCAACAGCGAAAAGTAGCCATGCGCTAAGCGAAAGTCGCTTATCAGATGAATACTTCACTGCCTCCTCCTTAAGAATTCGCGGACAGCGAAAGGTGATAGATGTATCTTCAGTTTGGTTCACAAGTAGTTCCATAATCTTAATTGTATTACATCGTAATACGCTTGACCGCTACAAACCTACATCTTTTTTGTAATTACATCTTGCACTGAGTAATAGCTTGTCTTACAGAGTATGTAAGAGCCTGTAAGACATGAATAATAAAAACCAAACCCGCGACACGATCACTTTCAGAACAAATCTGAAACAAGATCTCGAAAAGCTTGCCAAGGAAGATCACAGAAACCTCACAAGCTTCCTTAACTATAATTTAAAAAAATTGGTTGAGTCATCCAAAGCCAAAGAGGTGGAAGCATGAATTGTCCGATTTCAATTTTAGCTAAATGTTTACATTCAGCTCACCACCAAGACTTACCAGATGTTCCTGAATCAGAATTTCATGGTAAAACGATAAAAGCCCACCGACCGCCCCTACATACGATTGAGGTTTTATCCGTATTTAAAGAAACTTGGGAGAGCACCGCGTTAGGGTTCGGGGGAATGGGTGGCCAGGCAATAACGCCTGCCTACACCGTGATTATTACGAGCAATAATGGTCATTCAGGATGCGTTTACAGAGGCGGAAGGTTGCTTGGCGCCTTTTCTGGAGATCGTCTTCAGGAAATGATTCACGGGAGGTCAAGTCGATGAGCGCCCCGACCGTCAAATCTTCAAGATGCCTCATCCTTGAGGACAAAGGCGCCTTCATTGAGGATAAAGAACTAATCAAGGCCATCCGATGGGTATTGCAGGCGATGTATACCCGTACGGACCTTGCCCGCCCCAATATCTACAGAAAGGTTAAGATTGAGGATGGATTCATATGGGCAACTGATGCTCATCGTATTCACAGGCTAGAGCTCCCCAAAGATTTTAAATCCGAGGACGGGATCTATAGCGTAATCCTAAATAAATCAAAAAAGATTGTCTTATCCTTTGTTGATCATGAGGAAGAGGGGGACAAGTTTCCAACTTTCAATTTTGGTTCAAACGATTCAGCCAAACAATCAGACTTTAATACCAGATATGCTTTCTGCAGCTCTGAAGTCGCGTTGTTGACTGGCTGCATTATTAATCACCGATTCATAAAGCAGGCGCTCGGAAACAAACTGTTCCGTAAAATTGCAAATGTATCTGCAAAGATGTCTTATAACGATGATACTGTAATATTTAATTTTACGTGGCGCGAGTTCAACTGCAGCGCCGTTGTTTCATCCGCTTCATCCGTAAGGAGCAATGTATGAGCGCCCTACTAGTAAACGGTGACGTCATCGTCGCCACCTGCTGGGCACTATCCATGCTCTGGCTGTTCTCCATGGCATTCGTCATGGACCGCAAGACCCCAAAGACAGGAGGTCGCCAATGGTAGCCCGCTTAGAAGTAAAAGAGGTCATCGACCTCAGCAAATCCAAGGCCGCCTCTGCGACGATAAATCTCCACATCGACCTGGTCAATCTCCCCGACGAAGACATGACCAACTTGATGGCCATCCTTCTCCCCAATGGAGAAATCGAATTGTTCCCAGGATTACGACACGGAGGACAATGGGTTTACGAAGAAGATTCACCGGTTCACGACCAAGAAAGCGTCATCGGTTGGGCTGAAATCCCACAATTGAAGGGGTATTTCACATGTTAATCACATTTTTTACGTTCGTTGTGTGCCTCGTAGCCGCCTCTGGCTACGAGGCTTTTAAAGCCATCCTAAATTCCCAAGGGGGTGCAGAATGAACCTCGCCCCGATCTATTACTTGCAATCGGCTGCATTAGCCAACCGCCAAGGGGATCGCCACCTGCGAGACTGCGCCCTGGGCCTTTGCTCCGCAAGCTTGGGGATCGATCTCCATTCGCTGGGTCTCTTCCCCGCCTCCTTTTACATTTAAAATAAACCACCTCCTAATACGGCCCGACACCTACGTCGGCGCTGGATAACGTAACCAGCATTTTTTCAAAGGAAAATTCATGAGCATTAAACGACAAATCAAAGGCCCAGCTGTGACCTGCCCGACCTGCTTCGGCTCCAAAAGGTTTCGGCATCCCGAACGCAAGGGCGAAATCTTGACGTGCACCCGTTGCCACGGCATCGGCGAAGTCGCTCGCCCAGGCAAAGCCACTTACAAAAAGGGGAACCCATGAGCATGACCGAACAAGCAAAAGCACAGGGCTGGAAAGCCCTCAAAGTCTGGAACACCGGCGTCATCACCGGAATCAACCCGAATGGGTCCTTCGATGTTTATCACGAACCAAAAGGAGCATCATGTTAGATCTATTTATCGACTTGGAAACAACCGGAAGCAAGCCAAGCAGCGACTTTTGGGAGATTGGCGCGGTTACAAAAACCACGAGAAAACGCGAAGGTGAATACGAACATTTCTTTCATTTCACCGAAGCAAAGGATTGGGATTTAGATACCTATAAATGGGCCGAGAAGCAGGAAGGAATGATCGAGCGATTCGTAATGTCCCGATCAAATTCAAGTAAAGTCCATGAAGTAATTGGAAGCCTTTCAAGCTGGGTCCGTTGCTTTGAAGAGGAACCGAAGAACGTTCGCGTCTTCTCATGGGGCAACTTCGATATCCCCATCTTGCAGAACCACCTATCAGAAGGGCAAGAACTCCCCTGGCATTACCGGAACGAGATCGACCTAAGAAGCGTAACCCGCTTTCACGGCCTAGACATCCGGCCAGACACGAGCACCCACAACGCTTTAGCAGATGCCCAAGCCCTCGCGGAGTTTTACTACGGCCCGCTTGCAGCTTGGAGGGCCGCTTGCAGATTGGAGGGGTCATGAAATGCGAACATAATGCAGAGCGCCTGCCAGTCGATGCGAACCTCCACCGGTTCTTTGGATGTCAGACGACCAATATTATTCCGCTCAGGTGGTTGCCCTGGCTTTCGGTGGTGCGCACCACGTGCAAGGAGTTTTCAGGGAGTGCGGACGCGGTGTCAAAATAAGCTTACGGGCGGAACTTGCGACCTATGACGGCTCGTTGCTCACCGACCTTGTTATCAATGCCCACAGATTTGCCGTCCGGATATCAGTCACAGGCAGCTCAGTAGGGAGAGTGGGTCTTAAGGCCCATCCTCGAACCCATAACAGCGAGGCCCGCTATTACGAACGCCATCCAGGTCTCTCGGACTTAGCTCGCTACACGAGCATGATCCATGAAGCCGATCTACTTGAAGAATAAACCCTCAAACCGATTTCGGAGCAACCTGCTCCCGACGGAAATTAGAAAAAGTATCCCCACCCCATCCCGCCTTGGCCAGTTGGCCGGACAACTCCGGACTCCCCAGCTGGCGAAGGGGGGGCGGGTTTAACCGCTAAGAACTCAACCCATGAACGCACAAGATCAGAAATTCTTAATCGAAGCCCTTGAACGTGTCGGCACCGCGACGCCTGAGCATAAAAAGCTCATCCGCAAAATCGTGGTCGACCCCAAGTTCCACCAGCGCGAACTCAAGAAGGCACGCGAGTTAAAGACGGACGATTACCTCATCAGCATGAAAGAGGCGGCCGAAGAACTGCGCTGCACTCCAAACACGGTTCGCAACTACTGCGAAAGAGGCATCTTAACCCGAAAAATGAACGGTAAATTCCAGATGGTGAGCCTCAAGGAAGTTCGCGAATTCAGAAAAAACGGCACCGGCATCGAGGTGAAATCAAAGGAAGCTGTCAGCGAGGCAAGCCAGAAAGCGGCCGGTATCTTGGCGCAGATGGTTCTGCTGAACAACAAGCTCCAATCAACAATTTCATAACTATTTACAGCAGGTCGTATGGTGCGCAGGGAGATCCTGCGACGGACTTTGATTTAGTGGTCTCTGAAACAAAGACCTGCTGTTTCCACTCAATTTAAAACCAAACAAATTTACAGCAGGTCGTATGGTGCGCAGGGAGATCCTGCGACGGACCTTTAATCTGGTATCTGAAACAAAGACCTGCTGTTTCCACTCAATTTAAAACCAAACAAATTTACAGCAGGTCGTATGGTGCGCAGGGAGATCCTGCGACGGGGAAGTTCCCGACTTAAACCCCTTTGAAACAAAGACCTGCCTTTAAAACCGCCCACATTAGGAGATCCATGAACCCCGCAAAGAAGAAACCAAGTAAAAGCGAACGTTTAAGCCAGCGAATCGCTCAACTCAGCCAACGAAACAAAACCCTCTTTACCCTACTGGGCGCAATCATCGCGCAGCAGAAGTCCCGCGAGCTCGTCTTTAGCTTCGAAGAGATCAACCAGGTCGACCTCAACACCTTAAAGCTAAACGTAAACGAAGACCCAACCTCACGCATCACCCGCGTCAGCGTCGACCAATCCGAAGGAGAATCTTCATGAACATGGACGACGCCCTGCACCTTTTAACAGTAACGAAAAGAAGAGAAGAGCATGAATGTAAATACAGGAACAATAAATGAATTTGAACCGACGCCAACTAGCCAAAGGGCTATGAAGGCAATCAATAGCCTAATGCTGAAGGACGCCTACAACCGTAGCCGCTTGATGGGTATAAAGGCTCAACTGGTAAGGATAGGCTCAGAAATTGAGGATTCAGTTCATATCGAATACACATCATGGGTCGTAATGCTCAAGAAGAATGAAGACGGTAGCTGGACGGCATTAACGTGCCTAGACCTCAACAATTTAACAAGCGATGACGAGACGGACTTCGACATAATTATGCCTATTCCTGACCCTGAAACCATTCCAGACTTTCAAGGATTCTAAGGATTTTAACCAAAGAAGAAACCATGACCTTACCCATCTACATCATGATCGCCTGTATCTATCCCGCCCTGTCCATTACCTGGTACATCTTCTTCTCAAAAGACGAGGACGCACTAAACGGAACCGACGCCTACACCGTCCGCCTAGTCATTGGCCTTTTCTGGCCCATTACCGGCCTTATATTCCTATCGGATCGCGGGATAAATCATGCCGAAGCATACCGAAACCGACGCCTAAAGCGCCTGAAGCAAGAAGGAGGCCCCGCATGAGCCTAAACAAGAAAGTCATCATCTTCTCATGGCGACAAGCTATCCAGGAATCTCCGCTTGAGCCTATGTGTAAACTCGTGCTCATGAACCTATCCTGCTACATGAACGAACGCGGAGAGTCCTGCTACCCCTCCATCGTCGAGCAGTGCCGAACCACCGGAATCAAGAGCAAAGGCACCGTCATCAAGCACCTAAAAAAGGCAGCTGAAAAAGGGTTCCTCGACATATCAAAACACGGCTTCGCAGGCCAGAAATGGGCTCGCAACGACTACCGCGCCAGCTTCCCCGCCAGCCTCAAAACATCCCCAAAAACCGAAGGCAGTCCATCTGCTGAACCACCTTTAAGCCCAAAAGAAGGCGGTTCATTTGACGATATTTCACCCGTCGTTACCCGTCAAGGCGGTTCAGCAGATGGACCACCCGAAGAAAAAGGCGGTTCATCTGTTGATCAAAGGCGGTTCATTTCGTTGCCAAAGGCGGTTCAGCAGATGGACTCTAACATGTCCATTAACATGTCCAAAGAAGTTGCTGAGGGAAAAACCCCATCATCATCAGCCCCTCTCAGTGATTCACAAAAAGCCATCATCGAGATCCAAACCATCATCGAGAAGGTACACCAAGCCGTCCCAAGCGCCAAGGTCATCACCGCCGCCCAGCTCCAACTCATGAACCGATCTCCCAACCTGAACCTGCAAGACCTCAAGCAAGCCTGCGAGAAATTTGCCCTCGACCACCACGGCCAAAATTACCACCAACTCAGAAACCCAGGAAGCAAGCTCCGTCGCTACGTCGAGACCCAAGCAAGCTTCATCAAAACAACCCAAACCCCAAGCGCCCCGCCATCCCCTGGCGGAATGATCCAAGGCATCCAAGCCAAGATCGAAAAAGGAATCCAGCTCACCGTGGCCGAAGTCTGGGAATGGATCTACGCCAAAAAAGAATTCCCCCCCAAAGAAGCCCGCACCGAAGACATCCCCGATCACATCCATGTCCAGATGATGGATCACCTAGGATTGGAGACCGCTTGAATGAGTTGGCTCTTTTCGCAGGCTTTGCTGAAGATTTGACGTTAAAATTGAGGATTTAAAATGAAGAAATATTACCATGTAAGCAGGTTCTGCCACTCAGCAAGCCTCCGCATTGATAACAGACCTTTAAGTGATTGGTATGAGGATTTTGGATCGCCCCGCCTTTCTGTTTCGACATCACTTGGTCAATGTTTGGCCGCCAATTATTTTAGCGGAATAACTAGCTACTACGAAATTAAATCTAATGATGCGGTGAAGGCGGAAGTTTGGGACTCGTTCCTAACGAACGAGCACTGGTTAAGAAGCGGGAAAATGAAACGCTCAGGGCATTTTAAGCCTTCCCTCTTGGAAGACATTTACTCAGAGGTTTTCAAATATCACGCCCTTTACAATAAAACTGGGACGAATTACGCAGTGAGAATTGCGCTACTTTGGCGATCAGCAACGGCACTTTCAGATATAGATTTATCCTCTTACGCATCGAAACTTTGCGACCGATTTAAAATCAACCCTCTGGACTGCTCAGAATGGGACGAGGCGTATGAAAAAATCAAGGCGATATAACCTCCGACATTCAAAATAACCAAATAGGAGGCCCAAATGGCCCAAGTAAACATCGACACCGTCGCGTATCGACATCCCGATCACATCCATGTCCAGATGATGGATCACCTAGGATTGGAGACCGCTTGAATGAGTTGGCTCTTTTCGCAGGCGCTGGTGGAGGAATACTCGCAGGAAAACTCCTCGGATGGCGAACAGTTTGCGCTGTTGAAAGAAATAGATTTGCCGCGAGCGTATTGCTGGCGCGACAAAACGACCGAGCCATTGAGCCTTTTCCAGTTTGGGATGATGTCTGCACCTTCGACGGAAAACCTTGGCGCGGATCTGTTGACGTGGTTTCGGGAGGATTTCCTTGCCAAGACATTTCCATCGCGGGAGCAATGCAGGGACGCAAGGGCATTGGGGGTGACAGGTCGGGTCTATGGAGCGAGATGTTTAGAATTATTGGGGAGGTTCAACCAGCCTATGTTTTCGGTGAAAATTCGCCAGAACTCAGGTCTCAAGGACTCAAGCAAGTCATCCGAGAGCTATCCAGCCTCGGGTATATTTGTCGATGGATCACCCTTGGAGCTGACGTTGTCGGACTACCTACTAAGCGAAGACGGTTATGGTTCTATGCTTCCAACCCCAACAGCGAGAGACTGGAAGGACACCTTCGGGATGAACCCAGTCAGGCCAGATGGCAAGTCGCGCTTGGACCGGATACCAATGCTTACTTTCGATCATGCCAGAAGTGCGGGTATGTCTTCGAAGCAGATGACAAATACGGATGCCCTAACTGCGAATATGAAGGGCCGGGTCCGTATAGAGATCCTGGGACCGGACTACTCCCCAGAGTTGTCGGAATGGATCATGGGGTGGCCGATAGGGTGGACCGACTTGAGGCCATTGGAAATGGCCAAGTTCCAGCAGTGGCAGCTTTGGCATGGAAGATTCTTTCAGGAGAATGAATGACTATGATGGATTACCTAGGCGAGGTTGAAGCATGATCGATTGCGAGCCAGCGGACGTTTACGTAGAGACAAAAGTAAAGGCCCGAAAACCACACCGATGCTGTGAATGTCGAGGTCGGATTAAAAAATCTGAGACGTACCAAAGAATCAACATGGTTTACGGGGGATCAGCGAGCACGTGGAAAACCTGCAACGATTGCGCCCATCTTAGATGCCAAGTGAGGGACGCCCTACAGCAAGAATGCGTCGGAATTGGAATGCTTACATGGGCTCTTGACGAAATAGAAAACGATCAACTCAACGGACAGTTCAACGCCATTTCATTAGCTCGCTCTATAAAACCAATCTTAAAAACAAAAATAACCAAATAGGAGGCCAAAATGGCCCAAGTCAATATCGACACCAACGAATACCCAGAATTCGCCCCCCTTGAAGAAGGCTTCCAGCTCGCCCACATCGTCCGCGAAGACACCGTCGCGACCAAAAAAGGCGACGGCAAAATGCTCGTCCTCAAGTGGAAAGTCCTCGACGGCGTCTACAAAGGACGATCCCTGTTCAAACGGTTCAACATCGAGAACCCAAGCGCCGTAGCCGAGCAGATTGCCCAGCAAGAACTCGCAGGCATCGCCCGAACCCTCGGCATCGAAAAACTAAACGACACCCTTGACCTGCAGCTCAAGCCCCACCAGATCTTCGTGCGCCAGCGCACCCACTTGGACGGCGGAAAGATCTACAACGACATCGTCTACACCAAAAGCATCGAACCACCCACGCTCTAAACTCTAACAAGCCAAACCCAAAAAAATAAACATCCCTTTAGGAGGGTGTAGCATTTGAACGCCCAGCAAACCGAAAAAGGCATCATCGCCGTCATGATCTTCCGATTCCCCGACGTCTGGCCACTCTGGCTGGAACGCGGGGGAGGGATACACTGGTTCGCCAATTCAGATCTCCGGCGCATCTACCAAGCCATCGAGACCGTCGCCAATAAAGGCTTCTCCGTCGATCTGATCACCGTAAACGACGAGCTCGGCAAAGACAAAGACAACCGCGTCGACTACGGCGCCCTAGAAGACCTCGTCGACGAACACGGCCACGGCGGACTCTACAACCTCGACAGCTGGATCGAGATCCAACGCGACATCGTCACCCGCCGCCACGTGACCCGAACCATCGGCCAAGCCACCGCCGACCTAGAAGACCGGCCCGACATCGACCTGCAAAGCTTCGTCGGCACCACCATCGACGAACTCGGGCGCGACCCCGCAAAACCGCCCCAACAGATCCTCGACCAAGAAGCCATCATCAACCGCGCCATCGACTGCGCCAAGAATCCAACCGCCCGCATCGGCATGCCGTGGCCCATCGACGAATTTAATCGCTCTGGACAACTCAGCCAACCCCCGCTGACCGACGAATACATCATGCTCCTCGCCCCGCCAAGCGTCGGCAAAACCGCCCTCGCCATCCACTGGGCCTTGATCGCCGCACGCCCCATGATGGGGATCAACGTAAACTCAAACAATGGCAGATACTACAACACCCCAGGCCAAGAACAGCGCCCCATCAATATCTACAACCTCGAAAGCGGCGGACCCAGTTCCGCTCAAAAGATCTACACCCGAATTCTCGCCAATCAAACCGGCATCGACATGACCTGTCCCAGCTCCGTCAATCAAAACGAAGAAACCCTGCGTGAATTCAAGATGCCCAAGAACCTAAACGTCATATACCACTGCAGAGACCTCCCCCAAATCCAAGCCCACGCCCAAAGCACGGGGGCGGGCATGATCTTTATCGACAATTTCAAGCACATCGAGGGAGCAGGCGAACGCGAAAGCGAGCTCACAAAGCGATACCTCGAGCGGAGCATAAACATCGACCGAGTCCGAAAAAACCTCGGCATCCCCGTCGTATGCCTGCACCACACCAACTCGGACGGCAAGGCCATGTGGGCGACCGGTGTTTTCCAAGACGTAGACATCAACATCGGCCTCAGCCGAGACCAGGAAGGCAGCGCCTCCCCCATCATCTTTAACATGAACAAAAACCGAGACGGAAGACCTGGTCTTTGCCACCTAAACTTTTTAACTCACTGCCAACAATTTTCACTGCAGGTATAATATTATGAGACGAACCATACGAGGATACGACGAAAACGGAAGATGCAACCTAATTATGCACGTTGCAGGATTCTATGAATATGGAGGGTTTTATTTTAGTTTCGACGAACGGCTTGGGCCATTAAAGCTAAGAAGAAGCGATGACAACGAGGCAAAACGAACCGGTGTAAAATTCTGGAAGGCATTTGAAGAATGGTTTGCATTACCAGTAGAAGATCGTCTGAAATACGAGGTCTAGGTAAGGAAAGTCACTCAGCAACAGAGTAATAAAACCGACGGGTTTTGGGATAACTAGCCTTTCCGAATCTGTGCCAACGCATCAATAAACGCATGAATCTCAAGACGGTGAGAAGTAGCCAGCGCCTCTTTTTGAAGCTGCGACTTGCGCCACATATTTCTAGAAACCCGAGAGACGCCAGGAAGCCACGAAAGCGCCTCGTACCGTCGCCACGCCTTCCATCGAATCCGCTTGGCCGTAAATGGCGCCTCCGGCTCAATCACCTTCGCATACGCCAAATAAACCCGCTTCATAATCTGATGGGTCTCAATAAGAGAATAGCGCCATCCAAGTCCCATCGTGGCATAAAGCATGTCGTGGATCGTGCAGGGGATCTCTCGCTTGCGTAGCCAAAGCGGAATGAATAAAAGCTTGATGCGCTTCGGCTCGCGAAGCCAAACGGGTTCAAGGATTTCCGAAATGTAATCGCGAACGCAGGAACAGCCATCCGATTGCAGATGCAAATCAGAATCCAAGTAGGCCAGCTTGATCAGCAAGCCGACCTCAGCATCAACCAGCATGATGTCATCAAGTCGCAGCGCTTCGCGGAGGTTTTCCTCACGCTCCAACGATCTTTGGCCCCATTCATGGTCAATCATAACCTACAGCCACGCTTGCCCTGGCAGGCGCTTTTGCACTTGCAGACAGTCGCCCATTTAAATAATTTATACAGCCGATGAGCGACAGCCATCAGGCCCGTAATGATGGCGATGATACCCGCCATCGAGGTAATAAAGCGGACCCCTTCAGGGCTGGCCAAATATCTCAAGAACGAATTCTCCGCCACAATTCCTAATAGCATCGTAGAAAGGGAGGCGACGAACGTGGTATCAGTTACAGACTTCATGAACACCCCCCTGATAAGTATACATTTGGAGGCGGTTCATCTTTTGCGATTCTATAAACGCTCTGTATTTCCTCCCCTTCAGTGTCATATTTAAGCCAAATTGAAACAAATTGCCCATCTGAAAATGACGGAACGCACCAAGAAGGAAGCGCCATCATGGTCTCAAAAATGTAATCCTGAAAAAACCACCGCTCGCCATCTCTGCGAAGCCACCCAGAATCGTAAATTGGCGAGCTCAACTCATGCTGCCATTCGTGCGTATTAAAATTGCATGTCATCCAATGCATGACCCGCTCGCTACGGACAATACCCAAGAGAGGGATCGGACCAGCGTTGCGAATCCACAACTCAAAAAACACGCGGACAAATGGGTATAATATATTGAGAACAAACCGATTCACTATTCTTCCTCGTCCAGCTCGCAGGCAGACACAGCGCCCTTGCAAATCTTAATCCGAGCGCCCAGCGCCCCTTGAAAAGCAACAACATCCGCAAGCATAAAGCGCGCATATTCAGGCCCCCGAAGCGTTGGCCCCATAAGCGCCCCTTTTTCTTCAAGGTGCGGAATATTAAACGTATGCCCCGTCTCATGACCAGTAGCGTCAATCGTTTCCCCGAGGTGATTCATCTCAAGATCCGCCTCGTCATAAATTTGAACCCCATCAAGGCGAGTTCCCCGAGGAAGATAGGCTTTGGCCACCGTACCGCCAACCCCATCAATCCGCCCGATCGAAGCCTTAATGTCAGCCCGTTCGGGGCGATCAACGAAATCAAAATCGATATTCGTCCACTGAGCAATCGCAGTCAGCGCCGCCGTCATCGGGCGAAGCAAATCCCGCTCCGCCCATACCGTGATGACCCCACGGTTAAGCAGATCGAAGTCCAGCTCGGCCCCCGTCTTGCCAGGCATCCGCGCCCAGTTCAGCGCAAGCGGGATATTAACCGCAAGACAGCCAGAGCAGTCCCGCGCTTTATATTCTTCAGGTATTTCTATCATGTTAATATTTTATTTAAAATGGAGCCACCCAGCGTCGGATCGTCCGACTTTGCGACGGCTACCATTCTAGTAATCCTTCTCAAAGCGATCACAGCTGGTCGGGATATTCACCCCACCGATGCCATAAAGAACGCGTACACTCGGCCCCCACAAACAGCCAGGAATCCCATTGCCACTCGCGTCCTTAAAATAAAAGGTAGGTCGATCGCCATTCGTGCGCCCGTTATAAGATCCCTTATACTGCTTCTGGATCTTCGATAGGCTATTATCCCAGAAGTTATTCTCAGCCACAATCTTAAGCTCCGTCACGTTAGACGAGGATGGCAAAAGGACCGCCAGCCCCCCCGTCTTTTCCGAGATTGGTTTCCATAAAAACTGCTTCGAAGCCCCACAGTCAGGACAGATCTCCGTCGGCCCCTCAGGGGTTGGAATCTCAACGGGTGGCTCGCAAGAATCGCAAATCGGACAACATTCCCCCAGCGGTAAATCATCATTATTCGGAGTTCCATCGAGTTCCGTGCTCCAAATAATCGTCCCGAATTCCCCAGGGCGATTCAGTAGCTCAACCGTCGCATCTGGCATCCCGTCGCTATTGCGAATGTCCGTGCCAGATGTTTCCCATTCCTCTTTTTTATTGATGCTGTGAGCGCTCAACGTGCCAGGAATGTCCTTACGCGCTGCGCCAATTCCGTTATGCAGAATCAAACCTTTATAACCCGTCGAGCGGATGTAATTCGCCAACTTGGTATAAAACGGAATCGCCCCATTCAAACTCGGCTCAAGCCCAAGCATAACACCATGCGGATTGACCTTGCGAACCAAGTCATCGACCACCGCCTTTTCGATTTCTAGCTGGATGTTATTGTAAAAGGTCGCCTCAGAACCAAAGCACTCGCGCTCCGCCCAAGGATTGGAAAGAATGACAATGTTCCGAAACCCTTGGCCTTGCAGATACTGTATATTTTTAACCGGAGTATCGGCAACCTGTCGACCAATGCGACCCGCGACAATATGATCACGGTCGAAGTCAGACTTCGGGCAATCCAATTGGAGCGCGATCGTGGAAACAATCGTATCGAAGCCCAGCGCCTTCAACTCCCGAATATCGTCACCGCCTCGACGCTCAATGAACGTAGGATCTTGAAACGCATCCGTGAGCATGATCCCCCGAATCCCAGCTGTAAAGGAATCCTTGACAACTGGCTCAGGCTCAGACGGAAGCGGGACAGGCTCAAAGCGTGGACGGTTATTTGCCCGAAACGCATCTTGCTCCGCTTGCCGCCGCGCGGCTCGCTCCTGTTCGAGAAGGTTTTGACGAGATGCCAACTGAGAGCGCAATGCTTCCGCGTCTCGATTCGCACGGTCTAGAAGAAGCTCAGCCTCGCGACGCTCCCACGTATTGATTTCAACCGTCTTCGTCTCCGCCTTGTTCGCCATCTTCGCAGGCTTTGAACTCGCTCCCGTGATATCATTAACTGCAGAGTAAAAGGCATCTGGATCGTTAGATCGAAGCACCGCAGACCCGCCACCATAAGCGGTCGAATCAGCAACGCGCTGAGATTTAAAGCCTTCCTTGATCGCGCTAAGCGCGGACTCATAGACTTTTCCACGAAGGCCACTAGCATCGAGCTTGGCGACCTCAGATTTGTATTCCTCGCTCTGGTCAGGCGGACGCGTACGGAAGCCAACAATCGTCAGCTCATGCTCATGCGTGCCACCTTTCCAAGCCTTTTCGGGGATGACAGATTCAACGCTAGGCTTCGATCCCGAGCCAGCAGTCCCGACAATCGGACCACCCGTAGTTCGGAGATTCGGGCATCCGCAAAAGAGGAACGCCAAGCAAAGGAGAGATGAGATACAGAGGGGATTCTTCATAGGTTTACTTCGCAACAAGATTCTTAAGCTCCAAATGGAATTGGGAGTTGTATTCATATTCTGAAATTAAACCATCAGGGCGACCGATGTAGATCGTGTCAGATGATGTTTCAGCAAGGCCCTCGCATCCAATCACGATGGTTCGATCTGAAGTGCAGCTCGAATTAATGCTACTATGAATATGTCGCGCAGGTTTTTTAATTCCAAAAGCAAACTCTTGATCGTCACATACATTTCCTAGGTCAAGATTGACGTACACAAGCCCCACGCCTTTAGATGTGATTTTCAAAACGCGGAGACCATGCACTAGGTCACCCGCTTTTGTATCCGCAGGGACGCGCATGTGAGCCTGTCCGATGACTTCAATGGCGGTCCATTCGGTCGGACGCTTAGAGCGAGGTACAAACGGCCCCCCCGCATCACGCAAGGCGATAAATTCTGCAGTCTCTTTGGGCAGGTCTTCGAAGACGGTTTTGGTGTACTCTTCCAGAGAATCCGGTTGCCCATCTTCGCCCTCGACTTTGCGAACCAATATTTTTTCAACCTCGACTTCTTCGGTAACAAGCTCACCAAACGCCCCGCGCTCAAAGCGGGGAACACCACTAAATTTGGTGTTTCCCAAAAGGACCGCGCAGGCCGATGGTGCACGTGCTACGGTGTCGGCATCGCCTTCAAAATCTGCGGTCACCCCAAATTCCTCGGTGGTAATCAAAACCTTAAGAGGGGTCCCGGGCTTATGCGGAACACCGTCGAGGTTCTTCCACATTTCGGAAACGCCCGGAAATACAACCCCGCCTGTAAACGCACCGGAAATATCCATGTTTCCGGTGGGAGTAGAAAACCGTCCCGTGCGATTCGCGGTTGAAGGCAGGGTGCCACCAAAGGCAAAACCCCAAACCGTTGCATTCGGATCGTTAGCCTCGGTGCGCTGGCTGTTAAGCAATGTTGTGCATGATCCACCCAGTGCGTTGTTGTCGTTGATGTTACTTTCTCTGCTGGCGATGACGGCTGCGTCGTCAACTTCGAAAAGTTCGCACCGACGGGATGAGTAAATTCCACCAACATTAACGGCACCGCTCAAGGTATTATCCACCCCGTGTACCATGCCACAATTTAGGTTTTGACCTGAAACCTCAAACTGATTTTGCCCTCCGAAAAAGGCGGTTTGAGTAAGCCCAGCGAGAACATTGTTTCCGGTGATCGTTGATGCTCCTGCGGACCCACTGCAACCCTCAATACCCGCAATCTGCAACGAACCATTTACACCGATATATTGTGAGCCACCAACATGAATCCGGCTTGGATTTGTATTGCCTCCGCCATCAATCAACATTCCCAAGCTCCCATCAACCGCGATACGAAAACCGCGCTGGATTTCAGAGGTTCGGGAAGCGGTTGCAATGTTTTGCCCAACCCCCAAAACCTTTGAATCAACTGAAGCGATGGCCGTGCAACCGCCAGCCGTTACCGATCCTTGAGCCTCACATCGAACGCAGTTAAGAATCCCGCTGGGGTGCTTGGTTGTAACCTCTTGGGTATTTCCATCGTCGGAGTCCAAAGCATTTACCTGCAAGTCTCCTTGGTGGGGGCTCAATACGTGAGGGATGCCAGCTGTACCAGTTCCTCCAACACCAAGAGCGCGTTGCAACGTCAAATCGTAATACTTACCAGCTGGAACGTGGCTATCGCCATGGTGCCCAATGTATCGCCCAAGGAAAGTTTCAGGTACGCAAGCCGTAGCGACGGCAACCGTTGAGGTCGTAGCCGATCCATCAGCGTTCAGCGCAACCGTGTCAATCGTTCCGCCTGCAATGACTACAGAGTTGCTGTAGGTAACCCCGTTGCCTTCCTCGTACTCAAAGACCAGATTTGTACCATCATCGAGGTAGAATTCAGGAGTCCCGCAACAGGCCGGTTGAATTGGCACAATGGTCTCAACTCCACCCGCGTTATGCACGATGCTAGTCGTATTGCCGTCCGCGTCCGTCAAATAGGTTAAGGTCGAGATATCAGGCTGAGGAAACAGAATGTCCGTCGAACCAGCAAGGCCCACAAACGTAAAGCCATTGGTCACACCGCCAACAACAATCGGCTCAAGAGAAGCGCAGACAGGACAGGAATCAAAGACGGTCACCTTCCCGTCAACTGCTGTATGCGTTACCTTTACGGTTCCATTCTCGTTGGTCGTTACAACCAGCGAATCAGTCGGAAGGTTCGCAGGAAAAGCAACCCCGTTTTCGATAATCGTCAAGACGCCATCAACGATCGTCACGCCCTCGATGCAACACGCATCACCGCCAGCGTTCGTCGAGGTATTCAAGGTCAAATCACCTTTCACGATATAAGTATCGCCACAGCTTTTAACCGTGCCACCACCCGCGAAAGAGGACAACGAGGCCCCCAGAAATAGAAGAGAAAGTACAAGATGCTTCATAATTAGTTACCCTTTTTGGTGTTGCGTTTAGCGGTTTTTGCAGGAGCTTTCGACTTGGCTGGCTTCGCAGGATCGGCCGCATCCTCGGATTTTGGTTCTTTCACATCGACCACGACGTCCTTCTCGGAAATCAATAGCTCGATGGCAAAGATCGCCTCAAGCGCAGCAATATGATCCTCAACGGTAAGCGTCTTCTTAGCAACCAGCTTCTTCAAAGATGCCGTCGCCTGGGCCATGGTCTGAGGCTCTTCGGCCCCAGCTGGTGCGAAGCTCAACAGCCCCGCCAAAATAAATAATGAGAGTAAAGTTTTCATGTTTGATTAGGAAAAGGATTAGAGAAGAGAATTATTGAAGTAGTCTCGACCGCGATTGGTATTCGCCGCGCTTAAGGTGGTCGCCCAACTACCAAAACCATATACAGATCTGGTATTAAATGCAGTCGTGATCCGAGCCAAAGCAGACAGCTTGGCGCGATAATGATTTCCGCCTGTCAGCGTCAGTGTTGATTGAGAATCAACAGAAGACCCATAAACCGTAGTGACCGCCCCTTGATAATTGATAATCGCAAGGCTCGTCACCGAGTTGTAATAACTTCGGATGCTAGAGGCATCGCGAAAAATCTGGCTGGCGGCCGATTCTACCGCATCATAATATTGCCTTACCTCATTGGTATTAAAATTACGTCCCCGCCCCCGCGCAGAAAAGTCGCAGCCATAAACCAACCAAAGACCGCTCCCAGCCTCCGCACGCGCCTCAGAATAGCCCGCCCAAGCAGAGTAATAGAATTGATTAAGCCCCGCGTACTGCCGATGCGTTCCGTAAGACCCAAAATCGCAATAGTAAAACCACTGACGAGTCCCGCTATAAAAATAAATCCTAGAAGACGAATCAAAGGTAGATCCGTAAGATCGAACGTCATCCCGATCCCGAAAAAGCCAATATGCCTCTGACGCCATCTCATGGTAAAAGATCCGCACATTCGTCGACCGCTCCCCGTAAATCCGACTCCGACTCGTCATCGTCAAAGCACGGATCAACACCGCCGCATCATCCAACTCAAGAATCGCATCGTCAACGATACCAGAGGCCCGAATATAACCCGACGCCCCACGGATATCCGTCGACGACTCCGACTCAAAACGATTATCGTCCAGGTCAATCACCGGATCGCAATCACAAAGCAGGGTCGCCTCACGCACATGATTCCCAGTCCAAGCCGTTTCAGCCCACGGAAAGCGATCCACGGCAAGGCCCGATTGATCCTCGACAATGTTACCCCGATTGTCTTCCAGAGCCGTCAGCCGCCCCGTATCCAGGTCATACCGACCCCGCCAACCCGAGTTGTCCAGCGACGTAAAAACAACCGCATCAAAACCAAAGGTACCAACGCTGTCAGCCCGCAGGCAGATGCCCGTAACCATCCCAGCCGTCAGGCAACCCCGAGCGTAATCCGTCACACAATACGTGCAACCCGCGACAAGAGTATCTGAATTCCGCAAGGCCGCGATCTGCGCCCGAGTACCGGTCGTAACTTCGCATTCCCCGCCCCCGCTAGCGGACTGGTCCGAAGCAAAAGCGACAAAAGGAACGAGTAAAAATAAGAGAAGATATCGCATAATATTACTCCACTGGGCGAAGCCCAGTCCATTGAAAGTTACCGCCAGCGAGCGCAAAGGCAGGCAAGAGGCCCGTCACGCAATCGCTCTCTGTCGCATTGTAAGAAATCGAATCCACCCGCCTCCCCGTCCCGAGCTGGAACCCGCCATTGATCGTCGTGATCCCAGAAATATTATTGATCGTCACCGACTTCAGCCCCGCAGGAACCGAACCCGTACCGTTCGCATAAACGTGCGTCACTGGTAGTTTATTACAGGTCTTATCCAAAATCGACTGAAGCAGGGCCAGTACAGGGTCGCCCGCATCAGGAATTAAGTCGCCCGAATCGCAATCAACAAAGCCACCCACAAGCGGGTAATCGCTCAAGGTACCCGCGCCATCATCAAGCTGATAGGTCCATGTGGCATCGCAGGTATCAAAATAACCAATAATCGAAACCCAGTCACTTGCGTTCGTCGATGCCACATCATCGCAGCCGAAAACCACCTGTTTCGGACAAGTTGCAGCGGGAAGCTCAGGCACCGCGCCACAAGCATTAATACAAATCGGAACCTCAGTGATAACGTCCCCATCCGCATCCGTCCAAAAACTATCGCAAGCGTCATCACAAGAGACGTGATGTTTTACGTAAACCACCGGAGTTTGAATCGCCTGAATCACCAAATCGCGGACATACTTCCCGCTGGTAAACGTACCCGCCACCGGAACCGGATCGCCGGGGCAAACCCGAAATCCAACATAGCGATAATACATGTCGGCCAAGACAACATCTGGAGCAGGAACCCCGCCACAGCCAACCGGAGGATTAGAGCCAGGAATCTGACAAAAAGCCGTAACCACCTGCGCCCAAGGCATGATGCCAGACAGCCCCGTCGCGGTCTCATTAACTTGAGCCGTCCAATTCGGCTTCGACGTATTCACAAAAGAATTTACCGTGCCATCGCTAAAGGCAATCGAGATCGTACCCCCTTGCCGACGCATAAAAGTATTATCGATGCCCCCCTCAACAAAAGTCTGACAGTACTCCAAAACCTCATAATCGCAGGCAGGATTCTTATTCGACACAATCAAGCAATGATTCGTGATGTCGCTCAGATCCACCGGCCCCTTGTTCGTCGCAACCAAGCAATCACCATCCGCCTGCGTAACCACAACCGTTTGGATTCCGTCATGAGTAGTCGTGACCACGCCCGTGATATGAACCGGCAATGGCTCATCGACGCAAACAGTGACCTTCCCCGTAATCGGAGGCAACGAAGCAACATCAACCGTTCCGGTCACAGCAAGAGGATCATCGGTGCAAACTTCAACTTTACCCGTAACCGCCAAAGGCTGGCCAACGATCTCAACCTTACCCGTAACCGTAACAGGTCCATCAATAACAACCGGAGGCAGACTCGTAATGATCAAGCCATTCGTGATCGCCAACCCGTCCGCCAGCGTATCGCCAATGCCATCAAGCTTTTCGCAAACGTTAGAAAGCGCAGCGAGCTCCTGCATCAAAAGGTCGATCTCAACCAAATCGTTCGACTTCGCAGTCTCCCAGCAATCCAAAATCTCGCACTCAAACGGAACGACATCCAAGTCATCCATCGCGATAACCGTAGGCGGACAGTCCTCGTTCTTCAAAAATTCGGGACTCGGGACATATGGCGAATTATCCAAGGTGCAAAACGAAATGCCATTCGGATCCTTCAAGGCAAGAAAACAGGTGCCATCGCAGTCCGTAAACGAAGCGCTCACCACATTCTGAACCGTGCTCGTTCCGTTCATCGACTCCAAAAGCGCATCGATTTTCGCACATAAATCAGTCAAATCCACATCTCCGCCGACGCCTGGCCCAACGCCTGGCACAACAGGACAAGGCACATCAACACATTGCAGCTCGACACTCGTCGCAGCCGGAGCCACCGCAACAATACAACCAGTCAACAGCCTGACCGGAAAACAAGCCACCGTCCCCGCCTCAAAACTACCAAGCAGAGACATCGTGCCCTGCCGGCACCACCAGAGTTCAACCGTACCCGAACCCGAAGCCTGCGCCTCAATCCCAGTACAGCCGGACTTCCAGAAAGCCTTTTTACCTCCCCCGCGAAAGTCATCGGCCGAACAATCATCACAGGTTGGCGTCCCTTCGGCCAAAGGTGTCAACGGATACCACTGACCGAAAACGGACGCGGAAGCGAATAAGCTGAGGAGGATAATAAATTTTGTCATCTTCTACTTAAAGGTCGCGAGTTATACCCCCAAACCTGTGATTCCCCCGCCTGCCACTCAATGGCAGGCTTTTTTTCGCCCCTGCCACTCAATGGCAGACCTGCGCAGATTATTGCGGAGAATAAACCGGCTTGCCTTTTTTCACGTTTATTTCGTTATGCCAGTCGATCATGGCTATTTGCAGCGCGTTTGGTTCGTCGACGATTTCGAGGAGCGAAGGGACTTTTCGGAGCGTCTCCAGCTTGCATTCGCCGCAAGGGATTCGTCCTGCAAGAGCTTCGAGGACGCGCCGCCTCCGGGCTTCTGGCTGGGTGTGCAGGTCGTGGAGCTCCCGCCAGATCGGCGCGGCCCATTCGTCAGAAGCGACCAGTTGGAGTGGTGCCGGAGGAAGTGGCGCCCGAGTAAGTGGCGCTGGAGGATCGGAACAAGGGGCAGGGCAGCGGTCCGCGTTGTAGTCGTACTCAATTACGACTGCCTCCCCTGCCC
>Ga0209187_1000833_pt1 | contig 44342 bp, 30 predicted proteins | sample BantaG_FD_187430 | JGI IMG/M metagenome (GOLD analysis project Ga0209187, IMG submission 187430) | Marine algal microbial communities from Bantry Bay, Ireland - BantryBay_4 metaG (SPAdes) (version 2) | ecosystem: Host-associated > Algae > Red algae > Unclassified | place: Bantry Bay, Ireland...
TGAATTCCAATACCTATGACCAATCAAATCCAAGTGGGTCTGAAATGCTAACTAGTCTTTCAGGTTGTGATTCTATCGTTTCGATCAATTTAGTTTTCAATCTCGCGACAAGCAGTGAAGAAACTTATAATGGCTGCCAGGGAGATGGCTATGCTGTTCTTGTAAATGGCAATGTTTATAACGAAACAAATCCAACTGGTACAGAGCTTATTCTGAATGACTTAGGTTGCGATTCTACCATTAACATCAATCTGGCTTTCAACGACGTTTTGGCCGGTGAGGAAATTTACTCCGGGTGTAATGGCGATGGATACTTTGTTGTTGTCAATGGAAATACTTATGATGAAACTACGCCGACTGGTATGGAAACTTTGACCAGTTCTGGTGGCTGCGATTCTATTGTTTCCATCAATCTGGCTTTCAATGACGTTTTGGCGGGTGAGGAAATTTACTCCGGTTGTAATGGCGATGGATATTCTGTTGTTGTCAATGGAAATACTTATGATGAAACTACGCCGACTGGTATGGAAACTTTGACCAGTTCTGGTGGTTGTGATTCTATCGTGTCTATCAATCTGGCTTTCAATGACGTTTTGGCGGGTGAGGAAATTTACTCCGGGTGTAATGGCGATGGATATTCTGTTGTTGTCAATGGAAATACTTATGATGAAACTACTCCGACTGGTATGGAAACTTTGACCAGTTCTGGTGGTTGTGATTCTATCGTTTCCATCAACCTGGCTTTCAACGACGTTTTGACAGGTGAGGAAATTTACACTGGATGTAATGGCGATGGATACTCTGTTGTTGTCAATGGAAATACTTATGATGAAACTACGCCGACTGGTATGGAAACTTTGACCAGTTCTGGTGGTTGTGATTCTATCGTGTCTATCAATCTGGCTTTCAATGACGTTTTAACTGGTGAAGAAATTTACTCCGGGTGTAATGGCGATGGATATTCTGTTGTTGTCAATGGAAATACTTATGATGAAACTACTCCGACTGGTATGGAAACTTTGACCAGTTCTGGTGGCTGCGATTCTATTGTTTCCATCAATCTGGCTTTCAATGACGTTTTGGCGGGTGAGGAAATTTACTCCGGTTGTAATGGCGATGGATACTCTGTTGTTGTGAATGGTAATACCTATGATGAAGCTACGCCGACTGGCATGGAAACTTTGACCAGTTCTGGTGGTTGTGATTCTATCGTATCTATCAATCTGGCTTTCAATGACGTTTTGGCGGGTGAGGAAATTTACTCCGGTTGCAACGGCGATGGATACTTTGTTGTTGTCAATGGTAATACTTATGATGAAGCTACGCCGACTGGTATGGAAACTTTGACCAGCTCCGGTGGTTGCGATTCTATCGTTTCCATCAATCTGGCTTTCAATGACATTTTAACTGGGGAGGAAATTTACTCCGGTTGTAATGGCGATGGATATTCTGTTGTTGTCAATGGAAATACTTATGATGAAACTACTCCGACTGGCATGGAAACTTTGACCAGTTCTGGTGTTTGTGATTCTATCGTTTCCATCAACCTGGCTTTCAACGACGTTTTGGCGGGTGAGGAAATTTACTCCGGTTGTAATGGCGATGGATACTCTGTTGTTGTCAATGGAAATACTTATAATGAAACTACACCGACTGGCATGGAAACTTTGACCAGTTCTGGTGGTTGCGATTCTATCGTTTCCATCAACCTGGCTTTCAATGATATTTTAACTGGTGAAGAAATTTACTCCGGTTGTAATGGTGATGGTTACTCCGTTGTCGTCAATGGGAACACTTATGATGAAGCTATACCGACTGGCATGGAAACTTTGACTAGCTCCGGCGGTTGTGATTCCATTGTTACCATCAACCTGGCGTTCAGCGATGTACTCGCTGGGGAAGAATTACATAATGGCTGTGAAGGTGACGGTTACTCCGTTGTCGTCAATGGGAACACTTATGATGAAGCTACGCCGACTGGTATGGAAACTTTGACCAGTTCTGGTGGTTGCGATTCTACTATAACAATTAACTTAACGTTCAACGATGTAGTAGCAGGAAGTGAATTATATGACGGTTGTGAAAATGACGGCTATTTTGTTGTTGTGAATGGCACTACTTACAACCAAAGTAATCCAACTGGAATAGAAAACATTTCCACCTCAAGTGGCTGCGATTCCATGGTTACTATTAACCTTGTTTTCAATACTACTTTTAATGAATCTGAAAACTACTTGGGTTGTTTTGGAGATGGGTACTCAGTTACGGTCAACAGTGTAATTTATAATGAAGCCAATCCATCCGGTGTTCAAACAATGATAAACGAATTCGGCTGTGATAGTACCGTTCTTATTGACCTGATGTTTAATGCTACGTCAGTTGGAGAAGAATTGCACGATGGTTGTTTCGGAGATGGGTATTCAGTTGTTGTAAATAGCAATACTTATAATGAAGCAAATCCAACAGGACAAGAAACATTGACCAGCTCATCCGGCTGCGATAGCCTTGTAAGCATTGATCTTTCCTTTAATAGTTTTGTAACAGGCAATGAAAATTATACTGGTTGTATTGATGACGGATACTCCGTGATGGTCAATGGCAATGTTTACAATGAGGCTACACCGTCGGGAATGGAAACTTTGATTAGTTCTGGCGGTTGTGATTCTATTGTAACGATTGACTTACTATTCAATCTTGCGACTACGGGATCAGAACTTTATATAGGATGCCAGAATGATGGTTACAATGTCCTTGTAAACGGTACGCTTTACGACGAGTCAAACAACAATGGAACAGAAATATTAATTGCTGCATCAGGTTGCGATTCGATTGTTAGTATAGACCTAACATTCCATCAAACTTCATTTGGACAAGAGTCCTATATCGGTTGTGAAGACGATGGCTATTTCGTCGTTGTAAATGGTAACACTTATGATCAAAATACTCCGACTGGCATGGAAACACTCACAAATAGTGTTGGCTGTGACTCTATCGTTTCGATCAACCTGATCTACAACTTACCAACGGTAGGACTTGAAGAATACGCTGGTTGTGAAGGAGATGGTTACAGTGTAATTGTAAATGGCAATACTTATGACGAGGCAAATCCGATGGGTACTGAAACGCTGGTTGGTGGTAATTCTATTGGTTGTGATTCAACCGTGAACATCATTTTGGCCTTTGCTTCAGCTTCACAAAACACAATTGATTCCACTTTATGTCTTGACCAATTCGTAACAGTTAACGGTACTATTTATGACTTTAGCAATTCAACAGGAACTGAGGTTATTATAGGAGGAAGTAGTGGAAATTGCGATAGTATCATCGATATTGATTTAGATTTCTATCCGGAGATAATTGCTTCCTTATCAGAAGACGCATTTATATGTCCGGGAGATTCCGTTCCGATTTCTTTCATGCTGGAAGGGGGAACGACTTATGATGTCCTATTCAATAATGGATCCAGTAACATTCCACTTAATGGCATTTCGAATGGCTTTACCATAATGGTAAGTCCTGCCAATACAACAACTTACAGTATTGTAAGTGTTGATGCGATTGGCATTCCATGTGATCCGATGTTACCGAGTAGCGATATTACTATTGAAGTGAGCGATATTGAAATTATTGCTCAGGTTGACTCGGACTTTGGAGGCTTTAGTGTTGGTTGTAATGGTGCCGATAATGGCCTTGCGAGTGCCACTCCAATTAATGGCAACGCACCATACACTTTCTCCTGGAGTAATGGCGCCAGCGGTGCTTCTACGGGAGGCTTGCGTGCAGGAGTCGTATCAGTAACGGTAACAGATGCAATTGGCTGTACGGCAGAAACGCAGGTGGTATTAACTGAACCGGGTAACATCCAGGCAAGTTTAAATTCGGAATCCCCGAGTTGTTTTGGTGAAGATGACGGATGGGTTAGCATCGACACGGTGTTTGGCGGTGGTGGAGATTATGCCTTTTCTTTGGATGGTCAATCTTACCAAAGTATTAGCGGATATCCGATTTCTATTCCGTTTGTGGAAGCAGGTAATTTTGAAGTCTACTTGCAGGATGGAAATGGCTGTACCAATACCGTTTCAATTAATGTAACAGAACCACAGCAACCAGCACTATTACTTCCAGATGATGTAGAAATAATCCTTGGTGATAGCGTTGAACTAGAAGGTCTTACCAATATTTCAGTAGACGAATACAATTGGAATACAACAATATTTATGAGTTGTGATACCTGTTTCAACACCTTTACTACACCTTTTGAGACGATCAATTATTCACTAACGGTGATTGACACCTTTGGTTGTTCGGCAACAGATGACATCACCATATCTGTATTGAAGCCACGAAATGTTTATATTCCGAATGCGTTTAGTCCAAATGGAGATGGCATCAATGATATATTCTTTATTAATGCCGGGCAAGGCGTAACAGGTGTAAAGAACTTCAGAGTCTTTAGCAGATGGGGAGAAGAGGTATTCTCAATGCAAAACTTCCTTCCAAATGATCCTCGAATGGGTTGGGATGGAAGCTTTTTAAATAAACGATTGAATCCTGGTGTATTTGTTTATATCGCCGAAATTGAATTTATTGACGGTCATGTTGAGTTTTATCAAGGGGATATAATTATTTTACGATGATTCGAATAAAAAACGTGAATTAGACCAGGGTTCTTTTTTCGAACCCGCAGTAGAAGTGCGCTACATCGAAAACGCGCCTCTGCTGATTATGGCGCAAATATGTCATATCTATAAAGAGATTTTTTTTGGTAGGTTTCAACGGAAATTCCGCACGCACAGCAGGTATCGATGCGGACGGAATGCGAAACAGCAATAATAATATTTTTAAACTAGGCTATGCCTTAATCAACTATTTTCAACATTACGGACCTCGTTTCGATTTTAATAACAAAATTAGGTTATCTCTCAGATCGTAATATTTAAGTAGTTGAATACACACTAAACTTAAAACAAAACAATCATGTTAAAAAATTTACTCCTTTTATTGACAATCTTTACTTGTACTTCTCTTTCCGCCCAAACTTGGGATGGAGGAGGTGACGGCACCTCTTGGGATGATGCTACGAATTGGTCCACAGACACTATCCCCGAAGTGGGAGCAACTGCAATATTTCCAGATGGTATTTCTGCAAATGTAACAGGCTCTGCGCCTAATGCAATACGTAGAATTATTTTCGATACTTTGTCAACAGTTACGCTCGACTTAGATCTTGACTTTGAAATTACAGGAAATCCTGTCCACGCTATAACCTTACAGAAAGATGCCAATGTAACCTTCGGCGGGACAAGCGACATGCGAACTTTTAATATTGTGCCAGGAATCGGAAGAAATGCATTTAATCTTATTGGGGAAGGTATTACAGTAACAGTAACTGAACAGGCAAGTCTGAGCATAAGTAATATTTGTCAGAACGCTATACGTATAAATAAGGCGGATGGTCTTTTTGTCAATAACGGCACAATTAATCTCGTCGATTATGTCGAACACGGTATCAATCTTCTCAAAGGTACTTTTACCAACAATGGGACTATTGACATTGGGGCAGGAACGGTTGATGGAGATCCAACAAGCGACGGTATTCGTATCGCTAACGATGGCGTATTCGATAATAATGCAAACGGTGTTATCACCATTACTCAAGCCTTGGATGACGGCCTGGAAGTCTTAGGTGTTTTTAGTAATGCAGGTACCATTTCTACCGTTGCTCATGACGATGGATTAGCAAACAACGGTGGATTAGTAGTCGGTTCGGCAAATTCAGCAGGTGTTATGAATAATTTGGCCGGCGGAACCATCAACGCTGACGGAGGCATTGGAGGGACATCGCGTGCCTTTTCGATACAAGGCTCAGGAACTCTTAACAATGCAGGAGCTATCAATATTTCTGGTGGGAATATGGGACAAGCACTTCAAAACTTAGGTACGTTGACAAATGAGATATGCGCACGTATCAACTTGACAGAAAGTCGTGTTTTAAACAGTAATGCGGGAATGCTCACCAACAACGGTTTGATTACCTCCTCATGGACTGGTTCGGGTGTAAACAACGCAGCAGCGGATGGCTCCGTTCTTAATAATGCTTTTTACGGATATACAAATACAAATGCAGACTTTGCTGGCGGCAATGAAGAAAGCACTGATAACGGGCAAAATTCAAGTGATGGCATCGTCGTAGATGCTGCCAATACCTGTACTGTTGCAGACATTGGTATTGATGTACCTTATACTTGGTATACTGATGCGTCAGGTACAGTCGAGGCAGGTACTAATGATGCAAACGGATTGTTAAATTTTAATGATGATATTTTTGCAGAATCCGGGACGCAGACATTGTACACTTGTTTCGGTGAGGAGGTGCAGTTAATTGTACAAAATGTATCAGGTGACTGTGCCCTTATTAATACCGGAGTAGATTTCATTCCCCTGACGGATGTTTTTACAATGATGCCTAATCCGGCTCAAGCTTATACGCAGATAGAATTCGGTCATGAATACATTGCGGAGGATAAAACCATTGAAGTTTATGATGTGGTCGGACAGCTGGTACATACTGCAACCTTGAGCGGTGTTGACAATTATATCTTGCATATAGATAATTTCACTCCGGGTATTTATACCGTTAATTTGCAAACGGAAAAAGGCATGCAGATTGAGCGTTTAATTGTTCAGGAATAAATTTGTATACTTCGGTATTTTGGTACCCGGTATCAGGTTTCCGGTATCAGGCGAGCGTGAATGCTACCGTGTTCACATTCGCCTGATACCGGAAATCCGTAACCGGATACCTATTCATTTTCTTACTCCAAATATTATTTTGACATCTGAATTTTTCTCTTACTTATGAGACAGCCCCATTTATTTTAGGTAAAAAATTATTATTGACCATGTTAAAAAGTATTCTTCTCCTTCTTTTCTTTCTCCCCTCTCCTATTCTATTCGCTCAAAATACCGACAGTTTACTTACCTCTGTTTTTTCTGCTAACGCTTTGGCTCCAACCGATACTAAAAATTACAGCTTTACAAAAGAATACAGTCCTAGCGCTTCAACCTGGGCGATTTCGGAAGTCTTCTCTGACTCCATTGTTTTTCAAGCTGAAATGAAGTATCAACACCCCGTAGACCCAACTAAGTCTTATCAAATGCGTATCGGCAAAGGTGGTCAAATCTATTCGCTGCGCAGTGCTTTCGGTGAGTCGGTACCCCCGCAATGGCGCAAACCAAAACAAGTCGGTGACGCGCTTCAAGTCAATGCCTCCGCGCCTTGGGTTGACGAAGTATGGCAGATGGTAGCCGTCGACACCAAACTCAACAATCCAACAAACAAAGAAAGTTATTTTATACATCAAGCGGGTGTTTATTTAGCCAACACAGATCAAAAAGCTCCCTTTTATTCTCCTTTAATTGCTGATTTTCACGATGCAACAGCACAATCTTATCGTGTTGTTAATTGGGGACAACATGCACATACCGCCGATAATCTTAGAGCGAAACATACAACTGACATTCTCTATTATACGTCTTATACCAATCTTGGAAATGGAATTATTCAGGTCGATGGGATGATTTATAACTTTGGAAAAGACCGTATCGACCACATCAATATGCCGTGGGGAGGGGTACGTCTTTCGTCCCTGGAACATTTCTTTGTTTCTAATCGGGACGGTACTTATACCGAAAAAATTGAAAGATTTGCTAATAATACTGCGATAGACGAGCTCGCAAATACGGACGGCTGGATGATTTATTCAGGTGATAAAACAGGAAATGCTCCATCCTTCGGATTGGTATTCGGTACTGACGAAAAAAAGAATAATGTACTTTTTCGTTATGGACACGCGGGACATAAAATCGAAAACAATCCACGTAATTACAATGTATTTGCGATTACGCGCAAGTTTAAAGACAAGCCAATTAGCTTTGGAGCATCCGCTCGGTTTCGATACTTCTATGTTGTTGGCGCAACCACCGAGGCTGTCAAAAAAACCATTTTAGAAAATAATTTGAATAGCTTGATTATCGAGCATACCGATACTCCAAGCAAGAAAGAGGTATCCAACGTGCATTATCAAGTGACACAAGAGAACGGAGAATTGCAAGTCTCTCCTAGCGATTCATCTAAAGATCCTATGACCTTAGGAGCGCAGCCTTACGCAAACAGCTATCCTTTATTTTTTATGAAGTCGAGTGACGGACGGACAGTTATCACCTGCAATCAATATTATTTTTCGGATTTACCCTATGACGGTCAATTGCAAGAAATGAAGCTTTTGGGCTTTGCAGACAAGCCATATGAATTGTTCATTCCGACTGTTGCAGATACTCCAAAAGAACAAAAAACAATAGATCCGAATTGGGAGTCAATGGCAGAAAACTATCAGATTCCTGAATGGTTTCAAGATGGAAAAATCGGTGTGTGGATGCACTGGGGGGTTTCATCAGCTATTGATGAAGAAAGACCTCGGGACGGCTCACATTACGGAAGGTGGATGTACGGTAGTGAAAATTTAACGCCACCGGCGAAAAATGATAGAGTTGCCAAAGCAGTTGATCGGCTGAGCGCCTGGCATATTGAAAAATTCGGACCTTTGTCAGCATTCGGATATGAAGATTTTATTGAAGATTTTAAAGCCGAAAATTTTGATGCGGATGCCATTGTAAAGTTCGCTAAAGAATGCGGCGCTCGATTCATCATGCCCGTAGCGACGCACCACGACAACTTTGATATGTATGATTCTTCTTTTCCTTGGAATGCTGTAGACATGGGACCGAAGAGGGATGTCTTGCAAGAATGGAAGGCTGCTGCTTACAAGTATGGTTTAAAATTCGGTGTGTCTACTCACCTTTATTGGTCTCCTGGATTTTTCAACGGTGCTCGAAATTATCAAACCGCTGGTACTCCTGAATGGGCATTATTTAACATGGATTATGATCCCAAAAACTTTAATAGTCAGGACACCTGGAACGAGCACTGGTATCAGCGCTGTTGGGAGTTGATTGAAAAATACGACCCAGATATGTTTAATAATGATTCACCTTATCCGCTCATCGGTGAAGAAAAAGGCAAAGGTCTCGGGGTCAAATTATTTTCAGAATTTATCAATCGGGATTTAAAAGAAAATGACGGACAACAAACGACAGTCCTTTCTTTTAAAAATCCAAAACAAAACAAAGCCGCATTCACCTATAATTTAGAACGCGGAATGTTTGGTGAGATACAAAAGCATCCTTGGATGTGGGCAACGGATCTTTCTGGAAATTGGTTTTACAGAAAAAACGCTTTTACCAAAATGTCGACATCTGTTTTAATTGGTAATGCCGTTGACGCTATCAGCAAAAACGGTGTTGTAATGATTAACCTGGCTTTGAAAGGAGACGGCACGCTGCCCGATAATCAAGCAAACGTATTAAAGGAATTTGGAGATTGGGTTAATGTCAATGCAGAAGGTATTTATGACACCCGTCCCTGGCTGATATATGGAGAAGGCCCTTTAGAAATTTTGTCAAAAAGAGGGGGCGAAAACCTGAAGGAATTTTCAGCGAAAGACATACGATTTACGCAGAAAGAAAACACCTTGTTTGCCTTTGTTTTAGCGAAACCCACAGATGATATTCACATTTTGACCTTGAAGGAAGGTGGCTTATTGAAAGAAAATATAAAAGAGATTACTTTGCTGGGTAGCAAAAAGTCTATTAAATGGTCACGCGATGCCGAATCTTTAATTATTCGCTGTCCTAAGGATTTAAAGGGACAAGGTATTTTATGTTTTAAACTTGAGTTGAAACAATGATCCTTAAAACCGTGTAAAGTAACTTTGTTGTAACCGCTCAATCCTCATTCTCAACATCCCTCACACAACGAAATCCAGTATGATTCAAGCCAGTATCCACGGTACTGCCCATCCGTCTCGAGTTCCGATATCCTGAACAATAATCATCATTACAAAGAAAGGAGCCGCCTCTGACAACCTTTTCCTGTTGGAAAGGCATGGATGGATTGTATGCCTTGACTGGACCTTTTGTGTTGGCAGTAGTTGCGCTTGATTTTTTATAATATTCGACATCTAACCAATCCGCACACCATTCCCAAACGTTGCCTGCCATATCATAAAGTCCATAAGCATTGGGAGGATATGACTTGCAGGGAGCAGTGGTAAAAAAACCATCCGCCTCCGTATTTTGGTATGGAAAGAGTCCTTGCCAGAAGTTGGCTTTATTTGTAGTTTCATTGATGGGCTCATTTCCCCAGGGATATATCGCATCTTCAATTCCACCTCTTGAAGCCCATTCCCATTCGGCTTCTGTAGGCAATCGTTTGCCAGCCCATTTTGCATAAGCGGCAGCATCTTCCCAGGCAACTTGTACCACTGGATGATTCATCTTGTTTTTTATGTTGCTTTCCGGACCTTCCGGATGTTGCCAGTCTGCCCCCGTCGTCCATCTCCACCATTTGCCAGGATTGTCGAGTACTACCGGTTGGTCAGTGGCCTGAAAAACGAGCGCACCAGCTAATAACAAACTATCAGGAGGCTTGGGCGTATTTGGAGGAAGATCTAATTTCATCTTATCCCAATCAACATTTCTTTCAGCAACTGTAGTATAAGAGGTGGCTTTTACAAAGGTTGAAAATTGTTCATTGGTGACTTCGGTTTCGTCCATCCAGAAGGAGTTTACTTGTACTCTGTGTTTGGGAAGTTCATTGGGGTCGGCCTGCTGGTTGTCGCCGCCCATGTTGAGCAAGCCAGAAGGGATTAATACCATTCCATTTTTTCGAAAGATTTCAGGAGGAACAGAGGGACTGTTGGTACAAGCTGTAATGTAGCTAATGGAAAGGAGGAGGAGGAGGGAATTTATGGAATGCTGCATGCTTTTTTTTGTAAAGATACATTTATCGGTGTAAGAACTGGTTTGAGGAGCTTAGGAAATGAGGACTAAATTATTAATTCCTGTTCAAAATAGGTAGTAAAGTTATCTTCTACCATGCTACAAATACCCAATCTAAAAGAACTCCGTATTACTTTAAATGGGATTGAGGTCTTACCTCCGACGATAGAGCAGTCAGTTAATTTAGAAATACTTGACTTAAATCGGAGCTTGCTACAAACCATACCTTTGGAAATTACTAAATTGACAAACTTAAAAATACTTAACTTAAGTAATAACCGACTACAAACCATACCTTTAGAAATTGCTCAATTGACAAACTTAAAAGAGCTCGATTTGTCACGTAATCCTATCCCATTGAAGGGAGTACAAAAATTAAAATGGTTGTTACCTCATACAAAGGTTATGTTTCATGAATGAGCCTAAAATGGTTACTCCCAATCACATTTTTTTTCTAAAACATGCAAACCATCAGCTAAATCTACCTAGGAAGAAATTCAACAAACAAAGGTTGTAAATTGGTTCAACCAGCAATTGAAGTAAACTTCGAAAAGGTCACACAACAAACAACATGATGCCACGTACAATTGTTTATTTACCGGAGAGTCAGTTAACTGATATTCCAGAAGAAATACTTGACTTGCTTTTAGTCAAAAAATTAAGTCTGCATCAAAACCATATCAAAATCATTGCTCCAAAAATCGGACAACTAATAACTTTAACGCATCTCAACCTAAGCTATAATGTCATAGAGTTTCTACCTCCTGAAATTGGTCGATTAGTACTTTTGGAAAAATTGGTTGTACACGACAATCAATTACAGACGCTGCCCTCAGAAATTGGACGACTAGGAAAGCTGACCTATCTTGACTTGGCAGACAATCAGATACATACTTTACCTCCAGAAATTGGGCAATTGAAAAATCTAAAAACGTTGGATTTAATGGGTAATAAAATACAGTCGCTACCCAGGGAGATGGGGCAGCTAGAACAATTATACAAACTTACTTTGTCAGACAATGGACTAGATACCTTACCTGCTGCAGTCCTTCAAATAAAAAATCTTGAGATGCTCAACTTATTACATAATAAGATAGAAAGCTTCCCCGTGGGAATCGCACAACTAGACAAGTTACTATATATTAGTTTCACTAGAGGGCTCGTAAGCAATAGTATAGTCAACCAGTTAAAGTGGTTGCTTCCAAAAACAAAAATTATTTTACAGGATGAAACAGATGTCTTTTAATAGGAAGATTGTTTTTCCCATTAGGCTCATGAGGCGTAGCTGGAATACATCTCCAGTTATTCGCATCATTTAATTTGTGTGCTTTACTTTCCTAGTATACTTTTTCTTAGACTTATGAATTTGCTTTGAAGGTTTCCAACCTGTTTCTTAAAAGCCTTCGCACAACCATGAGTATCTGAAATAGCAAATCGATGGTCATGGTATTATTTTAACTTTCAAAACTAATTCGCCAAACACACGTATCTTAGCACAAGATCTCTATTTCATTTTCCTTTACCTAAATTAAATACAATTCCTATCGGTTACTTTCCAAAACATTTACGCGATAAACGACTGCAGGAACTTCATCAAAAAGAAGAACGACAGTTTTTATCTGCGTCATTTTAGAATAGCTTAAGACTTAATCAATATATCCACAACCGAAGTTGGCTTCCAGGGAGGCATCTCCGGTAAAGGTGTTTCTTCCTGTTGCCATTTTATTATACCAAAAACGACAGGTATTTTATAAGGCTTCGGCGGATAGGGCGTATAACCATCCGTCAAAACCAAAATCGTATCCGGCGAAGGACGTAATTTCAATGCCGCTTCGATCCCAACAATCATATCTGTACCTCCCCCACCTTTTAGTTTTTGAACTTTAAATCGATCGGAAGGTTTGCGAAGCACAATCGGTTCATAGGCTTGAGCATCACAAGGGATGACTGTTACTGGTAACTGAAAATCTTCTAACACTTTACAAACTTCAGCCACCGCTTGTCCTAATTCATCGCCTCCCATTGAGCCAGAAGTATCTACCACTACGGCCACACTACCACTTCGACTTCCCGAAAAGGAAGGCGTAACAATAGGGTGATAAACCGACTGCCGACGACTCGGACGAGCAAAGGTATAATCTACTCGCAAACCAATCCCCGTAGCAATAGCCGTACTCATCCGATGACTTAAAATCTTTTTCCAGTCTGTAGTAGATTGCATTATTTCTTCTATCCATACTTCCCAACTGCCAGGGAAATTTCCATAGTGCTTAGCACCTTCTTTCATTTTTTCAGCCACTGACCGAGCAACTATTTGGTTGTCAATCGGGTGAAGTATTTGTCTTTCGCTATTTTGCTCCCATGGTCGATCGCAGTTGTGCACACCACTTCCTTCGTCCCAAAACAAACCAACTTCCAATTCACACGATTCCTCTATTTCTTTTCTCAAATCTTCATTCTCAAGAATTTCATGGTAATACCATTCTGCCAGTTTCCCATTCGGTAAGTCATATTTTTCGGGAAGCAAACCAGGGAATTGTTTAGGCATTTTTAAACCTTTCCATTCTCCATCGTTGATTTCTAAATCGGCGGCAATGTTCCAAAGTTTTGCATCAGCTTTCAAATCCTCTGCCCTATCCGCATGCACTCGAAGTACATGAGAAATTTCATGCACCCAGATAAATGCAATTTGAGGAATGCTATCTGCCATACCAGTTCCTTTCTCTAAGATTTCCAAAACTGCTTTTGGATTCCAATAAACATTATAACTGGTATCAATGGCAGCAACAGCAACTTGTTCTGTCAAAATAATTCGACATTGAAACAACGCAGGTGCAAACCAGGCTAGTTTTTCAGCGCTATAGGCTCTTGCCAGTCGTAGTGCATTTTGAACTTCATCATTCATGTTAGCCTAATAAGTTTACGTACTCCTCAAATGCTTTTTCAGAGAAGAATCTATTGATGAAATCTATGACTTTTTTATGGGCCTCTGGGGTTTCAGAAGTACCTTGAATCAATCTTGCCAGCAAATGTTCTTCCTTTGCCAAAGTACGAATCGCTGGAAAGATAATGTCTTTTCTATTCGCAGCAATTACATCATCAATCAATGGCAATAAAGCCTGGCTTCTTTTTAGAAAAACCGCCTCGTCCATTCCTTTCTTTAAATGCTGTCGAAAGCCATTGAACAAAATAAACAACTCGCTCTCATTCAAGTCTTCTAACTTTAGTTTTATTGTTCCATCCAACACCTCTTTTGGATTAGGGAGTTTTAGATTTTTTAAAAAGCCAACAAAATTGGCAGCAATCCCATCCCCTACGCAACCTGCCAGTAATTCTAAAAATACTTTAGATTTGGTGTTTCCTTGTAAGGGCGACAGGTTCAAGACGGAACAAGAAGCCATCAGCGCTGCGGCATAATCCCATGAGCGAGGTGAAGCAAAGCCATATCTATCTGTCTCTGGTGAACTGGTTAATAAATTAGGATTTCGACTTAAAAAACCATGAATCAACAGTTGATACTCTTTCAAAGCTATAGTATGTGCCTCTTTTGGAATGTTTGGCAACAAAGCTTTTTCGTAACCATTTAGCAAGGCATTTCTATATACCTCCGCAGGGAGTTCCCAGGGCAAGTGAACGAAACGATTACGAAGTGGTGGTGATAATTCCCAACCACCTGTCATCAAATCCGGCGGGTTAGCTGCAGATACAATTCTTACTTTTTCTGGTAAATCGTGAAAGCCTACTTTTCGTTCCAAAACCACTCGAAGTAAGGCAGCTTGTACAGATGGCGGTGCGGTAGTCAACTCATCTAAGAAGAGGATGCCTTCCCCTTCTGTTCCAAAATTTTCTACCCATTCTGGAATGGCGTATCGCACTTTACCTTCGTGCATAATCGGTAGTCCCGAAAAGTCGGTCGGGTCGTGAATGGAAGCAATCAAAGTCAATACTGGAAAATTCGGCTGCGCTAAACTTTCTAGAAAGCTAGACTTGCCTTCACCTGGTTTCCCCCATAGTAAAACAGGGATTCCGATGGTGCCACGAAAATTGGGCGTTTGGATGGCGATGACTAAGGCTTCTGCGCCCTTGGGGAGGTACTGCATTTGTATTGTTATAAGTATTGCGTCTATTTAAATATTTCTTAAGAATAAAGAAAGTCAATTTTCTAAGAGATAAGAAATAAATCTGTGGTAATCTGGTATTTAAACACAAAATAAAGTAGAAGTTGTTCAAAGTTATTTCCTATGTCTCCGAATAAGGCATTGATCCTCGACTTTAGGAGATAACTTAAAAAACTTCGTATAGAAAAGTTACATGAAGGAACTTTTTTTCTTAATTTTAGATTCTTTACTATTTAGGAAACTCAAATACAATGACACCTAAACTTAAATTGTTTCACGGATCTAAGAAGCGGTTTGACCAATTCTCTAATCATTTTCATTATACTGGCAATGGCAAGATGAGGAGTGGGTGGGGAATGTATTTTGGAGAGGATACAGGTTGGGCGATGTCAATTGCTAGTCCTAATCTAGTGTTTAATTATATTTGGGTGATAGATGGAGAAAAATGTTACACCCAATATATCAATCATGAATATTTATATCAATTAGATTGGGATTTCCCCGGAGTTATCATTAGAACTTTAGATGCATTGGAACAGTATGATTGGAAAAAAGTTTTATTAGAGGTGATTGATTTTCCTTTGGATGATTGGTTTGAGAATGATGAAAAATGGTTGTCCAAACATAACGAATACAAAGACTTACTTCGAAAAAAACTTCAGGTTGCCAAAACAGTAGAATTATTATCTCCCTATTCATTTTTTATTTACGAAGTCGAAGTCACTCCACGACGAATATTTTTTAATGAAAAAAATATTTCAGAAAAACAAAGGAAATTATTTAATCAACAGCTAAAAAGAGAACAAAGGAAATTTTCAATTCCTTATCCTATTGACTACCTTCCTAATGAAGATAATTTTTACGATTACTTGCATAGAAGGTTTAGCAAGCGATATAAATCTGATTCGTATTATGACAATACTCGACGAACCTCCTTATTTCTTTTACGAGCTGGTTTTGATTTGATGTATATGGATAATATGAAGGAATATGTTTTATTTGATATTTCAAGGGTGAAAATTTTGAAGGTGATTGAAATAGGAGGATAGGAACAGAAGAAAAACAATAAAAAAAGACAAAAAAATGTACAGCGAATGTTTTGATTTATTTTTAAAGGGTGAAAAGAAAAAGCTTCAGTTCTTAACTGGAGAAAACGGTTATGCCTTCCCTGTGAATCGTCCTTTAGAGGAAGAGTACCAATTATTTTTTCAAAAAGTATCTCAACAATTCCCAGGGATTCGTTACATCCTCTGGGAAGATTTTAATATGACCAGCAGCAATTACTTTTTTATTTTTTTAGAATTTGAAAACGGCAATAAAGTTCGATTCAAATATAGATGGAAGGAGATAAAATTTTATAAATGCACTATTTATCCTCCAAATACAAAATCTCTTATTGAAGAATCAGAGACTTACGAAAATAATCTGACGCGGACATTATCTGCGCAAGATTTGCTGTATGGAGATAAATTGGAAATTCTGGATACACAATTGGAAACGGGGTCTCGATTGGAAAAAGATGAAACATTTGTTCGTGAAAATTATAAATCTATTTTGGATTTGTTAGAATTAATTATTTTATTTTCATCGGTAAGAAATAAAGAAGGTACGCAACTCAATCTGAATAGAAAAAATTTTATTCATACCGTTGAGCTTCAAGACGATGGTTCTTTTTCATTTGATTCTGAAGCGTCTTATGATTTGTCTGGCTATATGGATTCTTTAGATCCTGAATGGGATAAGTGATTGGGGGTTTTGTATATAACGCTCCAAACCGGTTCTTCGTCACTTTTGGTGAAATGAAGTGATTCGGAGTCTTATTCCTAGAGTTCCAAGTAAGTGTTATCTTTCAAAATGACACTTGACACACTATTTCCAAATATTTCAGGTCTAAGGCACCAAAAGACTACTAAAGAGCAAGATTCTATTTTAGTTGAGCTAACAATGGCCTCGGAAAACGTACAATGCCCCAGTTGTGATTCCAAATGCTCTCGGGTTCATTCCCATTATGGAAGATCCTTTACGGATTTACCATGGGCTGGCTGTGAAGTAACGATCGCCTTGACAAGTCGAAAGTTTTTTTGTGATAACGGAAACTGCGAACGGAAAATCTTTACAGAAAGGTTAGGAAAGGAAGTGAAACCATATTCTCGTAAGACCCAACGGTTGGATGCAAAAATGATCTCTGTTGGTTTTGCAACTGGGGGTAATGCAGGTTCGAAATTATGTAGAATTTTAGGCATGTCAACTAGTGCTTCGACGATATTAAGATTATTACATGCCGAACCAATTATTGAATTTGATTCACCTACAGTTGTAGGAATAGATGATTGGGCTTTCAGGAAGGGGCATAACTATGGAACTATCCTTGTTGATCTGGAAAAAAGGATACCAATTGATTTATTGCCCAATCGCGAAGTAGAAACAGTCAAAGCTTGGTTAGAAGCTCATCCAGGAATAGAGATAATAAGCCGGGATCGAGCCAGTTGTTATTCTCAAGCAGCTGAACAAGGAGCACCACAAGCTGTCCAGGTTGCTGATAGATGGCATTTATTAAAGAACTTAGGTGATGCTTTGAAACGAATGTTAGATAAACATAACAAAGAACTTCGATCAGCTGCAAAGGATATTGCTGAAGTGGCAAGAAAAGCAAATGAGAAGTCTATAGAGAAAGAAGATTCTAAAGTAAAAGAGGGGAAAAACAACAAAAGTAATCTAGGATCTGAATCTAAGAATCCAACAAGATACGAGCTAAACTTTCTAGAGGTAAAACGACTGCAAAAAGAGGGGCATTCAATTCGATCAATTCATAGACAAACAGGTGTAAATAGGGAATCAATAAAGAAATATTTAGCGTATGATCAGTATCCACAGAAAGAAACAATCAATTCAACAGTTTCTTCAGCGCTACCTTTTGAACAGTACCTGAGAAAGCGATGGGAAGAAGGTCAAACTAATCACAAGAAATTATGGAAAGAGATTAAAGAACAAGGATATACTGGTTCTTCATCAAGTGTATATAGGTTAGTCTCCAAGTACCCAAAAGATACAAGCTTAGAAAATCTCCCAACACCTCTAACGATAAAGGTGTGGTCTGCTCGGAGAGTTAGTATGTTATTGAATAAACCATTTGAAACACTTGACAAGGAAAAACAAAACTTCTTGCGAGTGTTCTATAAGCATTGTCCACAAGCAAATATAGCAAGTCAGCTAGTTCGAAAATTTAAAGAGATGACAGACAAGCTTAGAAGAAAAAAATTGGATAAGTGGATTAAAAGCGCAAAGGATAGTAATATTCCAGCGTTGAGAAATTTTGCGAAAGGGTTGTTGCAAGATTATAATGCAGTCAAAGCTGCTGTTTCTTTAAAATGGAGCAATGGTCAAGTTGAAGGTCAAGTGAATCGGCTAAAGAATATTAAACGGCAAATGTATGGCCGAGCTAGTTTTGAGCTGCTCAAGAAAAAAGTGCTGGCTACTTCTTGTTAAATAGCACCGTTCACCAAAAGTGACGAAGAACCAGCTTGGGTGAAATATATAGAATGAGTGGCAGCAGCCATTATTACAAGAATGGTAGTAGTGATAGATACGTTACTGGTGTAGTTTCACATGGCACAAGTCAATTTACTGAAGTTGTCCGAGTAAACCAAACTAAGTTTGATCATATTATTGAAGAGATGGACAGCTGGGGACAAGGACTTCCGTGCGACCTTAGTAGCAGTACAGATCATATAAAGGTACAATCATTTAAAATTTACCCCAACCCTGCAAATGACTTGGTAAACATTCACTTCTCATACAAAACCAACGAATTCGAATTTATCAACATCTATGACACTACCGGAAAGGTTGTCTTGTCACTGCCATTCAGCGATCAAATTGATGTGTCAGAAATATCAAATGGAATTTATACTATTTCTATTATTAGTAAAAGCGAAGTCAAGACTCAGAAGATGGTAATCTTACATTAATTCCTAAAAGTGGTTTCAGATGCTTTAACTTAAATATTAAGTTAATTCATTCTCTTGAAAAGCTTCCGGTGGTGAACTGGAGGCTTTTCTCTTTTATTTTTGCTTAACAATGTCACTCCGATTTACAAGTAGTACAATCATTCAACCTCTAATTCCCCATAAACTGACAAGATCATCGCTAAAATCTTTCTCACTCTTTATAAACAATTACACTAATTCAATATATTCTTAATACCATTCCCTCACTGCTCCTCTTTTGAGAAATCATGCATGAATCCCCTGGTAACACTCGGGATCTTACCATAAACATCATCAGCACTAAAAGTAATTTCACCAACCACTTTCATGTCTTTATCAATTTCATAAATAATATGAATGTCTCCTTTTAAAGTTTTAAAAACAGAGCTACCAATTACACCATTTTCAGTAGGAACGCTAAAAAAGGTTCTTGTATTAAACGAAGATGGAAGCAAAGCATCTCTTAGATAGATAATTCTCTTTTTACCTAGATTTTCATCTCGATTATAATAATTTGCTAATTCATCAAGGCCCACTAATTCTGGAAAATTAGGGCAATCCAGATAGCTATTTTTCTTAAACATAGGGATATGCGAATGCTTTAGTAATTTTTGCACATTGCTCTCATCGTTTACTTCAAGCAATGGAAATATACTTATAGACGGACGACTTTGCTCATCAATCCCCATATAGACTTCAATATCTTCGCCATTAATCGTTACATGGTTATTCTGAATAGCAGTCGGAAATTTACTTATTTCCTTTTCTTTTACCTTTCCAAACCCTAAGCTACTATCCAACCAATCTTTTAGTTTGTCTGTTGCATACTCTTCTACGCCATCTATGATTATATTTTGCAAGAATCGTTTAGCGACCGGAGAAATACTTTTTAAGAGAGTCCAATAACCAGAGGGCAACGTCTTTACTTTAAGGTAAGGTCCCAAAACCGGTGCACCTAAAGCTCCCAACACCAGTTTTCCTACGTTTGATATAAATATTCGTCTTTTCATTATTTTAAAAATTTTGTATTCAAAAACATTAACTGTCCTTCAACCTGAATCCAAACAAGTTCTATTTCTAAAGACGCATCATTTTCTGCCATGACTTTTATTCTATTCCTGACAACAATACTAAACCGTGGTATCTTAAACCAATCTACAAACTGAGGAAAAAGAGCGCTCAGTTTCTCTTTCTTAAAGTCAATCGATTCTACATCCTGAATGACAACTGTCGGATTACTTCTTACAAACTCTTTGCTTTTTACCGAATAAAAGGCAAATTTATTTTTGCGATCAGGATAAGCAATCTTACAGAAGCTTATAAAATCAGCTTCACGAGCTTCAATTAAAGACTTAAAGTCCAAAGTACTTTCTTCTATGAATTCGAACAAGATAGATTGGGGGTCGTTCATCATTTTAGATTTTGGTTATAAAAATAGAACCCAACTATCCCACAGGTGAGTTTATGGAATAATTAGGTTCTAAAAAACATTATTCGTTAGTCAGCCCGAATGGACTTTCGCGCTTTCTTCTCAAGGGCTTTTCCCAAATCTTTCAACACTCTATTAACGGCCTTGTCGGGGTAATACGGCTGAGCTATATTGAAGTAAAGCTGAGCAGCCTCAAGTGCCAAAAGCTCCAGATCTTCATCTATCTGCTTATCCTTTCCAGCAAACTTTACAAGACCTACACCAAGCACTTGCTTGAAATCATCCCAATCACCTTTACCGTCAATGATATCTTCGCTACTATTCAAACAATTATCACGAAGTGTCTTACTACTCAGCATGGTCTTAAAGTGAACATAAAATGCTGCAGGACAATCAAAAACAGAAATCGAAACTGCATCTGAAGACGGGCTCCTATTCAATAGTTTTGATCTTTTTTGATTCTTTACGACTAGCTTCAAAGAGCTTATCCCTTCGGAGAAAAACTCAACCTTTGCTCCATTTGTAAATACCTGTTTAATCGCTCCATCCGGATACTCAACATGATACAAAACACCTTCTTCCGAGGGCCCGTTTACGTTGAGAACCATTACAGGATAATTCATCTTTATCAATGAGATCGCAACTGTATCTGTTTCGTTTTTACTTAGCACAGGGATACCAACAACAACACTATTTGCTGCTGCTTGCTCAATGCTTTGGTGAATCCCTTCTAGTACCTTCTCCTGAAAACCAGAAATATGTCCAAAGTAAGGTTTATATTCCTCAAGGTTTTGGGGCGTAATGCAATTACAAGATACCTGAAATAGTTCATCAACCCATTTCGCAGTTTTTACTAAATTTAGAAAGGCTAAGTTTTGTTCACACCTAATATACTCAACCACTAAACTAGGGTCAAAACCAAACTCCTCATCCATCAGATGCTTAGCTACTCGCTTAGTCAGCCCCGCACCTTTTCCATGCAAAATCTCCTCTAGCTTAATCCCTTTTTCGGATGCCTGTCGTCTATCATATTCTTCTTCTAAATAATTCTCTAAATACCAATCACAATCATCAACCATTATTCCTTTAACAACAAACACATCTCCTATTCTCTCATATAATTGAGAATACTGACCTTTAAAAGTTCGCAAATCACTAGACGTAAGTGACCGATATACTCGATCAAACCCATCAATATGTGGACTATAGATAGGGATGCTGAGGTAGGTAATAATACTCTCTTTATCATTAACACACTCCAAACAATCCTGGTGCAAGGCAATTGCTAAAGGCTCACTTGAACCTGCAACATACAATCGTAATGAGCAGTCTTGCCAATAAGGCTCTATCTGCCTTATACCATTCTTTCCATTTTCTTTTAAGTAATCAAGAATACGCGCATTCCGTTCATCCTTGTTCTCCTCCAATGCAAAGGAATACAAATAGACTTGCTTTCTCTCAAAAGTATCTTTGTGAAAATATTGAAGATAGAAATAAGCCCACTCTACATCATTTTCAGTTCGAAGAAATACTCGATGCTTGAAAAAAGGTTCAATCTCAGCATAAACATTCTCCTTTATTAAATAACCTAAAGCTGATAAAGACAAATTCTTCAATGCCCAGTTGGCACTCCACTTCAGGTCTTCTTCCTCATTAAATACCTTATGGAAAGTCACTATATTATTTTCGTTTGAAACAGAATTCTGGACGATATCATTTAAAGCATGCTTAAACTTTCCTACAAGAGGCTGGTTCATTTCTATGAAGTTCCACGGTCCTTCTTCTTCTCTAGACAGCACTGAAACCACATTCACCACTGAAGCCGATAAACACTGTCCAGATATTCCAAACTCCTTATTATAAAACTGATAATCAGCTTCACTACCTACACAATTCGCAATTTTGCACTCTGCAATATCTAAGAATTCTTTTCTATACATTTCAGGGATTTGCTCTGCAAGTTCTGTTAACTCATAACAAGGTGCTCGTTCAACCAGACGATAGAGCGCCTGAGTAGGATCACATTTCAATTCTTCTGTATAAAAATCTAGGTTCTCGTCATTTAGAAAATCCAAACCACATACACAAGCTACATCTGTTGGATTCTCTAAGTCAACCGGTAGAGACTCAGCCATCTCCTTAACTTCCTCAATATCCTCTGCACAGCTAACATAATACCTACTGGCTAAAAACATAGCCTGAGGCGTTGGTGCAAATTTGACAGCTAATTTCTTGTCATTCACATGAACCAAAAGCGCTAATAAGTCCAGATAGACTTGTTCCTTTCTAGGAAAATCTTCCAAATCTAACTTATTCAACAATCGCATAGCAGGCAAGGGCCTTGCATTAGGCTTAGCAGAAAAAGTGTGCTTTTTTTCCTTGTCGACTAAGACTATCGAAGTACACTTACCATTTTTCTCTGTATGGTGCACATACAAGTAGCCTGGATAATAATCTGCAACATATTTTTTGATCACAGAAATTTCTCCTTTCAATTGACGCAATCTAATAAACCTCTTTTCCGTTGGATTCTTGACGCGCACAAAATCCAGCCCCAACCAGTCAAAGCTAAGCTTTTCCGATCCGAACTTTTTGGAGTTTACAATCTTAACAACAGGGGAGGCAAGCGAAATAGCTGCAACGACTGCCGACTCAGAAGCCGTCGACGTGTCCTCCTTCACAGGAAAGTCCTCACCGGACTGAGAACTAAGCTGACTAACAGGTGGAAACAATAAAGAAATAGACAATAACAAAATTCTGCAAAACTGAAAAACACTTCGCCCTGCAATAAAACATACAGGCTTAGCTGATTGACAGCTTTGAACTAAAGGGGTAAAATTTTTCATAATAACCGAATTTAAAGTTTTAGGTGAAATAGAATTATCACTTCAAAGTTCGGTTAGATTATTGTCCCCAATTCATCAATTATCAGTTTAAAGAAACTTTCTATTTCTCTAAAAAAACAGGCTACATGTCAAGGTAGAAATATATTTACATTTTTATTTATATCTCTGCAAACGATTATATATCTTAATTAGTTTACCATCCACTTCCCTCTTCAATCTAAAATCTTTTCTCACCTTAGATATCAATTCAGAACTAAACTTAGGGTTCTCTAAAGCAACTTCAATTATATTTATTTCGAAGTCAGATAGTTGTTTCATATATCTCTCCGCCTTATCTCCCTTTTTCCTTATGTCCGTAAAATAGGTTACTAGTGGAAATTTTTGACTATGAAATTTCCCAATGAGGCTTTCATGAGACTTAATCATCCTAGTCAAAGCTGCAAAACAAATTATCAATCTAAGTTTATAATTTCGAGCTAATGCGTTTATATTGTCATCAGTATTTTTCTTTCTCAAACCATGAAATTTCTTACCACCATTAATATAATCACCAACATAAGACAAGACATCACCTTTATTAACATCAAACACAAAATCCCAAATATCAATAAAGAATTTATTGAGTGAGGCAGTTTGAATGGAACTATATCTTCCAAATTGATCAGCCTTGGCATAAAAGCTCTCAAAATGCTCTCTGGCCGTCTCATTTATTTCTTTAGGAACATAGTACTCCATTTCCATCAAAAAAAGAAAATCTTTCTTATTCCCAATAATACAGTTAGGATAGTAAAAGTCTTCATTTTCGAATTCCGAAATCAAAAGATGATCAAGCGTTGGATGTAAAAGATAAAATTTAGATTCAGGAAGCGATACCTCTTGATTGGAATAATACACGTTTTTATCCAAAAATACTTGCTCATATTTTCTACCGTTTGCCCTAACTACTCCCACTAAACCTAATCGATACAACATTACAACTAAGCTTCTTATGTTATCGTTAAGCTCTTCTTGAGTAATCCAGTTCCTCTTATGACTTTTAAAAAAAGCATCCAGTTCATTAAATGGAAAAATGGGTAATGTCTCCGCTCTTAAATCCTTAAAAATATATTTCAACGCCTCTTCAGCTATTGTCTTTTTAAATTCGAGAACCCTATCTGGAGCATCACTGTTTTCTGTTTTAAACTTCACTAAAAGTTCCTTAAGCACATTAATCTGATGAGTAATCTCACGGGGATTTCCAAACGTATGCCGCTTAACAAAGCTCCAAAATGTTTCTGAATTATAAATAGAATTCTTAATCCATATGTGAGGAAGTGGTTCAAGATCAAAAGCTTCAATCTGATTTTTTTCGATAGCGGAAAGCTTTAAAAGGTTCGAGTATATTTCCTCATAATCAACTTCGGTATATTTAATCACACAGGCTATCCCCCTGTACTGAGGTTTATTTCTAATCTCCAAGAAATTGAAATATTCATACGCCTCTAAACGCAATGTGGAAAACAAATTCAACCTACGGTCAAACTCATTAACCTTGTATAAGGCAATAAAAAAACCAACATGTGAATGTAACCACGACTCAACTACATTGTCGGTATATGAATAAGGAGACGAGTTCACAAATTTATCTAGGTCAATAAAATTTCTACCAATGAAATCTCCATCCTCTATTTCTTTTTCAGATATCTTAGATTCATCAATTTTAAGTGCATTAAATAAAGCCTGATCAAGGTTATCTAAGTATATAGAAACTTCTTTGTGTCGTAGATAAATTGTCAATATTTGTTTTGCTGTTGCAATAAACTCACCTTGATTCTTATACAAAAAAGAACGATTTTTCAGGGCTCTCATTAAGGTATCACTATAAGATATTGCAGTGCAATCAAGTCCTTTTGGATTAAATAAATCATGAAATTCCAAAGAAGTAAAAACTTCTTCAGTAACCACTTCGTGAAGTATTAGTTGATTTTTTAGCTTTGCTAAAATAAAATAGTAGAATGTAACCGTAAAAATTTTTTCCCACTCAGTATACTTTACATTTCTTGAAATATCCCGAGGACTCAGCTGGTCAGAAAACTGAATAAGTTCTACTCCCTCCTCAGGTATGAAAAACTTATTTAAACTCTTTTCACTAGCCACTTTCCTGTCCTGAAAATTCTTATAAGCTATAAGAGTTGATTTCCCTGATCCTTTTTGACCCACGAGCAAAACTCTTGAAGAATCAAGATCACTTTTTAGAAATGAGTCAATGGTTTCATTGGAAACGATAAATTTTTTCACGGATTCACTTGGCTTAAAGTGTGTTCCATCCGGATTTAAAAGAGACGTGTCATTCATTGGTTTATTTGGTTTTCATTTGATTTTCAAAATAAAAATGGGATTATTCAAAAGAGGCAGATAAAAATATTAAAACATGTCAATTTTACAAAAAATCCACAATAAATATATTCCAAGGATTCAATTGTATCGCTAATTGAGGCTTAGATTACAAAATTATTGCCTTACCCATTGCAAATACTATCTAACAATAAATCCCAACTCCAAGCACCTTCTACTCCAACCTCCTTAGCCTAAAGCTTAGATATAAAGACAAATTAATTAAATCCTTCACCTTTCTAATTCACAAACGTAACTAATTGATTGTCAGGCAAATAAAGTTACAACCTCAATTTTGTAGTAATTATTCTTAAATATTTATTTAAAAAATAGTTACTTTACCCAATTCAAAAATATATCTTTGTACAACACATTCGGAAGAATAAAACTACAATCACCTATAAAAGAACATCGAAAAGCATAAACAATTGACTAATAAACTAAACAATATCGCCACCATAACCACTGGACTCTACAAAAAGCCCGAACCACTCGGAGACGTCTTCTACCTACACGGAAAACACTTCGACAAACAAGGAAAGCTAAAAGAGGACGCGATACTAACAAAAGACATTAAGCTAAACAACAAAACAGAGAAGCACCTACTCCAAGACAGAGACATCCTCTTCATCGCAAAAGGAGAAAACAACCGGGCCTGCATGTATTATGAAAAATACGGAAAAGCAATAGCCTCCTCTCTATTCTTTGTGATTCGGGTAGATGCGAATGTTTTGTTGCCGGAGTACCTGAGATGGTATATCAACACACCAGCAACGCAAAGAAAGTTAGAACAGTTTTCAAGAGGAAGTCACATTCCTTCCATTTCTAAGAAGTCATTAATGGAACTGGAAGTTTACTTACCTTCGATTGACACCCAAAAACAGATACTTAAAATAGAAGAAACTTGGGGGACGGAGAAAGATATCACCTTACAAATCATCAAGGAGAAAGAGACTTACTACCAGACCTTATTATTGAACTTATCAAAAAAATAAAGCATGAAATTTAAAGACGTAAGAAATCACTGTTTAAGACTATGGTACTCAAACACAAAAAGAAAACGAGTTGGACTTGACGATAAATTCCACAACAGCCTTGAATGCACGTGGCAACGACGTAGAAGGAAATTAGGCTATGATCACGTGAGCATCTTTTGTAGCATTGGCGACTGGTCAACTAATATAACCGACCTCTTAACAGACGAAAGATTTGACGACTTAGATCTAACCATTGACGAGGATAAAGAAATAATTTTTAGACATTTCACCAAACTTGCTTTAGTGATTTCAGAGCTTCTTTCTGATTTTGAAAAAATTCACAATATAGCAACTGGCAAGAATGACACAAATGCCAGTAGGGCATGTCTCTCAAAAGCAGATAACCCAAAGATAGTAGACCGTTTCATGTGCTATATCAATCATATTTTCAAACATAAAACAGCAGGACTACACCTTTGCAACCATCATATTCCTTTTTGCTTTGACGATGCAGGCCCTGATTGTTGTAATGAAAATTTCATTTCAGTCGACAATGCGACAAGAGACAAGAGACAAATTCAATAAAGACATCCAAATAATAATAATTCCGAAACTATCTTTTATGCTTGAAAGAGTAATTCAAGCTTACGGTAAGTTGAATAATTTCTTCGAAGCTGACAAAGCTAATTTCGAAAAAATATGTATTCACTATTCAAAAGGTAAAATCACAGCATAACTATGGCAACAACACAACAAGACATCAACAACATCGTATGGCGAGCATGCGACACCTTCCGTGGAGTAATTGACCCGGCACAGTACAAAGATTACATCCTGACTATGCTATTCCTAAAATACGTATCCGATGTATGGAACGACAAAATGGAAGAATACGGAAAGAAATACAAAGGCGACAAAGAACGCGCAGAATGGGCAATGCGAAAAGAACGATTCGTACTCCCACCCCACTCTCGCTTTCAATACCTTTATGAGCACCGGACGGAAGCCAACATCGGCGAACTAATAAACATCGCCTTGAATGACCTGGAAGAAGAAAACAGAGACAAACTAAGCAGCGAAGATGGCTCAAGTGTATTCCGAAATATAGATTTCAACTCTAGCAATCTAGGTGATGCAAAAGACAAAAACTCAAGACTTAAAAATCTGCTCATTGACTTTAGTAATGAGAAGTTAGACCTACGTCCTTCTGTACTAGGAGAAGGCGATGTAATTGGTGATGCTTATGAATTCTTGATTTCCAACTTTGCATCTGACGCAGGAAAGAAAGCAGGAGAGTTCTATACACCAAGTCAAGTATCTACACTAATTGCAAAGCTCACCAAGTCGAAACCGGGCGCAAGGATCTGTGACCCCACATGTGGCTCTGGCTCTCTGTTGATTAAAGCTGGTAAAGAAGTAGGCTCCGACAACTTCTCACTATATGGACAAGAAGCGAATGGTAGCACCTGGGCTTTAGCAGTCATGAACATGTTCTTGCATGGCTACGACAACGCTACGGTTCGCTGGGGAGACACTATCGGTAACCCAAAATTAAAAGAAGGCGACCAATTGATGAAGTTTGATACCGTAGTAGCCAACCCTCCTTTTAGCTTAGATAAATGGGGCGCTGAAAACGCTGAGGCAGATCCTTACAATCGCTTCTGGAGAGGTGTCCCTTCAAAGAGCAAAGGAGATTGGGCCTTCATTACGCACATGATCGAGACGACCTACGAAGGAAAAGGCAAGGTTGGCGTGGTAGTTCCCCATGGTGTTTTATTTAGAGGAAGCTCTGAAGGCAAAATTCGGAAAAAGATGATTGAAGAAAACCTACTGGAGGCGGTAATTGGGCTTCCTGCCAACTTGTTTTTTGGAACAGGTATACCAGCGGCCATACTAATCTTCAACAAAGGAAAAGGAAAGAATAACAATATGCTTTTTATTGATGCTTCTCAACGATATGAGCAAAGTAAAAATCAAAATGTACTGCGCGAAAAAGATATTGAGGACATTGTTTCTACTTATCGAAAATTCAATAAGGGAAAGTTGGAAGCTGGAATTATTGAAGATAAATATTCTTATGTCGCTTCTTTTGAAGAGATTGAGGAGAATGAGTTTAACTTAAACATTCCTCGGTATGTGGATACTTTTGAGGAGGAAGCTGAAGTAGACATAAAAACTGTAACAACAAAGATTGAAGTTTTAGAAAAAGAATTAGTTGAAGTGCAGGTACAAATGAGAAACTTCTTAAAAGAATTGAATTTAAACTGAAAAAAATGATTGATATTGACAATAGAAATGTTGGTTTTAAAAAAACGAAACTTGGATGGATTCCTAAGGATTGGGAAGTGGTGAAAACCGATGTTTTCGTTGAGCTTTTAAGTGGCTATGCATTTAAGAGTAAAAATTATCTTGATAATTGTGATGGTCTTAAATTGCTTAGAGGAGACAACATAATGCAGGGCTTTTTTCGGTGGTCTGGTGCTAAATATTGGAGCAAAGAAAACACAGACGATTTACTTAAATATTTTCTTAAAGAGAATGATTTAGTAATTGCAATGGATAGAACCTGGGTTTCAAAAGGATTAAAAGTAGCAGTTCTATCTAAAAATGATCTGCCATGCCTTTTAGTTCAACGAGTGAGTCGATTAAGAGTAAAGGCGGGGTTGAAACAAGAATTATTACCTTATTTTTTTTCTTCACATAGATTTGAGCAATACGTAAAAGGGGTTCAAAAAGAATCTGCAGTCCCACATATTAGCTCTAAACAAATAAAAGATTACTTAATCCCATACCCACCTCTCCCTGAACAACAAAAAATAGCCACCATCCTCTCCACCTGGGATACAGCCATTGAAAAGATGGGGCAGCTTATTGAGGCTAAGGAGGAACAGAAAAAGGGGTTGACGCAGCGGTTGTTGACGGGGAAGGTGAGATTTCAGGAGTTTGTAAAAAGTAAAAAATCATTCAAAACAAAGTTTGGAAATTACCCAGAAGACTGGAACTATCCTAAAATAGGAGAAATAGCGAAAGGAGTCGTTGTTAAGAACACCAATGGAGCCGACTTGCCGGTACTATCTTGTACAAAACATTATGGTTTAGTTGATTCTCTAAAGTACTTCGGAAAACAAATATACAGCAAAGACACTTCTCCTTATAAAGTTGTCTCTAGAGGACAATTTGCATACGCTACGAATCACATTGAGGAAGGATCAATTGGATATCAAGACCTTTATGAAAAAGCTTTGATCAGTCCTATGTATACAGCTTTTGAAACTAACGAAAGAGTAAATGACTATTTTCTATTCAAAGTACTAAAGACACCTCTTTACATTCACATTTATCAAGCAAATACTTCAGCTTCTGTTGATAGAAGAGGAAGTCTAAGGTGGAAATCATTTTCACTTATCCATATTCCCTTACCTACTTTAGAAGAACAAAATAAAATTGCCTTAGTTATTAAGGAGTCTGAGAATGAAATAAAACTTCTTCAAAACAAAATGGATGCTTTGAAAGAACAGAAAAAAGGTTTGATGCAGCGATTATTAACTGGAAAAATTCGAGTAAAAATATAACTATGCATTTCATGTACGTAGACGAAAGCGGTGATCCTGGCATCCACAATTATGGTTCGCCATATTTTATTCTCTCAGGATTAATTTTTCCTGAAGAGGACTGGCAGAAGTATTTACTTCGTCTGAAGGAATTACGGAAATCATTTAAGGAAAGATATGGTCTATATGTTCGAGAAGAAATCCATGCTTCTGAATTGATCCGAATAAGCAAATTAGAATCTTACAGAAAGATTCGAAAAAGCGATCGCATTAATTTACTCAAAGATTATTGCAGACAATTACCGATTGTATTTGACAATGCCAAACTCATCAATGTATGTCTTTTAAAAAGCGAGTTTGATAATGCTGAAAAGGTTCAACTTACAGCTTGGAATCGACTAGCTCAGCGATATGACACCTATCTAAAAAAGAACGCAAAAGACAAAGGCATCATCATATCAGATGATACTGACGGAATTAAAATCATTCGGCTATTACGAAAGATGCGGGTATACAATCCCATTCCATCTCAGTATGAAGGGTTTTACAATGCGCCAACAGATAATATCCTGGAAGACCTGTTTCAACGCAGTTCGCATCATTCCTACTTCATACAATCGGTTGATGTTGTATCTCATTTACTGTATCGACAGGAATTTCCAAAAGGAAGTCTTAAAAAATTCGGATTAGAAAAGATGTTTAAAACACTAGAACCAATACTACTAAAAGAAGCGGCGACAAATGACCCATTAGGTATAGTCCGAAAATAAAAATGCCCCGGTTAAAAACCGAGGACTTTTCGCGGCTCGATAAGGCCATGCGGCCAGACCCAGTCGACTTATCTTTAATCATCAAAAGTGATGAGTATTAGTTAAATCCGCAAGACTCGATATATTTCACGACACACCGGGTCTCGAAGCTCATTCTTCCTATATCGACAAGACGAGCAATACAAAGATATAGTTTCACTTCTTTTATAGCAAGTAAACTTGTTTATTTTTCTTTCAACAGATGACATAAAGAACTAAATATCAATAACTTAAATTGAAATTCACTGGAAATAATTAATTTTTCTGAATGTTTAAAAAAATACTACAAAACTTAATTACATAAAATTTGACTCTAATAGAACATATCAATCAAATCCCATACGCCTACATAGAAAAGGCACATGACTCAACATTATTGTTTGATTTTGTGGAATCTGGGGCATGTCAAAGCTTCTTAGATGTTATCAATAATATTACCGAGGGAAAAGCCCCAGAAGATCCATCGATGGTTCTTGTCATCAACTATAATGGAAAAAGAGTTCGAGAAGGAGTTACATATGAGCTAAACAAGGAAACGTTGCAAAGCCTACTTGATTCAAATCAAATTAGCTTACATCAACAAGATTCCCTAATAATTGGCTATCAAATTGACATGACTGACGAAGAAGGTGAGCTTTTTAATAAATCCAAAGCTTTCACAGAATTTGAAAAATCAGTACTAAGTCTAGAGACACATACGAGGCCAAACATTCCTGAAGTTACAACCGATGGTAAGACAAAAATTATTGTAAGAAATGTTGGACAAGGCAGCTGGAACGAATTACATGTGGACAACAAAACAAAATTAATTTTCGACATTGGAACACATTATCATGCTACAAAAGACGATATTCTCAAATTGATAAAAGATAAGGAAGTAAAATTTCAAAAAGACAAACCTGGTATTCTTATTTCCCATTGGGACATTGACCACTATCATTGTTTAATTGGTATGACCGATGACACGATTAAGGCATTCCGTTTTTTGTCCGGCAGAAATTACCTACCTACGCTTACAAGCAGAAAGGTTTATTCTAGATTTAGAAATCTGTCCTCAGGTGGGACTGATAAAATATTTTTAATCGCCCCATTCGACAAACCTGAAAAAAGCCCAGGTTATGCTCCTTTAACAAGAATGAAAGAGGACATTCATAATGTAATATTTTTCAACTCATGCAAACACTCAAACAGGAATCAAAATGCGATATGTATTGCAATAAGAAAACCCAACTCTAGCATTGTGTTACCAGCAGACACACACTACAAACAGATTTCAAATGGTATTCTTCCACATTTGAACTATCCAAACAATCACTACCTGGTCGTACCCCACCACGGAGGAAAGGCAGGTAAGTTTTTATACAAAATGGAAAAGGAGAACAAATCAAATACTGCGATAGTATCCTACGGAAAAAACAGCTATGGGCATCCCAATCAATCCAACATTGATTTTCTAAAAGAAAAAGGATTTCAAATTAAGCGAACTCCGTTATTGAAAGAAGATTTTGAAATAGAGCTGAATTAATTGAAAATTTCAAAGTAACATAAAAAATAAACGAAGTGCTTTTGTTGTCTAAAAATTAGCTTTTCAAGGTTCCAAGCACATTTAACTAAATCGACAAGAAATACGAAACACTATAAAAAACATTGATCTTCGTTTGCAATAAACGCATTCTTCGTTTGCAATTTTCTAAAATTACAAACGAAGAATTAACTGACTATCAAAACATTACGCTTTCACCACTTGCGATTACAATAAAATGTCGTTTGCAAAATATAGTTTAATTCGATCGCCATTAAATAATTCAACATGACAGCACCCAGCTTCAAAGAAGACCACATCTCCCAAATCCCAGCAATCCAATTGCTACAAACCTTGGGATACCAATACCTCACCCCTGACGAGGCACTAGAACTACGTGGTGGAAAGACGACCGGTATCTTACTAGAGAGCGTCTTGAAAAAGCAGATTCAGGAAATCAATAATATTCGATACAAAGGAAAGGATTACGATTTTAGTGACAGCAATATCACCAGCGGTATCCACGCACTAAAGAATGCTCCGCTACAGGAAGGCCTCATAACTGCCAACGAATACATTTATGATTTACTGACTTTGGGAAAATCATTGGAACAGACTGTTGAAGGCGATAAAAAGAGTTACAATCTTCAATATATCAACTGGAAGGAATGGGACAAAAACGTTTTCCACGTAACGGAAGAATTCAGCGTCATGCGTTCCACCAGCAAAGAGCATTACCGACCTGATTTAGTTTTGTTCGTAAACGGAATTCCTTTGGTTGTGATTGAATGTAAACGACCAGATCAAAAAGACAATATCGCTCATGCCATCTCTCAGCAATTAAGAAATCAACAAGAAGATGGAATCCGTTCTTTGTTTGTTTATTCTCAGCTTCTGTTGAGTCTCGCGACTAACATTGCATCATACGGAACAACTACTACCGAACCAAAGTTCTGGTCGAAGTGGACAGAAAAGTTCGAGCTACAGAGAGCAGAGGAGCTCTATCAGGAGGAAGTCTTCAAGTTAAAAAACAAGATTCTCTCTGATGAGCAAAAGAAGAGATTGTTTAGCGACCGCTTCCGATATGTTCGCTCCTACTTTGATGCGATGGAACAGGAAGACCGAAAAGTCACCGAACAAGATATCTATTTATACAACCTCTGTCGACCAGAGCGTTTGTTAGATTTTATTTTCAACTTCATTGTCTATGATGCTGGAGTAAAAAAGATTGCACGATATCAACAGTATTTCGCTATCAAGAAAGCCATCAAGAAAGTCAAAAAGATAGAAGGTGGCAAACGAAAAGGTGGCGTCATCTGGCACACACAAGGAAGTGGCAAGTCATTGACTATGGTGATGCTGGCACAAGCCATTGCACTTGAAAAAAGTATTCGCAATCCCAAAATAGTCATCGTTACAGACCGGGTAGATCTGGACGATCAAATCTACGGGACATTCACAAAATGTGCGCTACCTGTATTACAAGCTCAAACGGGGAAGCACTTAGTTGACTTGCTTGAAAATAAAAGTGATGCCGTTGTTACTACCATCATTAATAAATTTGAAGCTGCTGTAAAGCGAAGAAAAAAACCTTTCGAATCTCACGATATATTCGTACTGATTGACGAAGGGCACCGTACTCAATATGGAACATTTAGTGTAAGCATGGAAAAAGCCTTTCCAAATGCTTGCTTCATAGCTTTCACCGGAACACCATTAAGAAAAAAAGAAAAGAATACGGCGAATAAATTCGGTGGACTCATTGACACTTACACCGTTGACCAAGCGGTAAAAGACAAAGCCGTTGTCCCTCTATTGTATGAAGGTCGTCATGCCATTCAGAATATCAATGAAGATCCGCTCAACACTTATTTCGATATGGTCACCGAGCCCTTCAACAAATATGAGAAAGCCGATTTAAAAAAGAAATTTAGTCGCGCCGACCAATTGAATGTAGCCGAGCAAAAAATCTCTATTATTTGCTGGGACATTAATAAACATTTTATCACTAGCTGGAGAGGAACAGGCTTTAAGGGGCAGCTTGTTTGCCAAAACAAATTATCCGCCATCAAGTACAAAGAGTTTTTTGATGAAATTCCAAATGGCGTTACAACTGAACTAATTATGTCGGCACCCGACATGCGAGAAGGAGAAAATACTGCTTATGAAAAAACACCAGAGAAGATCAAACGCTTCTGGGAGAAAATGATGCAAGAACACAGTACTTCTAAAAAGTATGAGAAGAACGTCATCACTCGTTTTAAATACCAGAATGATCCTGAAATCATAATCGTAGTCGATAAGTTACTGACTGGATTTGACGCACCGAAAAATACAATTCTATACATCACAAGAAGCCTAAAGGAGCATACGCTTCTACAAGCCATTGCCAGAGTAAACAGAGTTGCGCCAGGTAAAGACTATGGCTACATCATTGATTACTACGGTGTACTAAAAGAACTTGATGATGCACTAAAAACGTATTCCAGCTTCCAGGAGTTTGATGCCGATGATCTGGAATCCACTTTGACAAATGTCAAAGAGGAACTTGAGAAACTCTCTCAAACACATTCTGAGTTATGGGACTTCTTCAAAACGATTAAAAACAAATACGATGAGCCCGCTTACGAAGAGTTATTGAGAGATGAATCCATTCGTGTATTATTTTACGACAAGCTTTCCATGTTTGCTCGCTTACTAAAGCTGGGCCTCTCCTCTTTAGAATGGCACAAGGACACTCCGGAGAAGGAAAGGGATCGGTATAAATTTGATCTAGGGTTTTTCGCTAAGCTCAGAGCTTCTGTCCGAAACTTATATTCTGACGCTATTGATTTTAAAGCTTACGAAAAGCAGATTCAAAAATTAATTGATCAGCATGTTACCTCACATGAAGTGAAACCAATAACTGACTTAGTCAACATCTTCGAGACAGAAAAATTTGAAGAAGAAGTCGAAAAAGTAATTGGCACCGCAGCCAAAGCGGACATGATAGCATCCAGAACCGATAAGCACATCAATGAAAAAATGGAGGAAGACCCTGCCTTCTACAAACGTTTTTCTGAACTACTAAAAGAAACCATTCAAGCTTATCGGGACAGAAGGATTTCAGAGGCAGAATATCTATCTCGAGTGTCTGAGATCAAGAACAACGTACTTAACCACACAGGAAACGACGTTCCTGATGTATTAAAATCCAGAGAGGTTGCACAAGCATTCTATGGTATAACACTGGAACAATTCAAATCAAAAACATCAGACGAAACTGCCAACAGAGACATAGCTGCTAATGCAGGAATTGGTATTGACGACATCATTCAGGCCAGCGTATTAGACAATGGTATTCCTAAAGTTGATTGGCAAAACAAGAGTGACTTGATTGGTCAATTAGAAATTGCCATTGGTGATTTTCTGATGGATGAAATTCGGGATAAACATAATCTTGCTTTGTCGTTTGGAGAAATTAACGATATGGCGGAGAAGTATATTGACATTGCTAAACTTCGATACCGATGATAACACTATGAGAAAAAACAAAATACAATTTGGCTCTAAAGAAATTGCCTTTCGATTGGAATTCCAAGAGAGAAAATCATTAGGCATTACTGTTCACCCAGATCAAACGGTAACAGTAAAAGCCCCTCTTGATGCACACCTCGATAAAGTAAAAGATAAGATTCGAAAACGAGCGCCCTGGATCTTAAAGCAACAAAGCTTCTTTCTTTCCTTTGAGCCAAAGACACCACCACGGAAATACATAAGCGGAGAAACCCATTTATATCTGGGTCGTCAATACCGCTTAAAAATAATTGACAGCAAAGAGGAAAAAGTCAAGATGATGAGAGGCTACATCGAAGTTCATACTTCCGACAAGAAGAGGACAAAAGCTTTGATGATGGATTGGTACAAAAAGCATGCGGAGATTAAATTTTATCAATATGCTGAGCCATGGATCATTCGTTTCAAAAAACATGGCGTTGAACCTTCCTCCATTGTTATTAAGTGGATGGAGAAACGCTGGGGCAGTTGCACACCTGGAGGAAAAGTGATCCTGAACACGGAATTGATTAAGGCACCAAAAGGCTGTATTGAATATGTGATTGTGCATGAGCTTTGTCACTTAGTGCACCACAACCATAGCCGGGCCTTTTTTGAGTTACAAGACAAGGAGATGCGAGACTGGGGGAAGTGGAAGGATAAGTTGGAGTTAATGTTGGTTTAAACACAAGATTATGGAGTTAATACATTTTTGGGTTCGGGATTATCATCCTTTTGATATCTGCTCTTTTGATTTATCAGGTCGGTTTCAAGTTGACATTGATCTGTCTGAGGAAAATCATACTATAACTATTGACATTAAGGAAGACGTAAAATTTCCTTTGCAGTTTTTTGGAGAGAAGATACAGAACATCTCTGCTATTATTGGGGCTAATGGGGCTGGGAAGACGAGGATTATAGAATTGCTTTCTGATATTTTAAGCTCTGATGGTTGGTCTTCATATCCTGACTATCTCCTTATTTATTTTAACAAGATGAATAAAGAATTTCATTTAGAACATAATTTTTATGATTCTTTTGGAAAGGGGCAGTCTGGTGAAACTTTGAAAGAAGACTCCAGATTTGACATCAAAAGCAACGTATCAAAAGGCTTTTCCTTTAGCGTAGATAAACGTCATAGTGGGTACACACCCAAGGTTGTATATTACGCGCCATATCTAGATTTAAAGAAGTATTCAATAGAAAAAGATCGAGAAAATTTATTTGATGTTTCTACTGATTATCTAATATTTAAGGACTCAGAATCAAAAAATACGGAAAACGAATTATTAACAACACATCGATTTAAAAATATTGATCGACAGTTTAACTTCATTAATAGATTCAAAGGAAGTGCTGATTTATTTGGCAAGTTTCCTATTCCCCAAGAAGTAGTTTTACATAGTTTAGAATCTAGGGACAATAAAAATTGGTCGCGCAATTTAAGCCTATCAGCTAGACAAATTAGAGAATACTTCCTGGGGGATAAATCATCAAGGGGAGGCGTCATTAAAGATGAGATTAATATCGCAGCAGATGAATTAAGATTCTTGAGAAAGAAAATAAAACGGGATAGTCAAGAATATTTAGACGTTAAACCAAAGAAAGCCAAGTTATTTTTTCTATTTGACTTTATAGTTCATTTTTTTTCAGCATTGAACAGCGACAATCTTTGGAATGAAATTGATATTGGAGTAAAAGTTGAAGAAATTAACCAATTGGATGTATGGGAGGCATTTAAATATTTCTTAAAACATCAACAATGGACTGACGACAAAGAAGAGTCTGCTATTAAACTCCTTGACTTACTACTCAAAATACCAATAAGTAAATTTTCAGAACCAATAAAGTGGGATAGCGACCGATCAATAACAACGAAAGAGCAAACCGCCCTTCTAGACATTCTAATTGCTCAGGATAATTATCTACGGTCATTACCTACATGGAAGGGATTAGGAACTACCCCTGATTTAATTCGCATTGACTGGAGGAATCTAAGCTCAGGAGAAAAAGCATTTTTAGATATTTTTTCCAGATTATCTTATGCTTATGAATTAATCAAAAACAACCTGCAGCCAAAACATAAAAATATTTCCCCACCCATAACAATTGAATCCGTTTACTTATTTCTTGACGAAGGCGAAATTGGATTCCATCCTGACTGGCAACGTGAATACATAAATTTATTAGTTGATGTGGTTCCAGAGATTTTCAAAGGAATGAGCATTCAGATAATTGTGACCTCGCATTCTCCATTTGTAATATCAGACTTGCCAAGTCAGAATGTAGTTTTTCTCTCAAAGGAAAACGAAGGGGCTTCGATAGCACGCAAAAGGACTAAACTTAAAAATACTTTTGCATCTAATATTCACAGCTTACTTGCTGATGGCTTTTTCATGTCAAAAGGCCTCGTGGGAAAATTTGCAAAAAAGAAAATTAACGCCATCATTGAATGGATCAATGGGACGGAAGAGTATCACGTTGCCCCCGACAATTCGATAGCCAAAGAAATAAAAAACATGATTGATCTTATTGGCGAGCCTATCATAAAGAACAAATTACTAGAAATGTATAATGACAAACTTGGGATAGATGGTGAATTAGAGCAGATAGAAAATGAAATAAGAGCACTAAAAGAGAAAAAAGAAATAATCCAAAATAAAAAAAATGCTTAAGCTAAAAACAGCAAAATCTGGTGAAATAGCTAATCTACATTATGAAGGTGTAAAATATTACATTGAGCAAGTGTTAGATTTTTACATTGACTTTTTTGAAATAATTAATGAAAACAAACCCTACACTGACGCCCAAACTATCTTATATGATAATTCTGATTTAGAATCTAAGACTATTACTTCTTTTGTGAATGGCCTTGGGTATGAAGTATCAAAGAAAAAGATAAAAAAAGCTAGCATTGAAGATATTTGCAGTAACCCGCATGAATATTTAAACCCATTATTTTATAACGCCAATGAAAAAGCATACCTCTTACTTTTCTTCAAAGAATTGAAGGACGAATTAAAGTCTATAATAATCTCTCCCCCGAAAGAGCTTATTAGCATCGACAACAATTTAAAAGAAATGTTTCCTTCGATAAGCACTGACGACGGGTTTTACATAGAACCAATTCGACGAATTCTGTTGTTAAAAATTTTCAATTACAAGAAATTTTCAAACAATACAAGTAATGGATTTCAAAAAGACGTTCATAAAACTGAGTATTGGGAAAGATACGATCTAGCAAAAGCCTTAAACATTAATACTTGTGCCTATTGCAATAGAATTCACACCATTACAGTCATTAAAGAGAATGGGAAGGGTGTTGCTAGCCCTTCTATGGATCATTTCTTTGATAAATCAAAGTTCCCACTCTTTGCTCTTTCGTTTTACAATTTAATTCCATCGTGCACAAATTGTAATTCAACCTTAAAAGGGCAAAAAACATTCGATCTTGACAATTATCTCCATCCATATCTCAGTGGGTTTGACGACCATGCAACTTTCAGCTACGTTCCAAATGACGCAGATGCAGCAGATGGTAATTCTGACAATCTAATGGTGTACTTAAAACCAAAAAAAGGAAGTCCCATTGAGAAACAAGTAAAAGGAAATATTGAACTTTTTGAGTTAGATCAAATCTATTCTCAACATGCCGATTATGTGCAAGAGCTTATTAAGAAGAAAGAAATGTCGAATGATCGTTATTTGGACATCCTTATGAACGATACATACCGGGGTTTAAACCTAAGCCTTGAAGAGGCCTACCGATTAGCTTTTGGAAATTATTACAATGAGGAAGATTTTCAAAAAAGACCGATGGCGAAGATGATTAAAGACTTAGTGAAGGAGTTGAGGATGATTTGATTTAATAAAACACGAAAAGTACCAAAACGAAAACAAAGCGACTGAACATAACTAAATCTATAAAAGATGCGCCTACAAATACAGCACAAAGCCGCATCCCGAAACCGAATCACTTTTCCATTCAAAGAAAAACTAAGAAAACCGGATCCTGGAAAACCTCCACTCTCCTAGATCACCATTCTATTCATAGTCGCCTGTGTTAGTTTCACCGTTAAGCCTTTTATCGAGATGGACGGAAATGGCAAGCCCAGGCTTGCCAAATGGAGAACCGACAAACTAAACAAAGCCCTCAATGACCTGGACGAAGCAGAGCAGTACGCATTGTTAGCATTAAGAACTGGTCCCTACCCTTGTCACTCCTGCGTCAATGCAGCCACTATAGAACTAAAAGCCGGACAAGTATGGAAATACGGATTCACCACCAAAAGCGAAAGTGGTAGGTATCAAAAATCATTGGGATCTAAAAAATTGTTGTATTTTGTCCAACTGGAAGGTAGCATCACGGAATGCATGAAGGAAGAGAAAGCTTTTTCGGAATTAAGCGCTACAAAGCTGTAGATTAAGGACCTACAAGTGTAGATCTTTGATTTCCATGTGTAGATACCTCCTCTACACACATAGATTTGAGCTAGATTCCAGAACTACACTTGTAGATAATCATAGTAGAACTGTAAATAGGCGCATCTTCTCTTGACAATAAAAGCCAGGATTTTGATCAGCAAAAGGAATACTGAAGCTAGATGCATTTTGAGCAGCAATTTGCTCTGACTCATATTGAAGTCTGGTCACTTTCTCTTTGTACTTGTTTTTCAAATCTTTTTTTAATTTTTTTTAGCCCTGTCACAAATCGAGACATAAAAGGGAAAAATGAAATTGAGTTGAACGAGTAATAAAAGGAGAACAAACAAAGAAGAGAAGATTAAAAGAGAGGAGCTTACAAACAACAATACAGCGATAGCTTACAATAACATAAAATACCAGCCAGAAAAAAATCACAAAACGACAACCAAAACGACAACTGCTGACTATATAAATGTGAAAAACCCTGCAAGTCAATGACTTACAGGGTTTCCTAGTAGCGGAGGCAGGGCTGTCACCTACTTAATCCCCTCTTTTTCAACTTACCTTTAATTAAGCTCAAAAAGATCATAACTTACTATCTATCAATTAATTGAAAGTAACCAGTGTATAAAGTTAGATAAAGTAAGACAAGGATAAGCAAAGCAAAAAGCGGCACAAAAACGACAACAAATAAACATGGCCGCAAAAAAAGATTTATATTTGTTGCTCATTCAAATAAGTTAAAAATGGCAACTGCAAAATTCAACCTTCGACAGAAGGCCAACCCGTCAGCACAAACTATCTTCTTAATTTTCCGACACCAAAAGGAAAAGCTAGTATATCCAACTGGCTACAAAGTCGCCCCTAAGTACTGGAGCGATGAACACCAGAAGGTAAAGAACGTTACCCATGTCCCGAACAAAGACGAAATAAACAATTTCCTAAATGAATTGAGGTCAGAGGCTTTGGCCTTCGCCTCAAAACTCATAGCCGATAAAAAGCCCGTCACCAAAGACGAGCTAAAAAACCACCTCAACCATTACACCGGAAAAAGCGGCCACAACGAACACGATCTATTCGGATTTATCAAGTCGTTTATAGAGCAATCAGCAACCCGAGTAAACCCAGACACAGGAACGACAATAAGCCCCCGTACTATTCAAAAGTACAATACCACCTTATCAGTATTATCTAGCTTTGCAGCCAGTTATAGCAAGCCTCTTACCTTCGATACTATCGACACTGATTTTTATGAGGACTATGTAAAATGGATGCAGAAAAAGCAAACCCTTCTAAATGACAAAGAAAAGGAGCCTTATTCTACTAATACTATTGGTAAGAATATCCAAACATTAAAGGTGTTCCTTAATGCTGCAACGGAAAAAGGTATAAATACAAATAAGGCATTTAAAACGCGAAAATTTAAAACCGTTCGCGAGGAAAGCGATAGTATCTACCTTACAGAAAAAGACCTTTCCAAAATATACAACCTCGACCTTTCCAGCAACCCCAGACTAGAACGAGTACGCGACTTATTTATAGTCGGTGTATGGACTGGTTTAAGGTTTTCGGATTTCACCGAAATAAGCCCCGAAAATATACGTGGCGACTTCTTACACATGGAGCAATTTAAAACAGGTGGAAAAGTAGTTATCCCAATCCACCAAACAGTTAAAGAGATATTGAAGAAATACAACAATGCTTTACCCAAAAGCATATCTAATCAAAAAATGAACGACTATATAAAAGAGGTTTGCGAATTGGCAGGAATTACAGAGAAGGTACAAAAGGGAATAACGAAAGGAGGAAAGCGAGTAATTAAAACCTTTGAAAAATGGGATCTGGTAAGCACCCACACCGCACGAAGATCATTTGCAACCAACCTTTATAAATCTGGGTTCCCTACCGTTTCCATTATGCGAATTACTGGACACAAAACAGAAAAGGCATTTTTAAAGTACATCAAAGTAACCCCAGAAGAACATGCAGAATTATTGCAGCTACATTGGGAGAAGAAAAACAGCCCCTTAAAAGTGGTAAGCTAGATTTTGTAAAATTCAAATAAGTTAGAAATGGAAAATAGTAAATTGAATAAGATACTATCTATTAATTTAGATAGATATTTCGATTGGTTAGAAAGTATTTTTATAGATCAAGTAGCAACATTGAAAAAGGCTAATTTGAAGGATTCAGAAGATACTCCTAAATTTTTAAAAGACAAATACAACGAATGGGTTAAGCTTGCAAATAAACAACCTGTTAAGGTTCTTAAAAATCCCGATAGATTAAACTGGAGTAAATTAGCCGAATCATTTGGCACCTCATTAATCGAACACAATGACATACCAAACATCAAAGATTATTTAGATACTGGTTTGGGAGTAGATGTAAAAGCATTTGAAAAACGTGCAGAATTTGGATTAAGAATTGAAGACGAAATAAGCATAAAAGTAGAAAGTATTGATTTCGATATTTATGATTCAATTATCTATCCCAGACCATTATTTAAAAACTGGTTGGTTAATGGAACCGCAAATTTTTTAAGCGATGTAAAATACATTCAGTACTTGAATGGCTTAACCACTAGTAACAACAAAAAGACCAACGACCGCAAAACGATAAGCCTACCCGAAAAAATAATGCTCCTTAATGAACTTGGATTTTTCGACTTAGATAAGGTCCAAAACATAATGCTTTTAGGCAGGAAAAGAGACGAAATAATAGGCTTGCTTTTATCTGGTGACATTACCAACACAAGAAAAAATCTAAACGCACTTAGCAACCCAACTAAGACCTACAATCCTTATCATCATAAAGGAATATTAGATAAAATAAAGAGTAGCTAATACTTTGGGGTAGTCTTTGGGGCTACCCCAATTTTACTTTATAGCCCACCTCTCCGATGTTTGTAGAATCAAATCACAAATATCTGAATAGATGAAAGTAATACAATTAGAAAAGCTAAGTAGTGAATTATTGTTATCTCGTTTTGAAGGTTTATCTTTTCAAATCCAGCAATTAGAAAAGCACCTAGAACCCAAAACACCCACCGAATACGTACCAAAAAAAGAAGTCGCAAAAATGTTCGATGTATCCCTAGTCACTATCTCCGACTGGACAAAAAAAGGAATCCTAACGGCCTACCGAATGGGAAACCGCGTCTACTACAAAAGGCACGAATTAGAAGCCGCCTTAGTGAAAATCAATAATAAGATTGAAGATTAAATTTTGCCGATGGACTTAGGCGAATGAATAGAGGCAGCCCGAAAGCTGCCCCTGATCATTCAAATAAGTTAGGACAAAGCTAATACATTTCTAATTAAGATTTTTCAAAATTCATGTTTCCCATGTTAAAGGCAATAGAATCAACAAAACAATTACGGTTTGTAAGTCGCTGCATTGATCGCATCGAGCGCGCTATTGATTGGGTGCAAACCTCTGAAACACTTACCAACCCTACCCATATAGTCGAAGACTTATATTTAGCAAAAGAGCAATTGCAGGAATGGAAAAAGGAGCCGGACAGCTCCCCTAACTTCCAAGCTGCATACCATTTCAAGAATAATGCAATGGGGAGTATTGGCCTAATCATAACAGGCCATCGAAGCACTAGGATATACCTGCCAGCTATTCGCTCATTTTTAGAAAGTGCGCTTTCCCTACTAATTGAAGAAAGGGAACTATTAGAAACCTTCATTCGTGAAATCAGGACAGTAAACGAAGTAAGCGAATGATAGACGGTATTAAAATAGATTGCTCATACCTCCCCCCTGACGAGTGGCGCAAACACCCACTACTAAAGTACTACCCAAAGGTAGACGAATCAACGGGCGAGATCATACCCCAGATACTAAAGGCGTACCACATGGGCTT
>Ga0209187_1000834_pt1 | contig 44286 bp, 34 predicted proteins | sample BantaG_FD_187430 | JGI IMG/M metagenome (GOLD analysis project Ga0209187, IMG submission 187430) | Marine algal microbial communities from Bantry Bay, Ireland - BantryBay_4 metaG (SPAdes) (version 2) | ecosystem: Host-associated > Algae > Red algae > Unclassified | place: Bantry Bay, Ireland...
AACCTTAATGGCCTTTTTGGCTCAGACTTTTTGCTTTCCATTTCTTTTGACTTTTGTTGTTAAAACGGAAAACTAATCATAATTGACTAAGAATCAATGGCCTGAGATGCGTTTTCCCTGCAGGACAGCCCCCCGCTATAATCATAGCTGCGCTTCCGGTTCACTATGTCACTGTCCTTGAATTCGTATTTCAAGGCACCAGTACCCCTCTTCGTAGCACTCCAATACTTGCCATAGCTGCTCAGCCCGCCGAACCCGTCAAAGCGATACCGAATGCCTCCGAGCAGGGCTGTAAACCCGCTACTTCCCTCTTTAATTAAAGCTTTGTAAACATCTTTACCAGCACCTTTCCTTTTGTTTTTCTTTTTCCCACAACGATAGAGATTACATACTTTACCGTATTTATTAACCATCTCCCACCATTCATCATCACTTGGCAAATGCCAGCCTTTCGGACATGCCTTTTTCGCAGCTGCCCAAATATATAAGCGACCATATTGAGCGCAATTACTTTCCTCATCATCATAACAATAAGAATCAGATATTTCATAATTCAAATTCTGAGTCATCCACTTCTTACCATCTTTCATTTTCTTCCAGGTATAGCTTTGTCCATCGCGAGCATCTATGAAAGTTCCAGTATTTGTTTCTGGACAACCATTATTACTAGCAGGACCTTTCTTTGTTGGACATTCATCATATTTATCTAGTATCCCGTCGTTGTCACTATCTCGATCAGGACAACCATCTTGAGCAATTGGCCCTTTTTCATAAGGACATTTATCAACACTATCAACTAAGCCATCTCCATCGCTGTCCATAGAACTAGTGGAGCTAGATGTTTTACCTGACGCAAATGAAAAACTACTACTCAAAGACGAAAGTTTAAAGGGAACTTGTCGCTTGATATTCCTATTATCTTCAGCAGTTTGTTTGACTGTTTGCGCGACTTTAGTAAAGAGTTCATCGATAGTTAAATTAGGATTTTTAATGTGTTTCAAAATAGCTTCAGTATAGAGCCCATTCCTACCATTAGCAGATAAGTTGCTGGCCGTTGTATTGGGCTTTGTAGCAAAACCAATAAATGTATTATCTGGTGCATTGATATAGCCGAGGCCTTTTTCTGAGCTGCTTCTGTTCCATGCTTTTTCGAAGGGATTATTGCGACAAGCATCCAACAATAAAATCCGTGTTTCTACTTGATCTACATCTAGCTTGCCTAGTATCTTATTCACGTTGACACATTCGTATCGGGTGTCGCTCTCACTTTTCGGGCTAGCGTCAAGAGGATAGAGATAGTTTTGACCTCCTACTTCTGAACCATGCCCGGAGAAATGTACTAACGCTGCGCTATACTTACCTGTACGGAGTTTAACACCAAAGTCATCAATGGTGCCTTCCATATTTTTTAGATCGAGGTCTGTTTTTTGAATCACTTCAAATCCCAGGCCTTTTAAAGCCTTCTCCATATCATGGGCATCATTGACGGGTGGGCAAATGCCGTTGTTAAAGCAGAGACTATTCATTCCGGGGTAGTTGGCATTACCGATGATTAGGGCTATACGTTGTTCGCCTCTAGTCCATTGTTTATCTTGGGCTACCAAAATATTTGTTGATAGAGTTATTAGGATGAGTATTATAAATTGTTTCATTTTTTTTTAATTCGATGATGATAATAATCTTTTTGCTAAATGGCCTAGCTAACTTGTTTAATCCTTGATACATCGGCAAGAAAAAGCATTTACATTAAAATGATCATAGCGGAAGACTTTATTATACCCCTTACTAAAAACGTAAAACCATGCTTTACTCTCATCACCTGAAGCACTCCAATAATAACCTTGTTTTTTGTCATGAACAACGTATTTCCCAGTACTGAAACGGTAGCCTCCATGAACTGCCTTAAATCCGCTATCTCCTCCAGAAACTAACGTTTGATAAGCCGTCTTTGGGTTGCCAACATCTTTCCCCTTATCATCAAATCCTCCATAAGACATTGCTAATAATTTCCAGTCATCATCACTAGGTAGCCGCCAACCAGATGGGCAAGCTTTTTTTGCTGTTGCCCAATCATAGAGGCGACCATATTTTTTACAATTATTTTTATCATCTTCAAGGCAATAAGAATTAGACATTTTAAAATTCAAATTCTGTGTCATCCACTCTCTACCATCTTTCATTTTTTCCCAAGTATACCTTTGCTTATCGCGTGGGTCTATAAAAATGTTTATCCTTGTTTTAGGACAACCATTATTATTTTTTGAACCAAACTTATCTGGGCATCTATCTTCAAAATCAACCACACCATCTAAATCCCTATCTTTTATAAAATAAAAATCAGTAGTTAATGATGACAATTTAAAAGGCATTTGTTTTTTTATTTCGTAATTATTTACTGAGATTGTATCTACACTTTTAGCTACTTTAGTGAAGACTTGATCAATTGTTAAATTCGGTGTTCGTATATGTTTCAATATTGCTTCAGTATATAGTCCATTTCGACCATTTGTAGAAATATTACTAGCAGTAGTATTTGGCTTAGTTGCGAAACCTATAAAGGTATTATCTGCAGCATCAATATAACCTAAGCCACTCCCAGTCCCACTTCTATTCCATGCTTTTTCAAAAGGGTTGTCACGACAAGCGTCTAAAAGCAATATCCGCGTTTCTATTTTTTTATCTATTAGTTTACCTAATACTTTATTAACATTGATACATTCAAACTCAGTGTCGCTTGCACTTTTTGGAGTGGCATCAATGGGATATAAATAGTTTTTCCCTTTCACTTCTGACCCATGACCTGAAAAATACACCAAGGCTACACTATAATTACCATCCCTAACTTTTTTACCAAAATCGTCTATTACATCGTTCATTTCTCTGAACCTTAAATTTGTTTTTCGAATAACCTCAAACCCCAAAGCAATCAAAGCTTTCTCCATATCTTCAGCATCATTCTTCGGTGGACAGTTTCCATCTGGGAAACACAAAGTATTTACTCCTGGATAATTTGCATTACCTATAATTAGGGCGATAGGTTTCCCGGGTCGAGTCCATTGTTTATCTTGGGCTACCAAAACGTTTGTTGATAGTAATATTAGGATGAGTATTATGAATTGTTTCATTTTTTTTTGTTTTTAATGACTTCAACGATAAACATATGAACTAACCTCCCTATAGATTAAAATACATTATTCAGCTTGGTTAATCCTTTACACATCGACAGGAACGCCTAGAATTCTTGTTACCATGAGCACGACGAAAGCTCTGCTTCGAACGGTGAAAGTAATAGAGCAACGCATCGACATCATCATAAGCTGTGCTACTCCAATAGCTACCGAGATTATCGAAGGAACTGTTAGAATTATATGTCTCACCTATCCGAGCATCGAAACCACTACTACCTCCGTTCACCAAGGACTTATACGCTGCTTCGCCTGCTCCAGCATCTGTATTATTTTTTGAAGGACTAAAAGCTTTGCCATAATAACTCGACATAGTCCACCACTCTTTATCACTTGGTAAATGCCAGCCAACAGGACATACTTTTTTTGCAATTTCCCAAGTATATAGACAACCATAATGGCGGTGATTATCCGAAGCCTCATCAAAACACCATGAATCATTCGTTTTATAATTCAAATTCTGTGTCATCCACATTCTACCATCTTTCATCTTCTTATAAGTATATCTTTGGTCATCTCGAGGATCAGTAATCGAATATTCTAAATCGAAACAAATTTCTGGATGAAGCAATCCTGTCGGTCTGACTAATTGATATTCATCTAACTTTTGTATCTCTTGGTTTACTTTGCCCAATATGCTATTGATGCAGCCTCCCTTTTTTATAAACCTTGCCATTAACTCGGCAAACTGGTTATAATCCGATACAGTTGTGTTTTCTGCTGTGGAAAATACAACCATTGAATTCTTCAGCACTTTGACCGCTTTCATACCAGGAGTGATGTCACGAGTTTCACTATCTGTCCATTGATTTGCAAAGGGATTATTACGACAAGCATCTATCAATATTAGCTTTGGAATGTCTGGACGATCAATAGCTTTTAAAAAATCCACCACTTCTATACAATGGCTACCTACTTGCCATGCTGTACCAGGATTCGCGCTCGTAGGTGCTATATAATTTTTACCACCTACTTGAAAGCCATGTCCAGCATAATAAATCACGGCTTCTTTATAAACCGACAGTTTTTTTGAAAAACTATCAATCGCAATATTCATCTCTGTCAAATTCAAATTGTAACCTAATACAATATCGTAGCCTTGAGCTTTAAGTGCTGCCGCCATTGCATCTGCATCATTAGCCGGCTCGCTTAAACTATTTCCATATTGGTATTTGCTGTTACCGATGACTAAGGCTAGTTTTTCGTTATTGCTGCTTGTGCGTATCCAGTTGCGGTGGTTTGCTTCCTTTGTAGCTTGAGCTATTAGAATGTTTGTTGACAGAATCAATAATGATAGGAAATATAGTCTGTTCATCTTTCTTTTCTTTTAAAAAAATCGACTGCCTTCGGCAGTGATGAAAATTGTCAAATTGGCGAATAGTCCAACCTACCTCACTTTGTTCGGTTAGTCCTTGAGGCACCGACAGGAAAAGGCACTAGCCTTATAGTAATTGTAGCGGCCCACTTTGCCGAAGCCTTTATTGAAGAAGTAGCCCCAGGCACTGTCAGCACTGTTCTCCGTAGCACTCCAATAGTAGCCGAGGCTGCTTAGGTTGTTGTACTCGCCATTGCTGCTGCGTCCGCCACCAAGCAGCGCTGCAAAACCACTACTACTTCCAGAAATTAAGGATTTATAACTTAACTTTGGATCGCCAATAGTTCCACTATAACTCCAATACCCACCATAAGCAGTAAGGAATGAATTCCATTCCTTATCACTAGGTAACCGCCAACCTGACGGGCAAGCTTTCTTTGCAGCAACCCAGGTATAGAGACGACCGTATTTTCTACAATTACTTTCCTCATCATCATAACAATAAGAATCAGCTATTTTATAGTTTAAATTTTTCGTCATCCATTTCTTACCATCTTTCATCTTCTTCCAGGCATAGCTTTGCCCGTCGCGGTTGTCTATAAAAGTCCCGGAGTCTGTTTCTGGACAACCATTATTACTAGTAGGTCCTTTCTTTGTTGGACAGCCATCATATTTATCTAATACCCCATCGTTGTCACTATCTCGATCAGGGCAACCGTCTTGAGCAATTGAGCCTTTTTCAAAAGGACATTTATCAGCACTATCAACTAAGCCATCTCCATCGCTATCTTTAGTAGAAGACAGAGGTGCTTTAGCTTCTTTTTTAAAATAGAACTTGCCTATAATTGAGGTGTTTTCCCAAGGTACCTGCTTCCCATCAGTTCTATTATAGACTTCTGTTCGAACGTTGCTAAACATCTCCTGTATAGTTACATTTGGTGTTTCTAGATGCTTTAATAAAGCAGTGGTATAAGGACTATTCTGCCTGTACCATTGGCTGCTACATCTTTAGGCGCAGTAGAAAAAGCAATGATAGAACCGGTTGGTCCTGACATACTGTTTAAACCTCCACCTTCGCCTCTGTTCCAAGATCGTTCGAAGGGATTATTTCGGCAAGCATCTAATATGACGATGTTGACATGTGAATTCATGCTTTCCATCGCAGATAAAATGCGATTGGCTTTTATACATTCATCTTCTACTTCCCATTCTTCTGTAATATCCGCTCCTATAGGGATTAGATAGTTTTCCCCTTTCACCTGTAATCCGTGCCCCGCATAGAATAATAAAGCGACTTCTGCCTGAGCTGCTTTCTTTGCAAAAGATCGAATTGCAGACTTCATAGCAGCTTGATTTACATCTTTGCGCATAATCACTTCAAAACCTAAACGTTGGAGTGCACCTGAAACATCTTGTGCATCATTGACGGGACGGCCTTTGAGGTCAGCCATATCTCCATAGTTGCTATTCCCAATAACCAAGGCGACTTTTTTACCACGTAGCCAACTGCGTTTATCCTGTGCTAACAAGTTTGAGATAGTTAGTACAATTATCAATAAGAGGAGATAGGTCTTTTTCATTGCGGGGTGTGTTTTATAAAATCCAATCATCGTAAAAATACCGACTTGAAAGATGCTTCTAAAGTTCTTTCAAGTCGGCTATGCAAATGACCGCTATGCTATGTCAGTAATTTACTTTCGCAATACAGAAAGTGTCAAAGGAATTACCGTCGCTTTCGACTCTTTCAATGAAAAGGTGATGTCCTTTCCATTACTATCCAAATGTGCTTCACTGGCAGTAGCCGCCTGGTTTCCAAAGATCGTGGCCAGGCGCTCTTGTACACTTAAATCGGCTCCCATTTCTTCCATCTCTTCCATTACCGATTTGATATCTAACTCAACAGTTGATATCAAGACAACCATTGTTTCAGATTCAGGTATAGAAGAACCGCGCGTATCCGAAATATGAATATAGTTTTCTTTGTCTGGTATGTTAACCACACTTCCATTTGACGTTGTAGCAGATCCGGGCTTACCTAAAACCTGATCGGCGTTAGGGGGTAAAACAAAAGCACTACTCTCATTTATAGATCTTGTTTCTCCCTGCCCAGGATAGAAGCCATACATTTTGTTACCAGAGTTTACAGCAAAAATGTAAACGAGTCCGTTACTTTCGATAGCCATTCTGTAATAGGTATCTGTGGGGAATTTTTCTGAACTATGAAAACGAAAAGCTTCTACGTCTACTGACGACTTAGAGCTCCCCGGCTTACCCATCACTAAATCTCCCTGAGCCTGAAAGTTGGGAGTGCGAACTACAGACACTTCACTTTTTTCAAAAGCCATCGCCATCATTCCTGACTCCGTGTAGTACTCAGAAGTAATCTTACCAGTCAGTGCTTCTTTGACAACAGGTACCGTTGATGTTGGAGGAGGTACATTCTTGACTTTCGTAGGAATTGGTCGGGAAGAGGCATTCGTTGGATTTGAATTTGTTCTCTGATTTATTTTAGACGCGACCTGATTAGCAGGCATTCGAATGCCCAATTCATCCCAGTGAGGTAAGGCAATTTTTTTGAACAACTTTTGATTGACGATAGATAAAACAACCTGCAATTGCTCCTCACGTTCTTCTTTTCTTTTACTAAAAATGGAAACGATCTGTTTGAAGACCTGAACACCTACTTCAATTACTTTAATAACATCTCCTTCTGAGCCATTAATCGTCATAACGGCAGGTAGTAACTCATTGTTATAGTTCTCAACTACGATTCTGTAAGCGTCAGCGTATCTTGAGGCATACCGTTCCGGTTTTTTAACCATTTTTTTGATTTCTTTGATGTTACTTAAATCCGCCTTGATACTGGCCAGATATAAATCGTTATAAGTAAATGAAACCATCTCATAGGCATCTTTCAAGTCTTTATACTCTTGAACAGTAAGTCCGTCTTTGTTCTTAACAGAATCTACTTGGTCCAGAATATTTTTCTTTAGCTTTCTGTTCTTTACAAATACTTCCATGTCTGACACAACATCTAGCACTTTACCTAGAGTGAGCTGTTGAGCGTTGACACTAACCGTAAATAGCATAATTACAAAAAGGTTGATTAAATTTTTCTTTGTCATTTTTTGATGATTTTAGTTTTAAAATATTGTTTGCTGATAGAGAACCAGCGACAACATATTCGTACTTATTATTATAATTTTTAACATCTTTTTAACTAAATGCAAAGCTCTAACATAGCTCTTTTATGACTTTTAGCTAAAAAGGTCATCGGTTTAGACATAGTAATGAATCAGGGGAATTTGAATAAAGTCAAACTGATTCCTATCGTATTAGCATTAAATTAAGATGTAGATAAATGGAGAGGCGTAGGACCGTTCCGCATCTATTTGAGTTGATTTGATTAAAGGTAGGAAAAACATGACAATTAATTGACGCATTTTTTGAATAAATAGGCCCTCTCAAGAAATATTATTAATTTCTTAACTATATACATACTGATTCCCCAAATCAACCTTGATTGCCAATGCTTATTTTGACAAATACCGTAACCGGTATTTGGGTTGGAAGTACAGTGACGATTATGGTTAATGAACTTGACGTTTAGTCAATTAGTTGAAGTATGTTAAAAGCATTGTTATTCCAATACTCGATTAGAACATTATGCTCTTCCAAATACTACTCAAACTATGTATTAATTGAAAAGTTTTAACTAGATTACCTTCAGTAACCAAAACTCAAACATATGGACTGGATTATATCTAGCGATCAAACAAAAAACAATTTAGACATTATACCTTGCGAAAACTATGTTTTTGAAAATGAAACTTTAGGGTTTGATTCCGAAAAAATTGAAGACGATATGGTTTTCTTTGCAGTCCCACCAAAAGAAATTGGAGCGCTTTCAAATGCTTTTTCCAGCTTCAAGACTTCTTCTACTTTTATATCTTCTCAAAGAACAATTCTCATATATATTGCTGGTGGAGTAGTAGGACTTATCGTAGGATCCCTATTAGCTTATGCCATCGGAACATACTTTTTTGGAACCGCTGCATGCCTAATATTATCGACTTTACTATTTCTATTTATTGCTATGAATTTTGAACGAGGCAGAAACGTATACGATTGCATCTATCTTGGTGAAAAAGGAATCGTTCATTACTACATTAGTAATACCAGAAATAACATTAGGCAAGACGTACTACTATTCAATGGCAATATGGCTTCCCAGACTGATCTCACAAAAGAAGTACATTTAATAATAGACTTTAATGACTACCACTTTTTCTGGCATGAAAATAAACATAACATAGGCTTCGAAAACAAATCCTTTTCAATCTTTGGGACGTCAAAAGACTACGGGCTCTTTGTTGGGAGAAAGACAGAGGAAAATTGGACAAAATTTTTATATGAATATCATGTCAAAAAAGAGATAGAAGAAAAAGGGTCGTATAATTATCATTCTAATATTGTCCTTTATAAAGACCACTTTACTTTTTCTCACGAGCAAGTAGCATATAAAATTGACAAATCAAATGTAAAGGATCTTGTAACCCATTTTGTTACCGTCACTTATCCTGCTGCAAAACAGGAAGTACCTTATATTGGTTTACAAACTAACAACAAAGACATCATTCCTATCGCTTCATTGAATTCATCACCGGTAAACCCTAAGCAATACAATTGTAATTTGATATTATACTATATTCAAATTCATTTTGGCTCTACTTTATCCTAGCTAAAAATAAAATATGCAGCTAAACTGGGGTTCCAATCCAATACTTGATCCATAATACTATTTTCGGTGCATTTCACTTTGCGCTTAGCTTTCAAACAAACCTGTTTCAATGCCATTTTTATACCATAGCATTATTTCGAATAGAGCGTAGACAACTGCCTTGAACCCATAAGGCGTAAAGAAGCCAGAACTGTTTTTAATATAATGTCCATAGTATCCAGGGTTTGCGTTGACGAGATAAGATAAGTTTTCAATGGGCTTACCTTGGTATACTTTGGTTGTGGATTGATAATCCGCTCCTTTGTTTCCTGTCAATTGGATTCTTTTTTCAGCAAAAGAATTAATATCTGGAGGCAGGGCATTAGGGAAGAATTCTGATAGTTTTACATAAATGTGCTCCAAGATCATTCGACATTTATTGAAGTGACCCGATTGATGGTTCGGCTTAAGTTCCAAGAAGTTATCACCTTCGATACAGCTTAGAATATCGATAAAGCCCTCATATATTTTGCCTTTATCTAGGTAACCCTTTTCAAATAGTAAGAATAAGTCAGCATGCTTATTTTTCATGTTATAGAAGAATGCATTTTCCACAACATCCTTTAAATGAGTAAACATCTCTTCTGGATAGTCTTTTGTTTTTTCGAATATCGGAATCGTTATGTTTAAAGATTCTTTTACGTTTTGTGTAGTTTCATCTAAGTAACCTGTATAAATAACGATTGGTAATTGCTTGTTTATAGCCTGAATTTCGCGTATACCCCTGATAACATGATTTGTACTTTCCTTTTTGTTGTCAGCAGAAAGGTATCCTCTGCCGTCTAAGATTACAGCATCAAATTGATTTGGGCTAGTACTGAGTTTTGCAATTCCAGATTCTAAATCTTGGAAGTAATCGATGTCAAATACACCTCTATTTAGACATTGTAGTTTTAGAGCTTTACAAACTTCTAAATTATCGTCAATCATTAATACTTTAATCATTTTGGGTTCGAATTATGGTGATTTTTAAAATAACATTCCAGCCACTTGCGCTTCTTTCGTGTAGCGTAATAGGTTCAATTTGACCGTTATGTTTTTCAACTGCTTTAGCTATAAGGTTTCCACCTAAACCAAGTCCTCCGTTGTCTCCAGCTCTTTTGTCTTCGGTAATGAAGTCATCAAACGAAAACGGTTTCGGAAACGGATGTCCATTGTTTTTAAAAAGTATATCAACGGTGTTAAGTGATTTGTCATCTGATATTTCAAATTCAACTTTTGGATTTTTAATCTCATCTGATATTCCATGTTTTACGAAATTAGATAGCAGGTTTTCTACGATAAGTGAGATGCAAAAATCATTGAGCTGCATTAGAATGCTACTCCCTATTACGTTTACTGAGAAACCATCTGTATACTTTTTAGAAGTATCTGTCAATAATTTATTAAGACTTTTTACTTCAAATGTAAGACTCCCATCCAGTTTATATAGTTCATTGAACTTAGTTGCTACTTCTTCAACATCTTTGATGAAGGTTTCTATTTTTCCAATAGTTTCGTTGACCGTGAGTCCATTTGTATCATTAACCGGATCAAGTAAACTTTTAGCTTGATTTATGGTATTGGAAGTAATATAGTTTTTCAACAAATGAAGATAATGATTGGTAGGGCCAACTCTATTGGAAATATAATGCTTTAATGCCTTTGTAACAGGGGATTTTCCTGAGCTGGTATATGCCCTTTTTTGCTCATTTAAAGAAAGACTGCTATCTAAATTTACGTTAGAATATTGACGAATTTGTTTCTTTTGTTCTTCTAAAGATGGGATCTCAATTTTTAGATTGAGTAATTCATTTATAGTGTATTTTCTCGTCCAGATAGATGGGTGATTTCGTTCAATTTGAAATTGAGTCATTTCTGACGTCAGCTGCTTTAATAAAAACTCAGGTAGTATAATATTGAGGTTTGGAACGAAGGCATAAATATTAGCTCCAAGCGTATGTGCAATATCTTTTCTGTATTTAAATAGTTGTGTAAACTCAATTTCCCTATTTGATATTAACACAGCATCTGATCTCAAAATTCGTTTAGACTCAGTTGGGTAGAGCTCTGCGTCTTCTAATATTTGATTAAGTTCCAATTCCTTAGATGTATTTCTTAAATGCTTTGATGTAATGCTTTTTGCAAGGACAGGTTTTTCATCATTTAATCGTTCTTTGGATTTACTTTTGGGATAACCAGTTTGATAAGATTCGATAACCTCTTTTAGGGTTTTGATATTTTTTTTTGCAAAAAAATATTCTAATTTTTCTTTTTGCTCATAGATATAAAACTGAGGAGAAATATTTCTTCTATTACTCAGCATATCATCAAGACTAATAATATCTGTGAGGTAGTGGCTGCTGGATTGAGTTTTATAATTTTCAGACACCTCATTTAGTGCTACTAAGAAATCGATATATCCTTGTTCAGCTTTATCAATTTGAAATTTGAAATTTGAAAGGTTTGCCATGAAAACATCTTGTCTCGATCTATTCTTTTTTAGTATAACGAGAGACAAGTCAAGGGTCGTTTTGTCATCTATAGAAGGTAGTGCAATGACTCCATCAATCCAGTTTTGATGAATAATTTCTATTTTGGCAGGGGATACACCCTTGCTCAAATATCTTGTTGGAATAATGATGTAAGCGATCCCGTTTGCTGCAAGTGATACTGCTGCATGATGTAAAAATGCTTCATGATAAGAAGATTTTCGACCACTTCCATGTCGTACTTTACCACCAAAAGGAGGAATTGCACAGACAAGATCATGCTGACCATCATACATACTTGATTGAAAAGAGTCATAGGGGTTTATATGATTGATTGGAATGCCCTCAATGATTAAATTGAGCATGGCATATAAATAGGTTTGTTGATTTAGTTCGTTTGCATAAATAGTAGGCCTTTGTTCTGCCGGGAAAGAGTTTTTTACTTTGATTAAGGTATTACCCAGCCCCATGCATGGGTCATAAATACTGTTTATAGATTGGTTGGCATCTATGAATTCAGTTAGGACAAAATCAATTAATGTACTGTTGGTAAAAGCAGAAGACCCTAAAGAGGAATTTGCATAGTATTCTTGCAGGCCTTTTTGCACTATGCTTTTTGCTACATTTGGAAATTCGGAAAACGCTTTATTAACTACGTCGTTGATTTCTTTGAGCCACTCAAAGTCAATAAAATTAGTTTTGACTTGATGTTGCTCACTATTTTCTAAGACCTTAATAAAAAACTTTGCTGCTTCTGGCTTTGCTTCAATATATTTAGACTTGATAATGAATTCAATTATCTGTGACTTGGTCTCAAGGTGAGGTGATATTTTACTTAAACTATGAATTGGTAGATCTACTTTCTCTCGGCATAATTCAATTAATAATGCAATTAGTAGAAAGTTGAAAATTAACTCCTGTTCGCTTTGAGTTTTATTGATGACATTTGTAAAAAGCTCGTCGATACTATCAGATAGATCAACTAATGCTTCTTCAATGTATTCCGTTGGACCTAGATAGTTAAGGTATGCCGTATTAAATATGAGAGAGATGTCTGCATTATATATTTCTTTAACCTCATTTATTATTTCAGAAGCATAATATTTTTTGCCTTGAGCGTATTTTTCTAAATAAACAGCATAGGGGCCTTCACCTGCAGAATAAAAAATGAAAGGAGCTTCTAATACTTCTGGGACTTTAGGAATAAAATAATCATTTAGTAAACTAAGATTCATTCCCTGGTTCTCTGATATCGCTCCGCTGATATCAGATCCCTGCTTTAATTTCTGATTTAGTATTGAAAGGTCTAAGTGCATTGAGTTTATTTTGTTTGGTAATACAAACTAAAATTACAGTTTATTTTAATATTATTTTATTGAATTCAATGCAAAGAAAGCAAGTTGAGTGCAATATATTTGCACTCAAAATATATTTCGATAAAATTTAATAGAAATGGCCACCAACCTTCACACACTCATCCGCTACCGCACCATAGACCGCTGCTTACGCAATGTAGACTATCCCTGGAGCTGGGAAGAATTATCCAAAGCCTGCTCCAAAGCTTTGAAGGATCAGATGAAAATAGAAAAGGAAATCAGTCGGCGTACCATTATGTATGACATCAAGAATATGAGGAGTGGCACGCTGGGTTATGAAGCACCAATAGAATATGACCGCAAGGAAAAAAGCTATTACTATTCCAATCCAAAGTTTTCGATTGATCATATCCCTATCAAGAAAGAAGAGTTGGATGAATTGAATAATGCGCTTTTGATTCTTCGTCAGTTCAGTGGTAAAGAATCCATCAAAGGCCTGCAAAACATTGTTACCAAATTAGAAGAGACCTTAAAAATCAAACGTGGTCGACGCACCAAAGAAATCATACAATTCGACCACAGCCTCAACGAGCCAGGCCAACAATGGGTCAACCGGATCTACGAAGCCATCAAAAACAAACAATCCCTATCAATTAATTATAAACCATTCGACAAGCCTGCTTACCAACGAATCATCAGTCCTTATCTCCTCAAAGAATATAATAACCGTTGGTTTCTTTTTGGCTATAGTCATCAGTATGAATCAATCACCAACCTTGGTCTCGATCGGATTGTATCAATTAGAAAAGCCCTGGTCGATTATTATATTGATCCTTCATTTGATGAAAAGTCTTATCTCAGAGATATCATTGGCGTCATGCTGCACAAGGATGTTCCTAAGCAAACGATTTTGATAAAAGCCTATGGAAGTCAGCGGCTCTACATTCAAACTAAGTGGATACATGAGAGCCAAAAGACCGTAGAGATGACAGATGATTATGGGGTTTTTAGTTTGGAGTTGATACCTAATTTTGAGTTGGAGAGTAAGATATTGAGCTTTGGGGAGCGAGTGGAGGTTTTGGAGCCGGTTGAGTTTCGGGAGTTGATTTTTGGTCGGATAGAGGAGGCCTTGAATCGGTATGTGGGTGTTGAGTAATGCAATTTTAACCGCATCATTTCCTTTTAAATAACTTTTTTTGAGCGTTTTTTTGTGCTCACTGTTATCATCTATTTACATGAATTTCATATCTTTATATCTATGGCACAAATCCCTATCATAAAATACGATCTTCAACAAAAAATAAAACCTAAGACATATTATCAGGTAATTATTGCATTCACCCTCTTTTGTTTGTTAGCATGGCTTGGACTTGGCACGTCCTTCTATGAATTCGTTTTTGCAATGTTGATTTTCTTACCTATCCTAGCTCTTGGTGTCTATTTCTTTAGCAACGAATACATAGAAGAGGTACATGTTCCTATTAAAATCGGAAGTATTACTTTAAGCAACAAGTTGATAACGATTTTAGATACCAATTTAAGACATCCTTTAGAATTTTCTTTTGAACAAATCAAATCTATTCATTTTTTATACTCTAGTATTGATTATGAGAAGGCACCCAATTTAGAGCATAGGGCCCAAGAGCATATCGTATTAGCCGTTAACTATGACATGTCAAACCACAGATGCATTTGTCCTGTAAATACAAATGGGTATAATATATTTGAGGAGTTCAAAAAAAAGCCAGTAGATGTGATGTTTGTAGACGAAGCTATAGCCTTTGAGTAGTATAGTTCCTTAGATTTATAAACCCAAACTAACACTAAAAATCACCCCTCAATCAACTCCCGAATCCGCCGCTTAGTATTCTTCGGAAAATCATTTCTAAGCACCCATTTCGCATAGCTCGCCGTTTTCGAAACCAATTCATTCCATTCTGATGTTTTCCAAAACTCCAGCACACATCTCCTTCCCTCTCATAGAACCTCCCTGCGCAATCAACTCACTTATTGTCACCCTAGCAAAAAGCATCTATTTCAGCAGTTTCTTTTGGCAAATCAGAATTGTTAAACTTAGCTTTATCTTTTACATCTTCATCAGAAATCCCGTGAACTTCTGTTGCGCCAGGAAGGATTGGAATAGTTGGATTGATTAAAACATTTTTCACTTCTTCGATTCCGTCTACACTTAGCTTTATGGCTCCTATTTATTGTGTTTTATCTTGGGAGGTGCTGACTCCAGTTGTTTCTAAGTCGAAGAATACGATTGGTTTTGATTGTGTCATTGTATTGATTTAAAGGTTTAAAATTGTAACGACCGAATACATTCCATTCAAGTCAAATATAATGATAAAAAGGAATCAAATATAACTCTTATAGAACTTGAACTGACAGATATTCGAAAGCCAGCAAACCAATAGAAGAAGCATTGGCGACAAGGACATTGGAGGAAACCAAGAACACTCATTCTATTAAAAAATCACTACTCCCTCCCATGGCTTCAATTCGAAAGAAAAACAAATACTATACTCTTTTTCGTATATTAACAACAGTTTTTCAAAACAAACCACCTCATGTGTAATCATAAATACATTATCAATTCTTTTCAAGCCCCTAAAGATTGTTACCTATCGGAGCTATATGAGGAATACCCCGATGAGTTAGGAAGCATTGCTCTTCCGCATGACAAAGAAGGTCTCTGCCTTTTTCATAGTGCAAGCATTGATTGGAAATTGAAGAATGAATTCGAAAAACGAATGTTCGAACTTCTTTCCTTTATGATATCCAATACCGGAATTAAAACGATAGACTTTAGAGGGTTTCACTTTGTTGCTTCTGATCAAGATACAGGGATCGTATGGAAAGATCTTACTGTCTCTAAAACTATAAACCTGTGCGCAGCTACATTTGATTGTCGATTTTCTTTACAAAGCAGCCATTTTGCTGGGGACTTCTATATGGATGCTACAAAAATGGTAGGAATATTTAGCATCGAACACTGTGAGTTTACCAGTAATTTCACCGCTATTCAAAATGCAACTTTTGATAGCAACATCCATATGTCTGATGTCAACTTCACTGACTTATTTGATGTGCAAGACGCTCGATTTTACGGACAAGTAAATCTGTCAACCGTAGTCTTTCAAGGGTACACGGTCTGGGATCGTGCAACTTTTGATACAAAAAGAGGAGGCTTTTGCTATTTCCATATTATCAACAGAGATTACACTTCTTTTAAGGACACAGTATTTCTTGATGCTGTCCAGTTTGAACAATGCATCTTCGGAGGAGATACTCATTTCACAGGAACCAAGTTCAAGCAAGCTCTTCATTTTACACAACCCAAAATTGAAGCTAATGTTATCTTCAAAGGAAATTCTAAAGACGAAATGATCTTTGAAAATGAAGTAGCTATGGAGATTGGAAGCCATCAATTTGAGGGTACGGCACAACTTATTTTTGAGAATGCCAATCTTGTACAGCTAGACACTGCCACGAAGCAAAAACTGGGGCTATTAAAAGCTCAACGGAAAGTTGTACTCGGAGAAGGGACTATTGTATACAGAGTTAGCTTTCAAGAAATTTACGACTATAACGAACTCAATGAAATTTTTATCCAAGACTTACTAACTACAATTAGACAATATTTTAAAAGAAAATTAAGCCGCTATTTTGAATTTATTTTCTCAAAAGAAGAAGACAATTTAGTTGTCACTTTTTATACGGACGACTATATAGATATTGACGATTTCAAAAAAGATAAGAATGACGTTATCGAAACGTTGTCTAAAAGAATATTATCTAATTCTGAAAAAATTTTAGATCGATACCTAGATGAAAAATTTTCAAGTCAGGTTTCTATTCTTCTCAATACTATAATGGCTGAGAAAATCCCATCTGCTATTGCGTCTCAATTAATTGGGCAAGAGAATTTAAAAATTTACCTCCAAGCAAAACACGTAAGTCAAATCCATACTAAGACATTAGAGGTTGGCACTATTAGAAATAGCCAATTCTATGTTGACCGTTTAAACAATTTGGACAACGACCCTACTTTCAATCTTTCCAGCGAACAATTTAAACAACTAAAAGAACAGCTTTCTTTAGTTAAGGATAATGACCGTTGGAATAATTTAGAAAAGTTGCTAACTGAGGTTCATCAAAAAACAACAAAAGAGGAACGACTAGTTGAGTTTCTAGGGGAGTGCGGTGTATCTATTGCAAATAATTTAAGCGCTGGGGTGTTGATGGTGTTCTTAAATTATTTACTCTTTCGTTAATAGATACTGGTGTTATAAAATTTCTTACTTAGTATTCCGAATGAAGCGTTCTCAAAGTCAATGTACAAACTGACTTCTTCCCAATCGATCTAACTTGTAAAAAACCACCACATCCTTTTTCCGTAGTTGTGGAATTAGTTTTTCTAATTGAGATCACTCTTGAGAAACGCCACTGATTTTCTCTTTGATTTTTCCACAGTCTCCTTTGTTTAGTTCATCCAACTGAAGATTCAAATTCTGAGACTTTGTCTAGACCCGTGGATATCCAAATTTCATAAGACTATAATTTAAATGCATCAAGTACAATATATTAGATTTTGGTTAAGTATAATAGTTTTTTATACTTATGTTAGGCGTTAGAAATGTAAAAGGGCGGCAGAGAGTATAAGCAAGGATAGAGGAGTAAAGAAAACGAAGGTTTTTTTATACTGTCTAACAATTTGGTCATTAGTTTTTACAATGAGCCTTGTCCAAACCTACTCACCGTAATGGTATCGGCAATGGAGAATCGTAATCTGTAAAGAGGAAACCGAATATACGAGGCGGTGATATTTGTTGATTCCTTGTGACCAACAGCCAGCAAGTTGGTGTTTTAGTGGTTCAGTTCGTCCCAATTATTCATATGGTGTGCGTTGAATATCATTAATCGGCGCATTATCGCCTCAACATCGCTTTATTTTCTTGTTGCCAAAACCTCTCTATGCTAAACAATAAACTATTGCTTTGAAAACAATGTTTAAACGACGGTGATTGCCAATAGGCTTTGTGAGTCATGAATAAAAAAAAGGTTGCAAACCTTTGCATTAAATAAATAACATTATGATAGGATTAGTAATTTTTAAGTTGCTTTTTGGAAATGTAATAAATTTCTCAAAGTCAGTAAATGATTTGACTTCAAGTAAGGCTGTAAATCAACTCAATGATGTTTTTTATAACTCGTTTCAAAAAATTTTAAAGGGGCAAAAAAAATCAGTAGCGATAAGCCAATTACTTAGATTAGAAAGAAAAAAACTGATCTCCTTTTTTGAGGTAGAAATACAAAAAAGTGCAACCTTCAACGAATTGTTCTCAGATGATATACTCTCTAGATTAAGTGACGTTTTGTACAAGTTATTGGAGGATGAGACGTACAAAGATCATCTTGACTTAGAAGGTAGCAAGAAAATCATCTCTGAAACACTTAAGGTTTTTAGACAAGAAATATACAACCAAATATCTGAAAAACAAGGTATTTACTTGATTCTTAAAAGCATCCCTCACCAGGAGGAGCTTCTAAATCAAATTATCAATAGAGTCAGTATATCAGAGGATAAAATTATTAAAGCAATTGAAAATGTAGGAAAAGATTCGGAAAGTATTATTAGAGATGATATCAAAGATGCAGAAGATCGCATTGTAGAAACTATCAGCACAAGACACAATCAACAGCTGGAACAATTTTCTTTAAAGAGAGAAAAAGATATTGCCTTAGAAGCGATAGAACCTATCATCAAAGATATTTACAAGGAGGCTTGTGATTTAGCAAACAATTATGACTACACTACAGCCATAAAAAAATTTCGCAAAGCTATTAAGCTTTACAAAAAATATGAAAGTCAAAAGGATCAGACTTTTTATAACATATACACGAACATAGCATTTTGTTATGAGCGTCAGGAAAAACATAAAAAAGCATCTAAGCTTTTTGTTAAAGCCCTCAAATATAATAAGGATGACCCTAAAGCAATATACCAAGCTTATTTGGGACATGATAGCTTGGGAAATGATACGACTAAATCCAAACTAAAGGATAAGCTATTCACTGATCATAAAAATTCATCGGAATATATAATGTTACCATTATTCCTATCCAAAACAGATGATACAATTGATGTTCAACTCCTCGAAAAGAAAAGCATTGAAAATTTTTCAGATGACCTCGAAATTCAGTATGCTATTGCGAAAGCTTATCTCGCAAAGAATAATTTAGGAAAATACAGAGAGTATATGTACAAAGCAATAAAGCTTGCCCCAGATAGTGGTGCTTTACTTCTTAAGCCATTATTAGCTTTTCATTTATCTCACCCATACACGTCAACATTTCAGAGTCAGAATACGAAGACTTTCACAGCAGAAGTAAAAAAGGATTTAAATGAAGCGATAAAGTTGTATAAAGAATCCTGGGAATACTTAAAAGAAAAGCCGAATAATAAAATCTTTGCAAATCGACCTGTCAATATTAGTACAGTCTATGCATCATTGCAAAATTATGAACAGGCAATCAAGTGGATTGATCTAGCAATATCAGTATGTAAATATGATTATTTTATCGGGCATAAGGTGATGTATCTTAGAAACATAGGCAAGGACAAAGAAGCTATTGAGGAAGCCTCGAAAATAAAAGACATTTTCGGATCTCAGATGGATGGTACTTTTATAACTTATTTGGAACTTTTATTTAATGATACTCCAGAAAATAAAATAAGAGCAATCAGCCTAGCTTATGAATTTCTTGATAAAAAGGTAGATTCCCAAAATTATAATGACATAATATACTTTCTAAGCATAATGTTGGTCGCAGAAAAAAGAATAGATGAAGCCTTTTCTTTTCTAAACAAGCAGCTTGAAAAAGATTCGCAAAATAAAAAACTTCCAATTGCTCTAAGTAAAGCTTATTTCGCTAATGGTGATAAAGAACAAGCTTATGTAGCTTCAGAACAAGCTCTAAAATCAGTGAAAAATATAAAACCTGAATCTGCTGATGGTATTAACTTTCTATGTGAGCTTGGATGTCACTTGTTTGATATTGAGAAGTATCAGGATGCAGCTTCAATTTTGGAAAGAGTAAATTTATCCAATATGGGAGATTACCTGAATGGAATGTTGTTCGATTGTTATATTCAAATCAACCAACTGGAAAAAGCTTTAAATTTATTTAAGGAGATACGAGTATCAAAAGGAATTCATCTGACATTCACGCTTAAAGAAATCTCAATTCTGATTCAAAATAGGGACTACAGAACTGCTGTCGCAATTACGGAAGATTATAATAGGCAATTTCCTAATAGTATTGAAGGGAGAATTGCTTTATGTAACTTATATTTAATACTTAAAGATATTAAAAAAGCAAGTACCGTTGATTTGAACTTTCCTTTAGAAGAACTATCACTTCAACAAATTAGTTACCTATTAAGATTCCTACATACATTAAAGCGAAGAAACAAGATTTTTAAATTGATTTACGAGTTATGGAAAACCAGAAAAAGCGCTGAAGTTTGTAATTTCATTTTAATGGCAGGCACCTCCCTCCAAGTAACAAAAGAAGAATTGGAAATAGAAGGTATTAAACCTCCATGTGTTGTTTTTTTAAAAGATGAAGATTCAGATTCTATCGAAGAATATGTTTTACTTGAAGATGAATCAGTAGACTATGATAGGCATAAAGAGATTAATTCTCGGAATCCGTTATTCAATATGTTGATAGGGAAAAAAAGAGGAGAAAAAATTATAGTAAAGCAAGGGCTAGGCTATAATTCCGAGATGGAAATTATAGATATACGAACTATTTATCAATATGCTTTCATAAAAGCAACTGAAGCTATAGCTACTCAATACAAAGGACAAACTCCAACGATAGCCATGAATCCAAAAGATGCAGAAACAGGAGTAAAACAAATTTTCAAAATCATTGACCAATTAAGTAAAAGTGAAGGTATAAGTCATACAGAAAGGTGTAGATATAAAAATGAAAATATAGAAAAGTACTGCAAATTCGAAGTTCCTTTTGGAAGCATGAAGAACTTGTTAAGCTTTCCCCTTATACCTTTATGGTATCACTTTAGTGAAAACCCAGATATTGGTATTCGGAGTATTGGTGGCTCACTTCAGGAAATGAAAAATGAACAGGAGGTTCTCTCTGATTTAAAAAAAGGGCGATTTTGTATTGACCTTACTTCACTCCTAACATTATTTCATACAGGTGTTGCCGATTCTATAGTAGAAGTCACTGGGAAATTTCATATTGCACAGTCTACAGTTGATTTAATTGAACAAACGCTAATTGACAGAGATTCCGTTATTCACCGATCGAACTGGGGAGTAATTATCTATGAAAATGACGGAAAATCAATACGGTATCGAACCAGTCAAGAGCGATATACACAATTATGGCATGATTTAGAGAAAATATCTCAATGGATAAAAGATTATTGTGAATTACCGGAACCAGCCAAATCAAGACTTTCTATTTCTAAGGAAGAACAAGAGCGGATGTCATTTCTTTTAGGCGATACTTGTTACGACACTATATTACTTGCAAAAGAAAATGAATCTGTTTTAATAGTTGATGACTATGTTTCTAAATATATAAGCGTTGGCTTTTTTAAATTGAAGGCAATCGGTAGTTTCCTGCTTTTCAAGTATTTGAGGGATGCTTCTCAAGATATTGATTTTATGAATAGGTGTAATAAAGCTATTGGGAATCTTATCAAGCTGAATTATATAATGATTGACCCTGACTCTGATTTTTTAATTTATGCGGTAAATGATGATCAGCTATTTGAGACAATACTTAATTATATCAATTCCAAAGTAAGAGACAAAGCTTCTTTCTTGAAAGTTACCAAACAAATATCTATGATTTTATGGTCATCTGATTTATCAAACGAAATATGTAATAGAGGTGAACATCAAATTCTGAATCAAAAATGCAAGTCAATAGATCACCGGCAGGTTTACCAGGATAAAATGAATATTGATATGGGTCCAAGAACTGCAGATTTCAAAGCATCAATAGAGCAGTGGTGGAATAATTTTGAATGGTTATGAAGAATAGAGAGTGGTGTTATTGGTTTGCACAATGGTTCTAGCACAAAGTACAAAGGGACTTACATCGGTTGTTCTTCTTTTCGATGGAACATTACTTTTTCTAACACACCAGGGGTATCTATTATTTTTAGAATTTTTAATATTTTAGTTTCTAATTCTTTAGTACTTATCGATAAAGGCATGTCTCCGTATTCTTTTTTAAGCATAGAATAAAATTTATAAATATTAATTTCCATTTCATCTTTTTTTCCTACGCTGTTTATTATATCCCTCATTCCTAGATATAAATAAGGCGATGTTAATGTTTTGAAATGAGGATCAACAATTTCTTTACTTTTGGCCTCCCTCTTGCCGATCAATACCTCAAGCGTTTCTTCTTTTTCATCAATGTATTTTAATAAATCGTCGTTTCCTTTGCCTCTCATTACTTTAATGTAAGAGGGGCTGGCAAAACCATATTTATTAAATGAATATTCTTCTTCAAAAAGAGTTTTAGTGTCTATAGTCGCAAATGTATTATATGTAGTATGCCTTCTAATTATATGCAGCTCAAACCGACTTTCTAATGTTTTATTTTTACAACACCTATATATATGCTCTTCAATTGATTTAGGAATAATTTTTAAAGTAATTATCAAAGATTCAAGAGGAAGGGAGGGGTTTATTTTTATTTCGTTATGTTCTAATTCAGCCCATATTCCATAAGGAATCTGTAGACAACGGATGTAATTAAATTGTTTACTTTTCCTGCCTATTGCCTCTTCTAATAGTTGAAAATATTCATCCTTATCAAATGTTCTTTCTTCATCTAGGGATAGAGGTTTAAGAAAAAAGTTACCTATTACTATCTTGTTCTTGGCACTTCTAATATCAGGAGTAATTGTCTTTAGAAAGGAAACTTCAAAATTATCATCTTTGGTATTAATAAAATCGAAAGGTTTGAAAGGAGTAAAATTAGTCTCTATTCTAACATCTCCTATTTTAGTTATAGTTAAATAACCGAAGTCTGATGCAGTTTTACTCTTAATATCAATGATGCCTTCTTTAAACTTGTTTTTAGAGGTATCGTAATATTTTAGAAACCGATCATATAGTTGTTTAATAGAAGCCTTTTGATACTTATGCCCTCGACGGGTTTTTAATCCTTTTTTATTGAGCTGATCGGCGATAAAACTATATGTTTTTTTATCTGACTGGCATCGTAAATCATGAATAATGAAAAACGCCTTTCTATTATTCCTGTCATTTAGTGCATTTTCAATTACTCTTGCCAGTCCGCTCGATTTGAAATTATTCTCGCTTAAATCTGCTGTTTCTTTATTCATACTAATTATTTCGGATCATTCTTCTCTTTTGGCTTAAAGGGTAGAGGAGAGGTAATTATTATCTATTATCATTGATAAACGTAAAGGTATGTAAAATATTATTAAAATAATGTTCAGATTATTTTCTAGATATAACCTTTTTTTGGTATATTCGTTCTGTAGTTAGTTATGTAGTAAAAATAATTAAACATAACCCATTCGGATTCAATGTTTTAAATGTCAAAATTCGTTAATTTCTTAAAATTTATGAGCTATGGTATCAGGATCTTTTAATGATAAGCGAGACTCTAACCAGACAACTATCGTGAACTCTGGGAATAGTGGTCTCAAATTAGTCCTCACTATTAGTATTAGTGTTGTGCTAACAGCAACCGCTGCCTTTTATTTAATAAAAGGTGCCCCATTCCTTTCTAAAAATAGTAAAAAAGATGCGCTTTTAGAATATATTATAGCTGGGGATATTGTAGAAGTAAGTGCTAAAGGTGGCGTACCTTTTAGACCCTTACCCTCACAAAATGAACAAGCAATTAAGCTCTTAGAAGAAGGTACATCTTTAAGATACATGGGCATCACACAAAAGAAGGAAAAAGCGGTTCAGGTGAATGGTGAATGGGTTAATGGAGTGTGGGTAAATGTAAAGACAATGGGGGGGATCGAAGGCTGGGTTTTTAGTGGTTCTGTCAAAAGAAGTAAAAAGAAAATGCTCAACCTCTTTAATGTAGAAGAATTTGATCATTTTTTGAGCGCAAAGTGTACTGGTTACGGTGTTAGACATTGGCTATATCCTTCTATTGAGGAAAAAAACAACATTGCAATGGGCATGGTGAACAGAAATGATAATGTTGTTGTAACTGGTCGATCTGTTTCGAAACAGAAGATTCAGATAAAGGAAAGAATCGTTGAGGACTATTACTATCAAATTGAAATAGGAGAGAAGAAAACATGGATTTCAGGACACTGTTTAGAGTTTAAAGAAGAATCAGCAGAAGATGTGGTCGTAGCTATCCCTTCTACTCCTTCTATATTACCTAGTGAGGAAAAGGCTTTGAGAGTTGAAGTCAATTCCAGCTGTACTAAAGTTAATATACAAGTCCCTGCAATTGTTCCGTGTACTGAGGGCGGGCAGGCAACCTATAATGTGAAAATTAATCCAGAAGGGCGGGTAGAAAAAGTAAGATTGCTCAAGCATGCAACAACTATTAAGAACACAGATTTCACTGACTACGTAGCTGAATTACTTTTAGAGGATAGTAATATAGTTATAAACACAAATTTCGAGACTACGACAAGTTGTAATATCGTAATTCTAATTCATAGTTCGCAATAGTTGTACTTTACATTCCTGATAGTTTAAATGGGATAGCTCTTTAGGGCTACCCCATTTTTTCAATTTACACTACTGGTAATAGTGTAAACGGTTCCGTCTCTTTTTCTTTAGATCGATAGTCATTTCCAAATCGGGGAGTAAGAAAAACAAGGGTTTGTTATACTCTTTTTAGCCAATACATCTCCATAGCTAATTCTAAAACCAAACCTATATTTCAAAAAAAACGCCCCGAATTTCTAAGATTCATTAGTCTTTTTTAAAAAAAATTTGCATTAAACATCGTGGTCTTGTATACTCTATACTCAGTCCACATTTGTTTCATTTTTGTTCGACTTAAAATAACTAAATTTCACAAACAACTGTTAATCAATAAAATACATCAATTATTTCAAATCCGCTACCGACCTCAAGAAATTAAAAGTTCAACCCATTTGGGTTGGACTTTTTCTAATTTTAAGGGAAGTACCCAGCTTTACTTGAGTGTTTAACCTGAAACCAGAAGAAGCAGACCCATACAGCATACCTCCGTGTTACCTGTAAACCTTAATGCTTTCTTATTGTTTGAATGACATAAATCCTGTCATCTTTTACACTGCAGTTATTTAAAACTATATTCGATAATTTTTTCTATTTTACCTTACTCTCACTGAACATGATTGCGACTCAAACTTTATAGTAGGGTACATCTATTTTATAATTAAGTACACTGTGTAAGTAGTTTGACCAAATTATTTAATCTATTAAAATAAAAATCATGAAAGGAAGTAGTAAAGTATTAATCGGAGTTGGCCTTGGAATTGTTGCAGGAGGTGTAGCAGGTTATTTTTTAGCTTCTGCTGAAGGCCAGGAGTTCCAACGCAAAACCAAAGAACAATTGGACCAACTTGGAACCGACTTAAAAAAATCGTTAAAAAACAATGCAGGAACAGCCGCAGAGAAACTGGGTGAGGCTACTAATTCTGCTAAAAAGTGGGTTAGCGAAGCATCCGAAACCATCAAGGAAAAGGTTTCAAACACTTCTGACAAAGTAGAAGATGCCGCTGAAGAAGTAGTAGAGGAAGTGGTAGAAGACTTCCAGTCTGGTGTAGAAAAAGCGAGGAGAAATATTGAAGAAAGAACAAACGACGTTGGTGATTTGGCCTAAAACGACTAACTTTTACTAATTATAATATACAGCCCGAATTCTGTCATTACAGAGCTCTGGTGATTTTGTATTTTCATTAAACTATTCTATTATGAAGACCGAAGAATTACTATCTTCAGCAGGTGAAACCTTTGAGTATGCGCGCATGTATTTGGAACAAAAGGGGGATTACCTACATCTTGAAGCCTCAAAGCGGGTGGCCAAAACGACCTCAAACTTAGTCACGCTTGCGGTTATTGCCTTTCTTAGCTTTATGGTCATTTTATTCCTTACACTCTCTATAGGTTTTTTTCTCGGTAGTATGTGGGGGTCTTATGGCCTGTCTTTCTTGATTATAACCGTGTTCTATGCGATTACTGCAATAGTTATTTTTATTTTCAAGAAACAATTTATTACAAACCCCATTATCGCTTTAATGGTTAAACATTTATTGAATTAAATGAATCTTGAATTGTTAATTTGATCAATTACTTATAGAAGTTGTTTAAAGTTATTCTCCAAGTTTGCAGCTAACTCATTGATCCCGAATACTTCAGCTATTCTTCGTCGCCGTAGCTTTGGCTACGATACTCAAAATGAGCTTCGTCTTCAGAATCAAGCAGTTAGCTTCACTTCTGGACAATAACTTTAAACAACTTCATAAAATAAAAGCCATGAGAAAAAATATTTCCAGCCTTGAAGAATTAGAAGCAGAACAGCAAAAATTAAATAATCGTATGGCCATTACGCATCAGGAATTTGCCCTTAGCCTGGAAAGAAGTCAGACTAAGCTAAAAAGTTTCCTTTTAAAAAAGGTAGCGATTCCTGCAGGAGCAATTGGCTTGGGTGCAGTCGCAGCAAAACAAGTACTCGGATCCAACAATGAAGACACAAAAGACACCAATCACCCTAAGTCTGCTCACCTGAAGTCCGCCAAGCTGCTTGGCCTATTACTCCCTCTAGGCCTAAGTTTCCTTCAGACATACGTATTAAAAAAATAAGTGTCGAAAACTAATCCAGGAAGCGCTAACTCCAGCTAACTTTCTACTCAAAACCAGTACATCAACTTACAATAAAAAAATCATGAAAAAGTATTATTGTTATCTCTACCTTTTAGTTGCATCCCTCTGCCTACTGTCTTGTGATGAATCTAACGCGCAAAAAGGCGGTACGCCAGACGCGGTAAAACAAAATTTCCAAACCATGTATCCTGGAGAGAATGATCCGGACTGGGATACCGATAAGAATGGAAACTACGAGGCTAATTTTAAAAAAAAGGGAGTACACTATCGTGCCGACTATAGCCCTGATGGCAAATGGATTGAAACGGAAAACTCTGTAAAGGAAAAAGACCTTCCGAAAGCCATTAAAGAACTATTGGAAAAATCATATGATGATTTCAAAATAATAGAACTAGAATTTGTATCTCACTATCAAAAAGGAGAATTTTATGACTTGGAACTAAAAGCTAAAGGCAACGATAAATTTGACCTAATGGTCAAAGCAGACGGCCAAATTATTGGGAGAGATTAACTATTACGTTCGAAAAATCAACCGTTATTATGTCAAAAGACAAAACAGAAAAAAAGCAAAAGACCATTGTTGACATGGCAAAACGGCATTTACGAAAACATTTCAAACGCAATACGCCAATAGCTTACAAGTTTCATCAATACACTTATTTCAAAGAAGTGGTAAAGGTCGCTAAGAAAATAGCGATTGGATCCGACGCAAGTCCCGAAGAAATAGAAATACTGCTGCTAGCTAACTGGTTTAGATTTGGGGGAGCCACTAAGCAGTACGAAGATTATCATACGATTAGTGCAGATATGGCAAAGGCGTTTCTAACTGCGAACAAGTACCCCGAAGCAAAAATTCAAAAAGTCGTCCAGCTCATCCTGGGCACAGCTAATACAGAAAAGCCAATTGGAAAATTAGCTGAAATTACTTACGATGCTTCGGTGGCTTATATGGGACGAAAGGGATTTTCAAGAGACAGCAACTCACTTCGGGTAGAGTTAGAAGAGGTGTATGATAAGAAGATTAAGACCAAAGACTGGGCACAACAGGAGTACAAAAAACTGGTCGGGGTTCATTTCTATACGGACTACGCCAATAATAAATACCAGGATCGTTTGGCCGACAATATTCAAAACCAACGAAAGGTAATTGAAAAAGCAAAGACTGCCTTAATTCGAAAAAAAACCGGAAAAGAATTTGGGAGAGGCATTGATACATTATACCGTACCAGCTACAGGAATCATATAAATTTGAGCTCTATAGCAGATGGAAAAGCCAATATGATGATAAGCATCAATACCATTATTCTTTCTGCCATCGTCACCTTGATGGCTACAGGTATGTCGTTTTCAAATACCGTTTCCTTCGCACACTTTCGATATATGATTCCAATCATTATTTTGCTGATATCTGTACTAGCCTCTGCCATTTTTGCAGTACTCTCTGCCCGCCCAAAAGTCACTAACAGTAGTATCTCCAATGATGATATTTTAAGTAGAAAGAAGAGTGTTCTGTTCTTTGGTAATTTCATTACAATGCCAAAAAAAGAATTTATAGATAGCCTCGATATGCTTAAAAGAAATCAAGCCCTGTTATATGATAACATGGCAGTTGACATGTACAACCTTGGCCATGTCCTTGATAAAAAGTATCGTTTAATCAAACACTCTTACAATATTTTCATGATGGGATTGATCCTTTGTGTTGTGTCTTTCATTTTTCTCTTAATATACTCCCACATAAGGGGAGTTAGTTAAGCATCCTTCTTTACCCAACTCCTGTCTTCAATTCAGCAACTGGGTGTAGTTTAAAGTTATTGAAGTTTCTAAGTAGTTGTAATCCAGGCTATACTTTTTCACGTATATAATATACAGAGGATGTATGATATGCCATCTGGCCAAAACACCTACGCATCCACTTAATCAACGCCACCTTTCCCCACAGAGAAGTGGCGTTCTATCGCTGATCAATTATTGGTAGTAACTAACAACTAAATTAAAGTACACTATGAAATTATCTCGTCTTAATCTAGTCATACTCTTATGTCTTCCCCTGGCGGTAATGGCGCACGGGGTAAGCGCTTCTGATCAAGAAATTTTGACTAATGGTGGTTTACTATCGTACATATTGGTTGGTGCTAAGCATATGGTTACGGGCTATGACCATTTACTATTCTTAGCGGGTGTCATTTTCTTTCTCAATAGCTTTAAGGACATCGTCCGATTTATTACCGTATTCACCATAGGGCATAGTATTACATTAATTGGTGCCACCTATCTGGGCATAAAGGCAGATGAACACTTGATAGATGCGGTTATAGCCTTAAGTGTTTTGTATAAAGGATTTGAAAACTTAGGTGGTTTTGAAAAGCTATTAAAAATGGCCTCTCCGAATCTTTTAAGCATGGTTTTCCTCTTTGGCCTCATTCACGGTTTTGGTTTATCAACAAGACTACAGTCCTTCGATATGGGAGCAGGTCAGTTTTTACCTAAAATAATTTGCTTTAATATAGGTGTGGAACTGGGTCAAATACTAGCCCTCATACCCATCGTATTTATTATATCGAAATGGAAAAATTGGAGTAGTTATAATCTTTTTTACAAGACGGTTAACTGGTTTTTGATAATAGCTGGTATTTTACTGTTCATATTTCAAATCAATGGCTACTTTAGTGGTCATTAACTAGAGTTTATGTATAGAGATTGTGTATAGGACGCAAATAGAGCTTTTTAAAAAAACATTTGGCCCTGTCTGGCGCCAGTCAGGCTCCCTATTAATTATTCCTAATAAAGAAGTTGTTCAAAGTCTATTATTTACGCTAAAAAATTAACATGAAAAAAATAGCCTTTTACGCTCCATTTATACTATTGTTTTTTTGGGTCTCGTGCGTAGATCCGAATCCTAACATTGACCAATCAGGTCAAGATGAATTAAAGTCTCACGAAGTAAGTCGTCAAATCACCAAAGGCGAAATGGCTTTTGAGAAGATTATTTATGTTCCCATTTATTCTGACATTTATGTCAACCAACAAAACCAGCGTACCTTATTAGCGGCTACATTGAGCATAAGAAACACTAGTTATAACGATTCACTTTTTGTCACCAAAATTGATTACTTCAATACTACTGGTGATTTGGTAAGAAGCTATCTGGACAAACCAATCAGCCTTCCTCCAATGGGTACCATCAACTATGTCATTGAAAGAGATGATGACACCGGCGGACCGGGTGCCAATTTCATTGTTTCTATTAGTGCGAAGAATGAGTATATAAAGCCTTTGATTCAGGCGGTGATGATTGGTGAAAGTGGCAATAAAGGGTTTGCCTTTTCTACTGACGGGTACTCCATTAATTAGATGACTTAATGAAGCGCTCTTTTTCATTAGTTTAAAACAAAAATCATGAAATCATCTTGGGATAAAGTACTTAATCGTCTTTCTGGTTGGATTGATGCGACAGTCTATAATTTGCCCAACCTAATAATTGCGGCTATCGTCTTTTTGCTATCCTTCTGGCTTTCTAATAATTTATCAAGCTGGTCAGATAAAACGTTAAAAAGGTTTATAAAACAAGCATCTATAAGAGCTTTGATCTCTAATGTTTTATCGGTCACCATCATTGCCATAGGTCTATTCATTGCTTTAGGGGTATTGAACCTGGACGAGCTATTGCAATCCCTTTTAGCCGGTGCCGGAGTAGCTGGTCTTGCTATTGGTTTGGCGCTACAGGGCACTTTGTCAAATACCTTTTCAGGTATTTTTTTAGCAATAAAAGATATAGTTAATGTGGGTGACTGGATTGAAACGAATGGATTTTCAGGCACCGTAGTGGAAATTGATTTACGAAATACCAAATTAAAAGAAGGGGATAATAATATTGTCGTTATTCCCAACAAAATGGTTTTAGAGAATCCATTTAAAAATTTTGGTTTAACGAAACGAATCAGAACAAGCATTGAATGTGGTGTGGCTTACGATTCTGATCTTAGAGCAGTTAAAGAAATTGCTACCAATACCATCAAAAAACTTTATCCCCCTAATCAGAATGAAAGAATTGAATTTCATTATTTAAATTTTGGCGGTAGTTCTATTGATTTCCAATTACGATTTTGGGTGAAAGCTACTGCCGATCTTACTGCTGTTGAGGCTAAAAGCGATGCCATTATTGCTATTAAAGATGCATTTGATAGTAATCAGATCGATATTCCGTACCCTATAAGAACCATCTATGTTAACCAGGAGACGGAGTAGTATTTGAACGAACCCTACAAACAAAAATGCGCTACTCAAAAAGAGTAGCGCATTGAGGGGGGATTTAGATTTTAGACATCTAAAAAACGGTTTGTAGGATTTGATATATTAGACTTTATTATATCGGGAGTACGCCTAACACCAGCACATCCACCGTAAGATCAGCAGCAGCATTAACATCTAAAGCACTCAGATCAAGGCTCAACGCTGTGCTAACTTCCAAGGTACCTGCTAATGTATATTTCCCATCGTTGTCATCATCATCGTAAGCTACAAATACCAGTTCGTAGTCATCTCCATCTTCTAAAAACGAAAGTTGATACTGACCTGATGCATCAACGCTTGTACTGGTTACTGCATTTTTAAATTCAATCTGACTACTGCCCTGGCCCTGAATTTCGGTGTCACGATCGTATGTATTCTTTTTGTAAGCATACACCACAATCTTGTCAGTGGTATTAAAATTATCAGAACAGTTGCCTTTAATATTACCTGATCGAGGCCGATTTGCAATCCGCACAGCAGCATTCAACTCCGTGTTACTTACGAATGAATAATCATCGCTTGAACTTCCTTCCGTTGTAATCGATTTTCGTAAGTCAAAATCAGCGACTAGTTTAGTCTCGGTCTCTGCTACAATTTCAAAAGAGCTGGCTATCAGGATTTCACTTGAGCTATTCGCAGAAGCGGCCAAAGACTCTTTTGTATTATCTGTTGTCAGGACATAACACCCCGGCGTGTTGCCATCAACATCGGATTCATAATCCAGGACTATACTGATATTGCTATACGTTCCTGCCTCCAGTTCGCCTAGACCCAATAATTCTACATTCCCATTTTGATAGGCCATAATATCAATGGTTTTCTTACCACTAAATCCTTCGAATGATTCTCCATCAATCTTTACATCAACAACAGTAATAAATACGCCTTCAATAGATTCGTCATCAGAGGGGGCATCCGTTATTTCAAATTGTAGTTCGCCACTTAGCTCCGTGCCTTCCGTCGTGTTATCATCGTCTTTAGTACATTGTGTAAGAAGTAAGACGCTAAAAAGTGCCAAAAAATACATTTTAAATCTGTTCATGAATAATAATTTTTATGGATTATAAAATAAAATAGTAATCTAACTTTGGTTTATCTGAGGTCTTAACGTTACCAATGCAATGTTATTTTACAAAAGTCCGTAACTATTTAGCAGTACCTGCTTTGAGACGGAAGACCGGAGACCGAAGTCCGGAGTCCGAAGTCCGAAGTCTCCCACTAACGCAGGCCCGCAGTCGTTTTACGTTAGAAGGAAACTTCCGTCTTCGGTCTTCGGTCTTCGGTCTTCCGTCTTCCGTCTTCCGTCTTCCGTCTTCCGTCTTCCGTCTTCCGTCTTCCGTCTTCCGTCTTCCGTCCAACTGAATAGTTTAAACTTCAAATCGGTTGAGGAAATTTTTTATTATTTCTTCTCCTTCTGTTTCTAGCACAGCAGTTATGACTTCTACCTCGTTTTCTCTCAGCTTTTGAATCCTTTTTCCACCCACTTTACGTTTTTTGTCTGTCACACGAATTACCACTCTTGATATTGTATGTTTCAAAATTAAGTCTACACAGGTAGGTGTTTTCCCAAAATGAAAGCAAGGTTCAAGTGATACATAAATAGTAGCTTGCTCTGGCAAACTTAAATCCTCCGGTTTTATATTCTTTATCGCATTTACTGCTGCGTGACCTTCCAAATGTTTTTCATGTTATCCTTGACCAATAACTTGGTTCTTCGTCAAATTTGGTGGGGCATTTATGTGCTTTTATGTACCCATATGGTTAATCGCATTTTTTACCCTGTAGTCAGATAGAAGCACCTGGAAAAACCACCTCTTATAAACTCGTTACCCCCTATTATTTGGCCAAGAGCCAATAACTTTGCTTTCAATAGCAATAATCGATCCGACCAATAGGATTTGGTGCCACATGCCCAGCTCTTTTCAAAGCGAGTTCGAAACACTTTTTTATACAAAAGTTGTTCCCTATGATTGTGCCTAACCCGTGAATCTTCAGCTATTTTCCTTCTCCTGGCTTGCTTGCCCCTCCACTAAACCTTCGGCGGCACGCGGAAGGCTGCGAAAAAATAAAAGAGCTTTGTCCTGACAATCAAGCCTTTACCTTCGGTTCTGGACATACTTTTACAATAACTTAAGAATAGAGTGATCATTTTGGATTATTATTCGTTCTATAGAAGGGCTATTGATAAGTATGGCTAAAATTTAAAGGCTACCATCTGGTTTCAAAGGTTTATATGGTGAAAAAACACATAATACGACTACTATTGGTTTTAACGATCATTCTTGTCTTTTCACTAGGGATTGGCTGGCACCTGTTAAAATCAGATCATCCTTATGTGATCAGTAAGATACAAGAGGTTGCACTCGAAAGGTGGAATGCCGACTTACTAATAGAAGAATACCAACTCGAATGGGTTAAACCTTTTCCAACAATTCGTTTTCACTGTCAAGGCTTGCGTTTCGCATCATCGAATGATTCAGGACATCCAATCATCCAATCAAATAAATTTGTTTCAGACCTTAGTCCCTATATTTTAACACCATGGAATATAAAAGCGGATCATTTGCACTTTGATAGTCTTTGGATACACATTTATAAAGACTCTTTGGATAATAGTAACCTGTCTTTCAACAAAGATTCTTCAGCAAACAGGTCCGCGAATAAAGACGTAGATCAGTCTTTTTCTTTTGCAGATTTTCCACACATAAAAATGAACTATTTAGATTTTCACCATCAAAATGATTATCGTCGCAAATGGCAACGTGCTCAACTCAAAGATGCCACGCTGCAATCTCAGCCTGACAATCAAGGCGAGTGGTCGCTCCATCTGCAAAGCGATTGTTTTTTTGATGGCTTGGTTTTTAACGAAAACGATGGTAGTTTTTTGGCGAATACTCCTGGGGAGTTGGATCTGCATTTTTCTTTAGCTGAACAAGGTCAAAAAATTTTATTGGACACCGGTTATTTAGAGGTTGCTCAAAAAAAATACTTTCTCAAAGGGAGTTTTCACAGGGCAACAACAGATCGACTTCAACTACAGATAGCGACTAAAGGGATACGAATACCTGAAGTCAGTCCTTTGTTGTCTAATGGAATAGTTAAGGTTATTGAAGAAATAAAAATTGACCGACCTATTCGTGCACAATTCTATATGGACAAATACATGATTCCAGGCACGATAGGGCTTATAAAAGTCGAATTTTCTACAGACTCTGCTCACCTGCATTTTAGAGAATTAGACATGACCTCTCTCACCCTGCGAGGTGATTATTCTAATAACTCTAAACATGATGGCCTGGCTGATCCCGTTAATAGTCGTATTACTATAGAACAGTTAGATGGCGACTTTTTTGGTGTAATACCAACACAATTAAATGGCGTAATTGATCACTTGAAAGACCCCAGAGTAAACGCATTGGGAAGGGTTGACATGCACCTACCTGCCCTTAACAGTATGCTGTCGGAAAACAAAAAGCTTACATTTGTTGACGGCACTGTGTTGATGGACTTTGAGTACACCGGCCGTATGGTAGATATTATTCAATCCCCATTTGATGAAGAAAAAATCAAGATGTGCGGAATCGCTCTTTGTGAAAACATTGGCTTGAATATAAAAAGCAGAAAAGAGCCTCTCCCTTTGTTGTCCGCCCAATTATCTTTTGACGACAAAGAGACTTTGCTTGAAGAATTATCACTGAGCTGGATGGGATCCAACATTAACCTCTCTGGACGGCTTAATAATTTGCCTGAATTCCTGTTCTACGGAGACCAAGCATTAAAAAGCAACCTACGGATACACTTTGATCAACTTGATTTAAATAAATTTATCGACAAAGGAAACGGGGACGTAGCCAAAAGAGATAAAGATGTAAATGTAAAAAACAGTAAGGCTCCGGACTACAGGCAATTAGAGGTGATTGCGCAGAACATTACTTCTAATATAAATGGTGAGATTGACCTTGACATCGACAAATTAATTTACGGTTCGTTGTATTTCACCGATATAAAAACACACTTTCGATTATTTTCTCCACGACGTGCTGAATATGTAGATTCTTCAATGATCCGGCTGGACAAACTGACTGCCAATTTCATGGGAGATGAACCTATGGCAATAAATTTTCGCTTCCCCCAGGATTCCATTCAGGAGGCTGTCCTTGATATAAAATTGGAATCAGTGGTACCATTTGTCAACAAATTTTTCAAAAAGCAGATGTACGTTACCGAAGGCAAGGCAAGTATGGAATTAACCGCTCGCGCTCCTTTGCGTTCTTTGTTTCAAACAAACAATTTACTTTCAGCGCTTCGATATGAAGGAGAAATCATTTTTAATCAACTCGAAGCAGAAGTGGAAGCCTTTACCTGGCCAGTTAAAATGCTTAGCGGCCCTTTTGTATTTGACAGTGACCAGGTAGTTTTTGATGATTTGCAATTTCAATATAGAGGATCGCCCTTCCAGTTAAATGGCAGAATAGATGATTATGCGATTTTCAGAAAAGACAAAAAGAATAAAGCGACAATAGATTTACACCTCAGGGGAAATTATTTAAATAGGAAAAACAGCCAACAACCTACTGCTGCAGTTTCCACAAGCCCCCCTCCAACTGCCTCACAGATGTTCCGGTCATTGGACACCTTATTTCACTTTGCCAGTGGAAAAATAGACCTTCGATTGGATTCCATTCTGACGACTAACCATATTATTAAACCGTTCATACTGAAAGCCCAACTTGTTTCTGATGATTTAAATCCAGCAGTACATCAATTAAAAGTAGATAGTTTTAATTTTGGCTTTGGGTATAAAAACAATGTAAGAGGTAGCGCTCAAGTCACCAATCCAGCTCAGCCTCAAATAGCTGCACAACTTCAGGCTCGTATGAAATTTAAAGATTTAGGAACACTGTTGCCGTCAGAATATATGAAAATGGAAAAAGGATATTTTAAATTAGACTTGACTTATCAATCACTACTTTACGATACCATAGATGCCAAAAGCTATTTTCTCAACGCTGCTGTAGACGGAACGGCTGAATTGGTAAATGGACGGCTATTTTACAACTACCGTGATTTTACATTTGACAATATAAACGGCCTGTTTACTTTCGACCAAAGCGCTCTTTCTATTCAAGACCTTAATTTAAACATAAACAACAACCCTGTTCGTGCCCATGGGCAGTCTTCTTATTTTTTCCCTTTCTTTATTCTACCCGATCAACGGGCTCATATAGAACTAGATGTTACTTCACCATATTTTGACTTCAGTAGTTTTACAGCACCTCATGGCTTGGGGAAGGATACTATTATATCGATGGAGAATACGGTCATTAGTAATGTCGATACAACAGCAAATGCGCTATCCAAAACAGCAGGATTCATTGATCAGTTACTGGATAGGGGTTCTTTAGATTTAACCACTGACATTAAGGAGTTGGGGTATCGGGAATTTACAGGCAGTAATCTTAGAGGAAATATTTCACTAGCACCGGATAGTGTACAACTCAACAACATCAAGATGGACCTTGCAGAGGGCACCTTTGCGGTGGATGGTTCGATAACAAATGTAGTGCATCATGCGCCTAAAATGAAGTTTAACGTCAAACTAAAACAAAATGACATTCGTGAAGTTTTTCGCCAATTTGAAAATTTTGGCCAGGCTCAATTGATTTATGAAAATCTAGAAGGAAGCGCATCGGCTGATATTCAATTCAAGGCTAATGTTAATTCCAACTACGCCATATTGCCAGAAACCATGCATGGCGACATGGATGTCAAGCTCATTGGCGGTCAATTAATAAACGTAAACGCACTCAAAAAACTGACGGGTTTTTTCTTTCGTAAAAGGCGATTAGACCATGTCCTGATAGACACGTTGCAAACCTTTACACACATACGTGGCAGCGATCTCTATATAGATAAGTTTTACCTCCATTCCAGCTCCTTCGACTTCGGAGTTGAGGGCGTTTACAGTTTAGGAGCAGAAAACAAAACCCGTATTCTGTTTGCCATTCCAATAAGTAATCTCTTCCGAAAACATCTTACTAAAAAGGAATTAAAAAGCGGTAAATCAAAACGCAAAGGAATGAAGATATTCATAGAAGCACGTGAGAGAAGGGGTCGGATGCGTTTTGTTTGGAAATTGCCCATTTTCGGAAGGGAAAAATATCGGTTACCTTAAATTATTGAAACGGTGGATGTGTTTAGCAGTACCTGCTTTAAGACGGAGGACGGAAAGCTGGAGTGAGACCGAAGATCGAAAACCGACCTAAGTGCTTAGTTTGAGAGAAAGGTGGCTATAATAATGAACCCGCTTAGCAGAAAGCCAACATTCAATACATACTGTTGGCAACATTAATCCTGCTCTTTTCTTATCTCACCTTACTCCTTTTCGGCTTGATAAACTGCAACCAGATAAAAGTAAGAATAAGTCCAAAAATCATAACTTCAAAAAATAAGACCCCACTTATCAGCCCTACAGATCCCAGAGTCGTCCCTGTTTCAGTGAATTTATCAAAAGCTAATGAATCTGTTCCGACAAATAACAATACATTCATAATCGCCAGTACTATACCACTGTAAAAGGTAATCCATCCACCCGCCATCATTCCATTTTTAAATCTGTAATTTTCTCCCAGTCGTACTTTCTGTTTAGACAGTCCATAGAATATAAATATAGCCAGAAATATATATTTGAAAAACTTTAGCGCAACGGTATTATTTAATGATACTGATTGCAGGATTACTAAAAAGAGGGACATTCCCAGTCCAGCAGCTATTCCCCAACTCAATGTATGGGAATCGAACCAATTACTTTTCTCATTCATCTTTTCTTCTTATTTTATTTTATTCTATTAATTGCGGCCTCTCTCTATATTAAAACAAATGATCCTTTCAAATGTTCATCCTATGAAATAATTGCCGGATGCCGAGCCTGATTGTTTCAGATATCTTGCCATGTTGCGTGCCCAATAAAAACTAAACCACTCATGGCGTATTTTACTCGTAACCAACACGTTAACGGATTTTTATTATCATTTCACCTTTCCTGCTGGCCGGCAAACAGGCATTTTAATTTGGCGAAGCACTTATTAAGTTGCTTTACATTTTGAATAGGTTTAGCCCAACTGCGACAAACCAAATATCACATACTCCGCAAAAAATAAGATCCATACGAATTGATAATACTTACTCATCGAATGGGGTTGGTTAATGTTCGTTTTACGGCTAAACCAGAGCAAAGCAGCAAAAAACACCAAATGACCGATCACCATCAAGGGCATATTCAGCAATGTAGGATTAAATAAAGCAAAAATAATTAAGGCCAGAAAAGTAGCACTAATTAAAACATTACCCAGCAAGAATATTTTATCGGCTCCAAAACGAATACTGAAGGTACTAATGTTATAACGTCGGTCGCCTTCCATATCAGGAATGTCTTTAAACCAGGCAATAATGATACTGTAAATAAATATAGTAGCCGTTAGAAGAAGCACTAAAGGAGTCAATTGGCTTTCTCCGTTAATGGAAGCGTTAAAATGCAGAAACAACAATACATTTACAATAACACCCCGAACGGCAATAATACAAAAGGCTGCCCAAAAAGGAAATCGTTTCAAACGAATCGGTGGCACCGAGTAAGCCGTTCCTAAAACCAAACTCAATAGGGTGGTTAGCAACAAGTACTTTCCTACATAGAAGGCGATCAGCAAAGAACTGATGATGCTAACTATAATAATTCCATAACCTAACCGAATGGAAAAAGCACCTGAAGCGAGGGGCAAATAAGGCTTATTGATCTTATCAATAGCAACGTCTGTAATTTGATTTAAGCCCACTATATAAATGTTTGCTCCCAGACAACTGAGTAAAGTCAAACCCAAAATCCGAAGGTGTAAATCGGATCCACTAGCATCGGACAAAGCAATGACATATAAAACAACAATGCTCAAAATTGTTCCTATAACAGTATGCAGTCTTGAGAAGCGAATAAAATTGATTAAAAAAGTCATATTTTCTTAGCTTGAAAAACACCAAACTTGATGATGCCTTTTTCGTATCCCTTTGTCATGTAACGCATCGCCCAGGCTCCCTGGATAGTTGACCAGCCTGCCTTCATTAAACCTTTTATAGATTTCCATTGAAAAACAGATTGGATAACGGCTTTCCAGAATGGTGCCACCGCATCGCTCCAGTCAGCACTTCTTACTTCCTTAAAACCTGCCGACTTGGCCATGAGCTCCAAATCAGAAATAGAAACCATCGGAGGCAAATGATACAAACCATATATTTTTTCCAACAAGCGCTGCTCTGAGGAAGCCAACACAGGAGGTTCATCCCGGTGGCACCAGGTCGCCATAATTAAGCGGCCTCCGGGATTCAATAATTGATAAAACATGTCCATCAATGCTTTTTTATCCAAAATATGTTCTGCACTTTCCATGGACCAAATCAAATCAAACTTTTGATCCGAGTCCACGAAGCGCATCATATCTTTTGCTTCAATAGTCACCTGTTTTTCCAGACCAGCTTCCCGGTTGTATCGTTGGCCATTGGCGGCCTGTACCGGGCTGAGGGTAAGGGCAAGTACCTGGGCATCGTATTTTTTAGCCAACAGGCGGGCACTGCCTCCGACACCACATCCGGCATCCAAAACATGATTCGCCTTTTCTACCTCGCCCCAGCGAAGCATTTCTTCTACCAAATCAAATTGTGCTTGTATATGAGTTTTAGTTCCTACCTTCCCATCCGGGTAAAATCCATGATGCATGTGTTCGCCCCAGACATCAAGCCACAAGGGAGTGGATTGATCATAGAATGCTTGAATACGTTGGTTGAGTGTCATCTTTTATTTGTTCTAAATATCAAACCAATTGGTAACTGTTCAGCAGCACCTACTTTTAAGGCGGGAGACTAAACAGCTTGACTATTAAGCTCGTTTCCTGTAAGTTTAGCTTCCTTGTTGTAAGCAGCTATTTTTAATGTAAAACCGAAAAATGATAAACGTAAAATCTTTCTTCAATACCAAAATCAATGAAAGACCAGCCCGCTCCATTGCTCGTCTATTCAGCAAGCAACTAAAAAATTACAAAAATTAACACTATAGCTACAATCACCAATACCCCAATCTGATACCCATTCAAACGCTCCCGGTATTCTTCCGGCAAATCTTCCTGAGTCGTGAAAGCATTTTTTAGGTAGCCAAACAGGGCAATTGGAATAAAGATAAAGCCGGCAAGAGATCCTAGCAGTATTCTACCAAACATAGTGAGTGACCGAAAAAAACCGCCTTCTTTTTCAGCCTCTAGTGGCTCATTAATCGTTTGGGTATTTTCAATAGGAGATAGGCCTGCCTTGGGTTTTGTTCCGGATATGGAAATACAATACTTATCTCTTTGCCTGATCCAATGTGGAGCAACATATTTCACCTGAATATTATCAAAACCCGCATTTTTAAACCAATCCCGATACGCCTGATCCTTTGGAAAAAGCATCCAGGTGTTCGCCACAAAACTGACTAAGGAGTTGGGAGGATCCAGCGGTCCGATCATGGTAGCCACACCTCCTTCCTTGATCACCCGATAGGCTTCTGTAATTCCTTTTTGTGGATTGGGCCAATATTCAATACTCCCGGCTGACACATACCGATCAAATTCATCGGTCCCAAAGGGAATATTTTCGGCATCTCCGAGTTGAAAAGTACAGCCTTGTAATGTTGTTTTTGCTTTAGCCTTTGACATTTGATGCGGACTCTGATCGACACAGGTTACCTGACTTGGTGCTACGTGCTTAACAATTCCTTCTGTAGTAAAACCAGTTCCGGATCCCACATCAATGACTTTAATATTGGCCTGGTCCAACTGTGCAATTGTCAGGGAATCATCCCGCATTTTTTTGGTCCAGAAAAGAGGGTTAACTAATTTATCATAAAATATAGACAGATAGCTGTAAAACCAAAACGCTTCCTTTTTGTGTTGCATTAGTCTCATCGTACTTATTGTTTTTTAGTTTTTTCAAGGATAGGATGCTCAGGGTGAGCCTTTGTATGTGTAATCGTGCTCACGGGACAAATATCTTCACAAATCAGGCAGGCAATATCGCAGGGCCTGTCTACCGCAATGGTATTGAAGGGGCTAATAAAACCAGCTTTCTGGGGACAGATGGCCACACAAGCACCACAATTGATGCAGGCATTCCAGCCGATTTGAAAAATAACGGGGGTCAGTTTACTCATACCTATATTTTTTTATACTCAGAATCGGGACTAAAATAATCAGACATCGTTTGGTAAAGCATTTCGTCTCGCTCTGGAATATCCTTGGTTCTGAATATCTTTGTTTTAACCTCATAAAGTTTCCACATTTTATTGCCCAACGCTACCAGCCATTGCTCTTGATATTGCTTCATATTTTCAGAAGTAGCGGCTATATTTTTTTGAAAAAAGTCCGCTAAAAAATTTCCGGCAATCTGACCGCCACTCAATGCGGTATGAATACCTCCACCAGTAATGGGGTTGACGTGTCGGGCAGCATCACCCACCAGAATTAAATTGTCAGCGAACTGCGTTTTGAGCGGTGCCGCCAATGGAACACCTCCGCCTTGGATTTCAAGTATTTTTGAATGTTCAAATCGCTCTTTAAAGAAAGAGTTTTTCATAAAATGTTCGATATGCCATTGTGCATTGTGCTTGGTCATCGTGCGGGCCACACCCAATCCAATTTCTGCATAGCCATGTCCTTTCGGAAAAACCCAGGCATAGCCACCCGGCGCCCATTCGTGCCCCGTAATAATTTCTAACAATCCGTTTGTTTCTACCTGATCAACAATAAACTGAAGGCAACTTGCCAACTCTTGCAACTTAATGTGTGTTGGCAAACCGGCCCATTTGCCAACCTGTGATTGCAGGCCATCCGCACCAACTAAAACTTTGGCCTGAACGGTAATAGCCTCATTGAATCGTCTGAGCTGTATCCGGCAATCTCCCGCTACATTTGGCTCGTAGCTCAGTCCCTCCGTTTTTAACCAAACGTCTACTCCTGCCCGTTCAGCCTGCGTCATTAGGTACCGGTCAAAGCGCCTGCGGTCGACGACATAACCAAGCGGTTTTTTACCTGCCGATTCGCCATACTCTGTTGGTTTGAGATTCCGATAGTCAATTGTTTTATGCGCTCCAAGCTGGTTGTAGATATCAAAACCATAAATAGCTTCATGGATAAATTCTTCATCTGGATCAATACCTACTGCCTCCAGTGCATGACGACTCACTGCACCAGAACATTGGATTGGGCTGCCCAATTCCTGTTTCTTATCCACCAATAAAACTTTTAGATTATTTTCCGCAGCGATTCGTGCAGTAGTTGTTCCGGCAGGACCAGAACCGATGACGACGATGTCGTAACGTTTACTCATTTGTTATGTTTGAAGGAGATCCTGGTATATAGATCAATTACCTGTTTACAACGAATCTACGAAGTTGATTGTTCACGGAAAGGTAGCCTTTTAAGATGGAAATGACCTGTTCTTTTCCGAATATTTGTCGATTTAGTCCACTCTTTTTCATGTCGTATCTTTTTCTTTCTGCCAATTGCTCCACGTAGACTGTGTGGCGCTCTGCATTCGTTTCTTCGTGCCTCCAAAAATGATTATTTGTAACTTAATGAACATAAAGACTATAGCCCCGTTTTACCGATAACGTCGATTTTGGCGTGCATTAAAAACACTGATAAATCATGGCAGTCAAAAATTTAAATGATTTGTATATTCACGAGCTTAAAGACATTTACAATGCCGATAAGCAAGCTAAAGCTGTTCACAAGAAACTCTTGAAAGCGGCTAAAAATTCAAAGTTAAAAGAAGCAATAGAAAACTGTATTAGCGGTATTGATGAAGGGATGGAAATTCTTTCTGATATATGTAGCGAACATGGTAAAAAGCCAACCGGAATGACCTGTAAAGGCATGAAAGGACTAGTAGATGAAGCAAAACATCATGTTTTAGAAGAAACCTTTAAAGACAGTGATGCGAAAGATGCTTCCATTATTGCGCAAAGTCAGCGAATGACTCATTATGCTATTGCAGGTTATGGAACGGCAGCAGCCTTTGCAAAATCGTTGGGCTTTAAAGAAGACGCAGTGAAGTTGAAAAAGTGCCTGGATGCGACTTACGGAGGTGATAAAAGAATGACAAAAATTGCTACTTCTGGTATTAATAAAAAAGCGAAGTCGTAAGATCAAAAGGACTTACAACATAGGGCATATTTTTAATGTGCTCTTATCTTTTTTCTATTATCGAGTAAAATAATCCCGAACCTTTAAGTAAAGATTCGGGATTGTTTTTTTTTGAAGTTGTTTAAAAAAAACAAAGACTATTCGTCAATTCTTTCTTCCTTTATTTCTAACGTTCGAAGGGACACATTTATATCTTCCTTTTGCTTGCTCAACAATCGGCGCGTAGATTCTGGCAGGTGTTTCTCTTCCAGAAGATCGCTATATTCTTTGAGGCAAAATGCTTCACCAGTAATACATGCTTCGAGTACACTTTCATCATTTTCAAAAGATATTGCTGATTTAAAATCAATCCAGGCACGGTGAAAAGTTCCTTCAATAGTACCGCTACTTTTTGGTGTTCCACCTAAGTTCAACACCTCAGCTGCCAACTCTTTAATAAATTCTTTCCGAGCGATCATTTCCCTGGTAAGATAGTTTTTCAAACGACTATTTTTTACATTTTCAGCTGCCTTTTCATAACCCGCTACAGAGTCGTAGTTACGTTCCAAAATATCGTTTAATTCTTCAATGGTTTGTGTGCGATTTTCCATACTATTAATGTTTTTGATTTGCTAATAATTTAAAAATTTGTGTTCTTCAGTACACTGTGTATTCAGTATAACTTTTCGAACCTTCAAATGTTCACTGTCTATTAATAGAGTTTATGAGCAGAGAATTTGTATGGAGTCCAAAATGACCTTTTTAGCCCTTCCTTCGTCACGTCCTCATCTTGGTAGCTTAGGCTACCAGATTCCGGGCGCTCCTCGGCTAGCCTAAAAATCT
>Ga0209187_1000835_pt1 | contig 44271 bp, 34 predicted proteins | sample BantaG_FD_187430 | JGI IMG/M metagenome (GOLD analysis project Ga0209187, IMG submission 187430) | Marine algal microbial communities from Bantry Bay, Ireland - BantryBay_4 metaG (SPAdes) (version 2) | ecosystem: Host-associated > Algae > Red algae > Unclassified | place: Bantry Bay, Ireland...
TATCAAAAAAATGCCTCGTATTGAGGTAGGAGCAACCAAAATTGCCATCAGAAAATTACTAAACGGTCAACTAAGGTCAGTAAGAGTTTGGTCATTCTGAAAAACCGGCTTTTCAGGACAGGCTCTAGGTAGAGACGCTTTTTAGTTACTTCAGGAGCTTTGATGTATTGAGCCAGTACGGAGGTGAAAGCAGATGCATCCCCCTCAGCTTCGTTGGTCCGTTTTTTTGCATATCCTTCTGCCGCGCTGATCTGTTGATCTGCGGTGCCTCGGGCGAGAGGGACCGATTTGTTGTATTCGCCATTGGCGACATTGATCGCGCTTTCTTTTTCTTGCTGCGCTTGGTTCACCTCATTGAAGCTGTTTTGTACCGCTTCAGGTGGGTTCACATTTTTGAGCTGAATCTGGTCGATCCGGATGCCCATGTCGTAATCTTCTACCAAGGCCTGAAGTTTTTCGAGGGCTTCGCGTTCGATGTCTTGTCGACCAATGGTGATCACTTCGTCGACGGTGCGATCGCCGACGACTTCGCGCATGACGCTTTCCGATGCATCGCGAAGTGTGTCGTCCGGGTTCCGGACATTAAAGAGATAATCTTGCGGCAGGTTGATTCGGTATTGTACGACCCATTCGACCAAGGCTGCATTCAAATCGCCTGTTACCATGGACTGTTCATTGCGCCAGCCATTGCGGTCTGTGTGCTGGTACGGGTTGGTTGCCCCAGCGGTTCCAAAGCCGAATTCCTGTTTCAGTTGGCGTTTGACCGGGACAACGAGGACGCGATCGATTCCGAATGGAATTTTGAAGTGAAGCCCGGAGGGAACCGTCTTCTTGTATTTTCCAAAGCGAAGAATCACGCCTTCGGACTCGGTGCCAATGGTGAAGTAAGAGGTAAGAGCGAAAATGACTACGATGAGCACAGCGAAGCCCAGTGCCATTGTTTTCGGTAAGTGAGCCGGGATCTCCGGCGGTTTTGACCAGGTATTATTCATATGCGCGGGACTGTGGCAAATCTTTGCGACGGGTCAAGCCATCTCGGAAAATGATGCAACGTGGGGCTCAGTATCTCCCAAGGAGGCCAAGAGCGGAATCCGTGATACTTCTCTATCGACAGGAGGATTTATTTTAGCCTACTCTTTTTGGTGGAATGGACCAACTCATCTCGCAGAGGCTATGCAACCAACCTACTCATGATTCATGATGAATAAAATGATTCGGCCTCAGGAGGTCCCTGCAACCGAGGAGGCCTCTTCTTGGTTGGTCGATCAGTTTCATAATCAACGCACGTCATGGATGGTGCTGTTGGTCAGCTTGCTGCTTACCTTGACCGCGGCTTGGCTCTCGCATCGCTACGCCCGTGATGCGGCCAAGGAGAGATTCCTGAAAAAGACCGGCGAAATTTCGTCGGCAATCCAATCACAGATGAAACTTTACGAGCAAGCCTTGTGGGGTGGGGTCGGGCTCCAAGATGCAAGTAACAAAGTAGACCGAGATGAGTTTGCCGCCTTTGTTCGAAGCTTAGGGGTGGAAGAGAACCTGCCAGGGATTCAAGGCTTCGGCTATTGCATCCCCATCTCCCCAGGGGAGAAGGATGCTCACGAGGCCGCGATCCGAGCCGAAGGGTTTGACGATTATCACATAAAGCCAAAAGGCGTGCGCGAGCTATATACTACGATCATTTTTCTAGAGCCCTTCGACTGGCGAAACAAACGGGCATTCGGGTTTGATATGTGGTCCAATGACTTGCGTAGAAAAGCCATGACTCGCGCCCGAGATACGGGAGATGCAGCCAAGTCGGGGTTGATCACCCTCGTCCAAGAAACGGAAGAGAATCCGCAGCGAGGTTTCCTTGTCTACCTTCCCGTCTACAAAAAAAATATTCCACTGGATACGGTTGAGCAGCGCCGGGCCGGATTGGCGGGATGGATCTATGCCCCGTTTCGTGCGGGCGATTTTATGGCAGGCATTCTGAATGCACAGGACGCCGATTTTGGAGTTGAACTTTTTGATGGAGAATCAATGGGGCAAGAAGCTCTTTTGTTTGATTCGGATAACTTGCTTCATCTCGATAACGAAGCGCACCGCCCTCGGTTTAGCACCACCATCCCTCTGAACCTGCAGGGGCAAGCATGGACCTTGTATGTGCATAGCATCAAAACCGAGATGAGCCAGCGGGGAGCCAACTTGCCATTGATCATCGGCTTGCTTGGGCTCATCGTCGAACTGCTTTTATTTCTCGTGATTTACTCCCTGCATAAATTACAGGTTCGCACCCGTTCTTTGGCCTCTAACTTGGCTGATCAAAAACTGGCCTTGGAATCTGCAAATCACGAGTTAACTCAATTCGCCTACGTTGCCTCGCATGATCTTCAGGAGCCCCTGCGTACGGTTTCAAACTACGCGATGTTGCTTGAGGAAGATTATCACGACAAGCTGGATCAGGATGGAAAGTTTGCCCTCAATACCATGAGCAAAGCAACCGAGCGAATGAGCCACCTGATTAAAGACATCCTAAGCTACTCCCAAATTGGCAAGCTTCCGAGCAATCTACAGTGGGTGGATCCCAACCTATTGATTGAGGAAATCCGGAATGACCTGCAACAACTGGTCAACGATAATAAGGCTTCCTTCTCGGTCGGGCTTTTGCCTAAAATATATGGAGACCCCAGCCTGATTCGTCAGCTTCTGCTAAATCTCATCACCAACGGAATCAAATATTCCACTCCTGAAAGAAGACCTGTTATTCAAATTGAAGGACGAACCAAGCGCAATGTAACCACCCTTTCTATTTCGGATAATGGCATTGGTATCGCTCCAGAGCATCAGAAAAAAATCTTCGAGATTTTCAAGCGTTTGCACCAGCAACACGAATTCAGTGGCACGGGTATCGGACTCGCCTTTTGCAAAAAGATTGCCGATCTACACGGAGGCACGATCGAGCTATCATCCAAGGTTGGACAAGGCAGCACTTTCGTTGTAACGTTTCCCAAACCCGACCACCAAGGTGATTCATGACAGCAGACTCGCAAGACAAGATTCAATGCCTCCTCATCGACGACAACGAAGCCGATAACTTTATTCATAAACGGGCGATCATGAAGAGCGGACTTGTGGATACCGTGAAGGTTGTTCATGATGGTGACGAAGGGCTCTTGTATCTTAAGCAAGAGGGAGACTTCGCGGATTCCGACATGTCTCCGAAGCCCGACCTCATCTTTCTGGATATCAATATGCCTCGCGTCGACGGGTTTGAATTTGTTAAGCGGTATCAAGAGATTGCCCCCGAACGTAAGGCTGACATCTGTATCATTATGCTCAGCACCTCCGAGAACCCGGCGGACTTTCATCGCGCAAATGAGCTAGAAGGGGTTGATGGATTTATCCAAAAGCCGCTGACGATGGATCTGACAATCCAAACCATAAAAGATCTCATCGAGCGTCGCAAAATGAGCTAAGTGTTAAGGTGTTTATTAGACCATTTGCATGGGGAAAGTTTCTCGATCCAGCCCTGCACATGGCGCATAATTCTAACACAATATCCTCTGCCAGCCATTGCTCTGCCAGCCATTCCTCTGCCAGAAACCTCAGGTATGAGTCTGATAGTTCCAATGGACTCTCACACCTTCCTTCCTAGGCACCTCAGAATTCAAAGATAAAAATCCGCAATTTGTGCAAGTCTTTCAGACTTGGCGCCGCCTCCAAAACCAATCGATGGGCGTTGCCCATAGCTACGCTGTTTTCGCCTTTCAGACGAATATTTACCCTAGGCCCAAGATATAGTCTGACACCTTCCTCACTTGTGTGACAACACCTCTCTTGTGTCAGACTATAATGCACTTTTACGTGGGAATCGCCGAAGGCCAAGGAGCGGCGGTTTCCAACCGCCGACGGATGTAAAGGGTCGGGTTAGGGAGAGAGGGCTTGACGGGCGGTGTCCTGCGCCTCGTTCCGATTTATTATAAATGACGTCAGGAATGAGTCTGACACCAATGGCACTTAGATGAGTCGATTTGGATTAAAAATGAGTGAAAATCCAGGCGACTAAAGGCGCGTAGCGCTGACCCATTGATAGCCATGGTTGACGAACGAAGTGAGGAGGCCGTGGTTCGGTGGATTTCTCCTCTAAGCCGCGTAGCGGCGACACCCTAGCGGATGAAAAGCGTATGATAAACGATTCCTGGAAATTTGGGGGGCGTCTTAGTGGATTTTGGGCACAGCAGGATGCAAACTCCGCGTGGCTGAGTCCTGCGCCTCGGTTCGTGTTCTCTTCCAATATACAGCCTACCCCTCGTTGCCTATTACGTCTGCACGTAATCCGGCGCTGCGGCCGCTTCGCGGCCTTGCACACGGGCTACCATATCCCGCCCACTTTGGGGCGGATTCCCACAATGTCACATGTCGCAAAAAAATACGCTGGACCGCTTATCTAAGTGCCATTGGTGTCAGACTATAATGCACTTTTACGTGGGAATCGCCAAAGGCCAAGGAGCGGCGGTTTCCAACCGCCGACGGATGGAAAGGGTCGGGTTAGGGAGAGAGGGCTTGACGGGCGGGGTCTGCGCCTCGTTCCGATTTATTATAAATGACGTCAGGAATGAGTCTGACACCTTCCTCCACATCTTCCTCGATAGGCACCCCAGAATTCAAAGATTAAAATCCGCAATTTGTGCAAGTCTTTCAGGCTTGGCCCCGCCTCCTAAACCAATCGATGAGCGTTGCCCATCGCTACGCTGTTTTCGCCTTTCAGGCGAATATCCACCTTCAGGCCCAAGATGCGTCGTTCGTCAACCATGGGGATCAATGTGTCAGCGGTATGCGCCTTTAGTCGTCGGGATTCCAACTCATTTTTGATACAAATCGGCGTATCTACTGCCATCGAACTCTGCCATCGAACTCTGTCACATTGATCGTCCTAATTAAGGAGCGGTGCGAGGCCAAGGGATCGGATCGAAACTACATGCTGATTTTTCCCGTTTTCTTTTTTCATCTCGGGTTTGAAGCTCTATGCTTCTGTCATGAAATTGCCCCTCCGACTGCTCCCTATTTCTTCGGCTACATGTCTAACCGCTAGTCTGTTCTGCCTAATCCTGCTTCCGTCCGCCAAGGCTGAATGGACCAAGCATGTTATCGTTTCCGACGCGAAGACCTCGATCAATTCGGCTGTGGCGAATGACGTGAATGGCGACGGGCACCTGGACGTGATCGCGACCTACGGGTCCAAATCCGTGCTTCACCTCGGACCAGATTGGAAGCAGTCACGCGTCTTGTATGTGTATGGTGGAAAACCCCTTGGCAACTCGGCCATTCACAGTTGTTTGCTCGATGCGGATGGCGACGGAGATTTGGATTACTGTGTGAGTAATCGACGCGTGTACTGGTTGGAATGTCCTGCGGATCCCTTGCAAGGAGCCTGGGCTCTGCGTCCGGTCGATTATCAAATTCGCGGCTCCCACTGTCTACTTGCAGGGGATGTAGACGGCGACGGGAAGCAGGACTTGATTGCCAATTCCTTTCAAGGGCCCGAGAAGACCACCGTGCCGTATTCCATCACTTGGCTGAAGGCCCCCAAGTCGCCACAGCGCCATACCAATTGGGTGCGCCATGTATTTGCCGATGGCGATGCGCCTGGCGGCAATCACTACATGGGCATTGGCGATGTGAACGGAGACGGAAAGCCGGACATTAGCTGCGGGGCTAAAGGTGGCCCTGGCTTCGACAACGGCGAATGGTTTGCCTGGTGGGAGCAGCCCAAAGATGGTTCGGCTCCGTGGAAGAAGCATTTGCTTTCTGATAAGCAACCCGGCGCGAGCAACATCGAACCGGCAGATCTTAACGGAGATGGGAAAGTCGATTTCCTCGCAAGTCGTGGCCACGGCCAAGGGATTTTGTGGTTTAAGGCTCCCGAGTTTACCGAGGTCATAATCGATCCCGATATCATTCGGCCTCATAGCTTGGTGGTTCAGGATTTAGATGGCGACGGAGATATCGACGGGGCAGCTTGCGGCTCGCAGAAAGATGGGGTGGCTGCCTGGTATGAAAACGACGGTAAAGGCAACTTTACCCGTCATGTGGTTGCCAAACAAAAGGGCTCCTATGACATGCGGGCCTATGACATGGATGGGGATGGGGATCTCGACTTTCTCATCGCCGGACATGGGGACCGAGATATTGTCTGGTTCGAGCGGGAAGACTAAGACGTTCTCATGGTGAAGCGCATTCTTCGGAATGGCGCTTGGGGGTTCAACCCCGTGTTTGACCGGTCCTCCGGAACGGCACCCCGGCGGAGCGCACAAAAAAGCGTGCTCGAAGATTCCTGCTGCCGCCGAAGGCCAAGGAGCGGCGGTTTCCAACCGCCGAAAGTAGGGCTAGCATAAAACCCATACCGCATCGTCGTGTCCGAAGGCGGGGCGACCTTTGCCACCGACCTTTGCTGTCGACCTTGAACCGACCTGCTGCCGGTGTGATGCCCGGGGGACGGGTCACCAACGGCATCGATGCCGAACGTCAACCTATCGCATCATTCGAGAAGGTGACATTTTACCCCCCGTTCTCAAATACAAGACAGCCTACTCAACGTCTTCGGCGCGGATGTAGCCCTCGACCGCCGGTTTCCCCGGTTGGCTGACACGAATTTTTAGCAACTGGATTTGGCCGACTACTTCGATCTCGCGCCCTGGGCGCAGCTTTCCGATGGCTCGAAGTTCTACACCGGTTTCTGAATATACTGTCGCAGTCTTTTTTAACACAAGTGCCCTAGTGGGAGGGCAGGTGCGCTCGAAGCCATGCCGTTTTGGCCAGGTCCTAGACTGATGAAGCTGCGCGCCGCTTTACCTTAAAGGTCGGGTTTTTGATCGCTTCCCAAGCGTGGCTGGTTAGAGGCAATACGCCAAGCCATATGCCAATCATTAATAGGAGGGGAGACTTATGAGGTCGACTTCTCATATCAGCTTCATTTTTTCGCCGAATCAAGCGACCTTGCTACAACTGTCGCTTTCCTATTGTAAAGCTTCTGCGAAGTCAGTTGGAAATCCCTGTAAATCAAGGGTTTTTCGACCGACTCTGTGGCTTTTCCCGATTTGCGTTGACCCAAACACGTCAATTACTTAGCGTCCGCCGGTCTCGGAAATCACCGGGTTTTAGGTCCAAAACGAATTATAAATTAGGAATCGAATGTCTACGAAGGTTGTAATCGGAGCGCAGTGGGGAGACGAAGGTAAAGGGAAAATTGTCGATGTACTCAGCGAGTCTGCTGAGTGGGTTGTACGGTACCAAGGCGGTAACAATGCGGGTCATACCGTAGAGGTTGGCGACGAAAAGTACGTTCTCCACCTCATTCCCTCAGGAATTTTACACGAAAGCAAAAAAGCGGTCATCGGCCATGGGGTCGTTCTCGATCCGATTGGTTTGCTCAAAGAAGTTGAAGGGCTCCGTAAACGCGGACTTTCGCTCGAAGGTCGTTTGTTGATCAGCGACCGGGCTCACGTTGTTTTGCCTTACCACAAGCTGATCGATGCCGGACGCGAAAACACCGATGGGGCAACCAAAATTGGCACCACCCAACGCGGCATCGGGCCCACCTATGCGGACAAAATCAACCGCGTCGGAATTCGCATGGGCGAATTTCTTCGGGACGATTACAAAGAGGTGCTCAAGGCGCGCTTTGAAGAGCGGAACCAATTCCTAAAAGAGCAGGGCTTCACGCCCATGAATCTCGAAGAATCCTTCGCAGAAATCTGTGCCGCAGTTGAAGAAGTAAAACCATTTATCACCGACACCATTACGCTCCTCTACCAAGCCATCAAACGTGGCGACAGCATCCTCTTCGAAGGTGCGCAGGGAACCATGCTGGATGTGGATTGCGGAACCTACCCATTTGTTACCTCCAGTTCGCCAACTTCTGGCGGAGCTGGAACCGGAACCGGGGTGCCACCCAATCGCATTGAACATGTTATGGGCGTCTGCAAAGCCTACACCACCCGGGTAGGCGAGGGGCCTTTCCCCACGGAGCTGTTCGACGACGATGGCAAAACTTTGGGCGAAGTTGGCCACGAGTTCGGCGCCACCACCGGCCGTTCGCGTCGCTGCGGTTGGTTTGATGGCGTCGTCGCGCGCTATTCGGTCATGGTCAACGGAATCGATACCTGGGCCATTACCAAGCTCGATGTCTTGGACGGATTTGACACGGTCAAATTGTGCACTTCCTACGAAGCGAATGGAAAAACTTACGACGTGCTCCCCTCTGACATTCGTGTGCTCGAAGCATGCACCCCGATTTACGAAGAGCATCCTGGCTGGAAGTCAGACACCACGGGTGTCCGTTCTTTTGCTGACCTGCCTGAAAACGCGCAGAAATTACTGGTACGGATCGAAGAGATTACCGAGGCTCCAATTGAATTGATTTCAGTTGGGCCGCGCCGGGCGCAAACCTTCGCACGTAGCTAATCGCGCTTCTTTCGAGTCGCTATAACGATTTCCTACGTTTTCGAAACCGCAGCTAAAGCAACATGGCTACTCCGCACTATCCTCCACGTCACGTCGCCATTATTATGGATGGCAACGGACGTTGGGCGCGTGAACGTGGGCTGAAACGGATCAAGGGCCATGAAGAGGGCTCGGTGTCGGTTCGGACTGCGATGCAGTCGTGTCGCGATCATGGGGTAAAGTATCTTACGCTGTACGCCTTCAGCACAGAGAACTGGTTGCGTCCGCGCACCGAAGTCACTGGACTGATGGCGCTGCTACATGCCTTCCTTATCGACAACGAATGGGAGCTGCACGAAAATCAAGTCCGCTTCCGGGCCATGGGCCGACTCAATGACCTGCCAAAAAAAGTGCGGACCGAGCTCGATCGTGTGAGCGAAGCGACCAAACATTACGACCGCTGGACCATCAATCTCGCCCTGAGTTATGGCGGCCGAACCGAGCTGACGGACGCGGTGCAGGAAATCGCCCGCAAGGTCGAAGCCGGCACCCTGAAGTCGAAAAATATTTCCGAAAAGACCATCGCGTCGCATCTCTACGCTCCAGATATTCCGGATCCCGATTTGATGATTCGCACCAGCGGCGAAATGCGCTTGAGCAATTTTCTCCTTTGGCAGGTTTCCTACAGTGAAATTTATGTCACCGATGTAAATTGGCCCGACTTTCGCGAAGCAGAATTTACCAAAGCAATGGAAAGCTACAAGGCCCGCGATCGCAGATACGGCGGCGTGAAGTCATGAAGCAACGCATCATTACCGGCGGCCTATTGCTCGCCATTCTGATTCCACTTTCCATTTGGGGCCCCGCCCTGAGTCATTTGGTTATTTTTATTGTGATTGCCGCCCTTGGGCTCTGTGAAGTAGGGGCGATGTTTGCCGCTAAAGCTGACGCCAATGGAGAAGGCAACGCCAAGGTCGGGGCAAAGGTAAACGGCTTCGGCATCAGCATCGGTACCGCCTACCTCTGTGCTCTTTGGTTCGGCACGCTTGCCATTGGCATTTTCGCGCTCGTCGCTGGCCTCGCGCTGTTATTTCTCGGCGAAATGCGCCGTGGGGTTCAAGATGATACCTTGGCTCGGCTCAGTTCCACTATCTTCGCCGTCTGCTACATCTACATCGGCTGGGGTTTTTTGCTTCTCATTCACCAAGGCTGGGGCGCTGATGCCATCTCTGGGGATGCCCGCTTGCTTCTGCTCTACCTCATCCTCGTGGTCAAAATAACCGATATTGGCGCCTACTTTACCGGAAGTTGGATTGGGAAACACAAAGCCTTTCCCAAGCTATCCCCAAAAAAGACCTGGGAAGGCTGCATTGGTGGAGTGGTTTGGGCCTTGGCGCTTAGTTTTATTTACATGTTTGCTAACGACTTCGAGGTCAGTGGTATCTCCTTTACTCCGCTCCACGTCGTGGTGCTTTCCGTCTGCCTTTCCGTTACCGGCATCTTTGGTGATCTTGCCGAATCGCTTTTAAAGCGTGCAGGAAAGGTAAAAGACTCCGGCCGTGCCGTTAAAGGGATGGGCGGTTTCCTCGATGTGATCGATAGCATCTTGTTCACCGCTCCAGTCATGTATGCCTACGTTATGTACCTGATGGCCGCCTAGGCGGGAAAATCGGAATATCGAACGTAGAACGTAGAACGTAGAGCGTAGAACGCGCTGAAAAACCTAGTTCATATAGCAGTTTATATCGCAGTTTATAGAGCAGTTTAAGACCAGTTTAGAGACCTCATGATCGTCATTTTTAATATTTTCCTCATCATCTTCCTGTTCGGGTTTTCGATATTTATCCACGAATTAGGCCACTTCCTTGCCGCGCGTTGGCGTGGGCTCGCCGTCGATGCCTTTTCCATCGGATTCGGTAAAGCGCTTTGGAAGAAGAAGGTTAGTGACGTCGAATACCGCCTTGGCATGTTGCCCTTTGGTGGTTACGTCGCCCTCCCGCAAATGGTGCCGATCGGTGGAGACAAGCTTGAAGGAACCCGTTTCGACGGCAGTCTCCCTGAGATCAGCCCCGTCGATAAAATTATCGTCGCGGTGGCCGGCCCAGTCATGAACATTCTTTTCGCTTTCTTCCTCGGCTTCTTTGTCTGGGGCTTTGGTCAAGCCACCGTGCCCTCACGGATCGACGCGTTGATCACCGGGGTAACCGAAGGGTCTGAAAGCGCCAAACAGGGGCTTGCCGAAGGCGATTTCATTGTTGGGGTTCAAGGTGGTGGTCGTAAATCTCCGGCTCCTATCCGTAACTCCGAAGACTTTTTCATCGAATGCATGAAGCACGATGAGGTAACCATTTTCACCACCAATAAATCGGGTGAAGCCAAAACGGCTACGGTTGAACCGATCAAAACCAGCACCTTTGGCCCCAAAGCGGTGATCGATTTGCAATTCCGCAATCTGTGCCGAGTTGGAGACTTCAATCCAGCCACTGGCCCGAATCCAGCTCGCGAAGCCGGTTTGCAGCGTCACGACATTATTGAATCGATCAACGGAACCCCAGTTTTTTCCATCAGCCAGTTAGGCAAAGTGGTACGAGCGAATGAAAACAAGCCCTGCACCCTTGGGGTGTATCGGAAGTCTCCGGGCAAAGAAGCCGAGCAACTCACCTTAACCGTGATCCCAAAGGCCTTGCCAACCGATGGCTTTCGCCTCACTGAATCCGGTGACTACGAGCAGTATGTGACGAACATTGTCCGCCTCGGATATGTCACCAGCAGCGTGCAAGAAGACTACCGTTTGCCGCCGCAACGTCCTACTCCATGGGCGCAAGTCGCGGATGGCTTCCATCGTGTCTTTGACGTGCTTGGTTCTCTTGTTCGCCCCAAAGAAGCTAAGAACATTGTCGGTAGCCTGCGTGGCCCGATTGGTATTCTCGATATCTACTGGCAGATCAAAAATTCGACCATGTATATCATCGTGATCACGGTCTTGATCAACGTCAACTTGGCCATCATGAATCTCCTGCCGTTCCCCATTTTGGATGGAGGACATATCTTCTTCGCGTCCTGGCAATTGATTTTCCGTCGTCGGGTAAACGATACTGTGACCACCATGGCTTATTATGCCTGTTTGATCTTTATTCTTTCCGCCTTCCTGTTTTTGACCTTCCGCGATGGGGGCCGAATCTTCGAGCGCACCATGGATAACCGAAAAATTGAGAAGGCGATCAAAGAGGGCGAAAGCGCGACTCCGGAACCACCTGCTGGGGTTGTTCCGGTTGCGCCCTAAGGTAGTTACCTAGCCCGGATATGTCATCAAAATTTATTAAACCCATAGGTTTAACGGATGAAATTGCAAGGGTTCGACGGTATCCCTGTATTATGGGTAAAGGAGCTGTTTAGCCCCATACGCAAGTCCGGGGTCAACGGGATAAATCCCGTTTCGACAAACGCGGATTGAAATCCGCGCCACCTTACTAGGATCTATAATTCCGCAGAAGAAGGGATGCGCCGCAGGCCAAGGAGCGGCGGTTTCCAACCGCCGACAGTGGAAACCATCTCGGTTGAAACGACCGATCTAGTTAAAAGCCAAACGTCAGGTCCCGGACGCAAGTTCGGGGTCAACGGGATAAATCCCGTTTCGACAAACGCGGATTGAAATCCGCGCCACCTTACTAGGATCTATAATTTCGCAGAAGAAGGGATGCGCCGCAGGCCAAGGAGCGGCGGTTTCCAACCGCCGACAGTGGAAACCATCTCGGTTGAAACGACCGATCTAGTTAAAAGCCAAACGTCAGGCCTCGGACGCAAGTTCGGGGTCAACGGGAAAATCCCGTTTCGACAAACGCGGATTGAAATCCGCGCCACCTTACTAGGATCTATAATTCCGCAGAAGAAGTGATGCGCCGCAGGCCAAGGAGCGGCGGTTTCCAACCGCCGACAGTGGAAACCATCTCGGTTGAAACGACCTATCCAGTTAAAAGCCAAACGTCAGGCCCCGGACGCAAGTCCGGGGTCAACGGGAAAATCCCGTTTCGACAAACGCGGATTGAAATCCGCGCCACTTTACTAGGATCTATAATTCCGCAGAAGAAGGGATGCGCCGCAGGCCAAGGAGCGGCGGTTTCCAACCACCGACAGTGGAAACCATCTCGGTTGAAACGACCTATCTAGTTAAAAGCCAAGCGACTTTTTCGCGGTCCCGAACCAAACCGCCACCCCAACCAAGCACATCGCGAACACGCTAACCGCATCCGGTTGCTCGTCTGGAAGCAACACCCAGCTAAAGATCGCGCCAAACACGGGAACCAGAAATTTCCACATGTTTAAGTCCGAAACCGCTTCCCGTTGTAGCAAGAAAAACCAGATGGCAAAGGCGGTGGCGGATAGCGCCGCGAGGTAAATCAGCACCACATAAAATGTAAGCGGAACCCCGAACTCGGGCATACCGGTGGTCGATAACCCCGTGATCAACAAAAGACTTCCCCCAATAATCATCTGCGCGCTATTCATCGCGATGGGCGAGATTTCGTTCCTCGTTTTGGCGACCAAAATATTTCCAAAGGAGGAGACGAAGCAACTGATAACCAAGAGCCCAAGGCCAATGGATTCTTCGCGGCCAACCCCGGATTGCCAAGGCTCTTTGTTGAGAATCACCAAGGTGATCCCAAGCATACCGAGCAAGATAGCCGCCTGTTTGCGTAGGGTCATCCGGTCGTTCGGCATCAGCAAATGCGCCATCCATCCCGCAACAAGCGGGGAGGCCCCAACGATAATGGCCGCCTGCGCCCCTGGTGCCATCGAAAGCGCGGTGAAAAACAGGGCGTATAAAAAGAAGGTGTTGAAGAGGGCAATCATCCATACTCGACGATCGCGAAACAAGCGCGCGGGTTCCCGGATCCCAACCAATGGGAGCTGCATGGCGCCAGCAAGTAAGAATCGGATGCCGGCAAAGACAAACACCGGCATGAACCCGAGCCCGTACTTCACGCCTGCAAAAGCCGAAGACCACAAAAGGCAGGCTGAGATGGCTCCTAACTGGGATGAGGGTCGCATGCGCGCAGGCCTGCCCCGAATCCCGCGTCGAAGCAAGTCGCGATCTCAAATGGAGCCGCAGTTCCTGCCTTACACATGCCGACGCTTACTCGTTCATGCCAAGCGTATAGGGCATGTAGAGCTTTACATGACGGTCATCGACCTCGCTGACATGGATCCGCGACTCCAAGCCGGTGAGGCTTAGTTTGCCCTTGGGAAAGGCGGTACGAATCACCGCAGCATGATCGGCAATCTTTTGCATCAGCTCCGGGTGAAAGCGCTCAAGATTTTTCATCACCAAGGTCGACTTCGAACTGGAAATCGAACCGCCGCGTGGCTGGGGAATTGATTTGAGTAAAGCGCGGATCTGCGTTTCGGCCACTAGCTTTCCTTCTCCTTCGCCCAGGAGGTAGGTGACATTGGCTTGGCCGGTTACTTGACCAGATACACTCGAAGAGACTTTGGACTTTCCGTAATAGTGTTCCTGAATCGCGCCTTGGAAAAATTCCATTTTTGGCTGCTTAGCAGCGAGCTCGGCGATGCGGTCATCGCTTTGACTTCTTTCCGACGATCTTCTTCGGATCGGGCGGTGCTGACTAGTTTGATGTTTACCATGACCGCATCCGCTGGCTTTTCGAGGCTGACGGCGATTCGAGTGTCTTGATCCACCGCATGCGAATAAATATGAGCCGAGCTACTGCCTGCAAAAGCCATGGGAGTGGCGAGGGCTAGGCCGAGTACATTGGCCAGAACGGCGCGAAGGATTGGCTGTAAGAAAGAGTTCGTTTTCATGTCTACAGGTACGCGTCCCAATGCGAATCGTTTACAGGTTCTTGACCCATCACACTTTCTGACGCAGGTTTCGGCATGACTTTTGTTCTCGTTCCAGACGATCTATCGCAGCTTCCTTCTTCGGGGGAAGACATTCTCTTTCGGTTTATGGAGTATATCGAGTCCATGAATTTGGAGCCGTATCCCGCCCAGGAGGAAGCGATGATGGAGCTGGTCGACGACTCCAACGTGATTCTCAATACCCCGACCGGATCTGGAAAGTCGCTTGTTGCGGCCGCGATGCATTTTAAATCGCTGTGCATGGGGCGCCGTTCGTATTACACCTGCCCAATTAAAGCGCTGGTGAACGAAAAGTTTCTCTCCCTCTGTCGTGAGTTTGGCGCCGCCAATGTGGGCATGGTCACCGGTGATGCGACGGTTAATGCCAAGGCACCGATCATTTGTTGCACGGCTGAAATTCTCGCCAACATCGCGCTTCGCGACGGGAAAAGCGCGGATGTTCACGATGTGATCATGGACGAATTCCATTTCTACAGCGACCGAGAGCGCGGGGTCGCTTGGCAGGTACCACTCCTAACCCTGCCTCAATGCCGCTTTCTCTTGATGTCCGCGACCTTAGGGGAAACTGCGTTTTTCGAAGGAGAAATGGAACGACTCACGGGAGCCCGCAGCGTTACGGTGAAGTCGGATACCCGTCCCGTCCCGCTTGAGTTTTCCTACGACGAAGAGAGTTTAGAAACCGTAGTTGAGCAACACAGTGGCTCGCCCACGTATATTGTGCATTTTAGTCAACGCGCTGCCACGGATACCGCAGCGGGCTTTTTAAGCGTTAATCTCATCCCCAAAGAGAAGAAAAAGGAAATCGCGGCCGAACTGGTCGGGGAGTCCTTCAAAAGCCCCTTCGGCAAACAGATGAAAAAGCTTCTGTTGCATGGGATCGGGCTTCACCACGCAGGCCTGCTCCCGCGCTATCGGGTCTTGGCCGAGCGCTTGGTGCAAAAGGGATTTCTCCAAGTCATTTGTGGCACCGATACCTTAGGGGTTGGGATTAATGTCCCGATTAGCACCGTCGTCTTCACGCAATTGAGCAAGTACGATGGGATCAAGCAGCGCATTCTGTCCGTCCGCGACTTTAAGCAGATCTCCGGGCGTGCCGGCCGCCGAGGCTATGATAATCTTGGACGCGTGGTCTCCATCCCGCCCCCGCATATTTTGGAAAACATCAAAATGAATCGCAAGGCGGCCGCTAATCCAGGCAAGAAAAAGAAGGTAGTGAAAAAGAAAGCACCCGACGGCTTTGTCGGCTGGGATGAAAAAACCTTCCAGCGCCTGATCGATTCGCCGCCTGAAAAACTCTCGTCGAGCTTTAGCGTGAGCCACGGCATGCTTTTAAATGTTTTGAGCCGTAAAGACGAAGATGGGGTGCAGGCCATGATGGATCTGCTCGATACCTGTCACGAATCCCCGATCAACAAGCGTCGCTTGCGCCGCCGTGCCTTCCAACTCTTCCGCAGCCTCCTGGAAAAAGATATTTTAAGCATGTTCCCGCCGGATGAATACAGCCGCTATCCCCGAATAAAAGTGAACGTCGAACTTCAGGATGACTTCAGTCTCAACCAAACTCTTTCCATGTTTTTGATTCATGCCTTAGAGCACCTGAATCCGGAGCATCCGGATTACGCTTACGATCTCCTGAGCCTGGTTGAATCCATTCTCGAAGACCCGGCTGCGATTTTACGCCAGCAATTAAACAAGGCCAAGACGGTTGCGGTTCAGGCCATGAAAGCCGAGGGCGTGGAGTACGACGAACGCATGGAGCGACTCGAGGAAATCGAATATCCGAAACCCAATCGCGAATTCACCTACGAGACCTACAACCAATTTGCCAGCGAGTACCCATGGGTCGGCGAAGAAAATATTCGCCCCAAATCCATCGCTCGAGAAATGATCGAAGGCTTCTATTCCTTCGCCGACTACATTCGACAGTATGGGCTCGAACGCGGGGAGGGGCTCTTGCTCCGCCACCTTACCCAAACCTACAAGGTGATGTCTCAGTCGGTGCCGGACGCCGCCAAGAACGAAGCATTCCGCGACATGGAGATTTACCTCGAAAGTATGATCCGCGAAACCGATTCCAGTCTGCTCGACGAATGGGCTAAGCTAAATGATCCTGATTTTGATCCCGAAGCGGCTCAATCCGATCGCGAAAATGCCTTGGCTGATTCTGCTCCGGCCTTTGATGTCACGCGCGACAAGCATGCCTTCGGGGTCCGAGTTCGCAACGAGAGCATTCGAATGATGCGCTACTTGAGCCTCGGACAGTTTGCCGAAGCATTGGAATACCTGCAGGATCACGGTTCAACCCTAGCCATCGAAGGAGAGGATGGACCGTTGGTATGGGATGAACGAAAGCTCAAAGCACTCATGGTGCCGGTTAAAGAGCTCTACGAATTTGTAGGGCTTTCGCCAAATGCACGAAATGTAGCCGCGTTTCAAATCGAAGAAGAGCCCAATCTTTGGAAGGTGGAACACACCTTCTACCATGAAGATGAGGCCACCGAGTTTATCCTCGACACCCAATTTTACCTTGAGGAATGCAAAAACGAGGCGCGGGCGGTGCTGGCTTTGATCGGACTACGCAGTCTTCTTGCCAAATAGATGCGATCTTCTCTATGGAGAAAACCTGGCGTTCAACATTGGTGATTAAGACATTAATGTCTTAAAAATAGATCAAAAGTACAATTGTGTCATTTAAATTTGCCTGACGATAAATTGTATTAAATTGTAAATAGTTCTTGTGGAGGGGTTTACAAGTTTTGATGAAAAGATTCGCCAAATGTGGCATGAGGTCTGCTTTACTGTTATCTGTGAATACCCGCGAAGAAAAGCCTAAGCCGAAAATCAGTATCGACAACACCGCCATCCCGATCCCGCCTGTTCGGACTGGGCCTAAAAGCGGAACCCGATTCAAATATCCATTTAACAATTTGGAGGTCGGCCAATCCTTCTTTGTCGAGGGCATTGAAGCCCGAAATCTTGGAGGCTCTGTGACCCATGCTGAAAAAGTACTTGGGTTCAAATTCACCACTCGAACCATGGACGGTGGCGCTCGCGTCTGGCGCGTCAAATAGTGCGAAGGCCTAGAAAGTTTTTCTAGCCACCTCGACGCGTGAAGCTCGGCTAAGCGACCTCTCTCGCTCCAGCAATTTTCTGCCCCTGTTTGCCGCTCGGAATTCGTCCGAGCGGCACTTTTTTTATCGAACGACTTGCATGAATGGAGTTCACAGCTTGCTTTACTTCAGCTCGCACAATCGCTAGCAAACCCGCATGACATCTCCACGCACTGCGTCGTTGCACCGTAAAACACGCGAGACAGACATTCAGCTCGAGCTCAACCTCGATGGCGAAGGTATTTCGTCCATCTCAACCGGCATTGGGTTTTTCGACCACATGCTCGAGCTTTTCTCCAAACACTCGCTCATCGATCTCAAGATCGAGGCTACTGGCGATCTTCACGTCGACTATCATCACACGGTCGAAGACGTTGGGCTCGCGTTAGGGGAGTGTATTCACACCGCGCTGGGTGATCGCAAAGGCATAACGCGCTACGGCTGGGCCTTGCTTCCCATGGACGAAGCCATGAGCCGGGTTGCGGTGGACCTCGGTGGTCGCCCCGTCTTAGTCTACAGTATTGATCATCCAGCTGAGTTGATTCGCGATTTTCCTCTCATCGTATTTAAAGAATTTTTCAAAGCCTTCAGCACCACGGGTAAGATGAACCTACACATCGCTCAGCTGTATGGCGAAGATCCTCACCACGCGTTCGAGTCTGTCTTCAAGGGCTTGGCTAAAGCGGTCAAGATGGCATTGACCATTGATCCTCGGGTCACGGGTGTTCCGAGTAGCAAAGGGACGCTGACCGAGTGAGCAATTCATCTAATACGATAGCCATTATCGATTACGGCATGGGGAACTTGGGCAGCGTCGCCAACGCCTGTTCTTTTCTCAAGTTGCCCGCGAAAATTATTACTTCGCCCGACGAACTCGACGACGTGGCCGGGGTGATTTTGCCAGGGCAGGGGGCCTTTGGCGACTGCATGGGCAACCTCGCTGCGGCAGGTTTTGTTGATCCGTTAAAGGATTGGATGGCGGCCGACAAACCCTTGCTTGGCATCTGTATTGGCCTGCAAGTTCTTTTCGAAGGCAGTGCTGAATCTCCAGGAACAAAAGGACTCGGAGTGCTTCCTGGCGTCCTCGATAAATTTGTCCCGCACCCGGATCGTAAGGTGCCGCAGATGGGTTGGAATTCGATGCAACAAAAGGCGAACCTTCAAGGTAAGCCCTGCCCACTATGGGATGGGATCGACGACGATGCCTACTTCTATTTTGTTCACTCCTTCTATGCGCCTTTGCCACCCGAGGCCACGACTGCGGATACGGACTGGGTCAGCGGAACCACCACTTTTGGCCACGAATATACCTCTGCCATTTGGCGTGGTCGCTTGTTTGCCACTCAATTTCACCCCGAAAAAAGTCAGTCCGCCGGCAAGCGCTTGTTAAAGAATTTTGCCGCCACGATCGATGGCTAGACGGCGAAGCAACCGCGAAAACCTCGCCCGCAGGCCAACCCGAAAGAATCCCTTATGAATACCAAGCTTTTAAAAGAACTAAGTGAGGCGCGAGGGGTTCCTGGCCAAGAGCAAAACCTGCGCAAAATCGTCCGTCGTGAGCTCAAGGGGCTCGTCGATGACATGAACGTCGACGTGATGGGCAACTTGATCTGCCGCAAAAAAGGCAGCGGGCGCTCCCCGAAAAAAGTTATGATCGCGGCTCACATGGACGAGATCGGTTTCATCGTGAAGCATATCGATGACCGTGGCTTCCTTCGCCTCCAACCGCTCGGCGGCTTTGATCCGCGCCAACTTTTTTCCCAGCGCATGCTGATCGACCGTGTAGCCGGTAAGCCCCTTAAGGGTGTGCTCTGTTACGCGGCCAAACCCATCCATCTGCAGCGTGGTTCAGGCAACGATAGCAAGCCGAACCTCAATGGATTTTTTGTCGACCTCGGCATGAGCGCGGCCAAAGTTCGCAAGCAAGTTGAGATCGGGGCCATGGTCACCCTCGACCGAACCTTCGAGCTTGTCGGCGACTCTGTAGTAGGCAAATCCCTCGACAACCGGATCGGGGTTTTTGTCATGATCGAAGCGGTGAAAAAAGCGAAAAAGCATAAAGTTGAAATTCTTGCCGTTGCAACGACACAGGAAGAGATTGGCTGCCGTGGCGCTGCGACCTCTGCCTTCTCTCTCGAACCTGATATTGGCATCGCGCTCGATATCACCTTGGCTTGCGACATACCCGGCATGTCGCCCCAAGACCATATCAGCAAACTCGGTGGCGGAGCTGCCATCAAGCTGATGGACTCCTCGCTCCTCGGGCATCCCAAAGTCGTCAGCCACTTCAAGACCTTGGCCAAAGCGAATAAAATTAAACATCAAATGGAAATTCTTCCCTTCGGCGGAACCGATGGATGCGCGATTCAGCGTAGTCGCTCCGGGGTGCCGAGCATGACCTTGAGCGTTCCCTGTCGTTACGTGCACACCGTAAACGAGATGTGTAACAAGGCGGATATCCAAGCCGCAATTGACCTCTTGGCCGCCTACCTCGAAGACGCGCACACCGCTAAATACGACTTGGTCTAAGCCGCCACTCAGGAACGAACAATGGACGATTCCATTCAGCCCGCTCAGCAAGCGGCGCTCGACCTCCTCCTCGCGCAGGTGATCGGGAAAAATCCGTTTTACACCCAAAAGCTTGAGGGGATTCAAAGTACCCAGCTGCACGATCTTCCTTTCACGCTTAAATCGGAATGGGTAAATGATCAGCTTGATCATCCGCCTTACGGCACCAACCTTACCTACCCGCTCGAGCAGTACACTCGTTTTTGCCGCACCAGTGGAACCACCGGGGTGCCGATGCATTGGCTCGACACCAATGAGTCCTGGGATTGGATGCTCGATAATTGGCAAACGGTGTATCACGCCTCCGATGTTCGTGCTGGCGACCGAATTTTCTTCGCCTTTAGTTTTGGCCCCTTTCTCGGATTCTGGACCGCCTTTGGCGCGGCGACTCGCATGGGTTGCATGGCCATTCCTGGCGGCGGGCTTTCGACCCAAGCCCGCTTGCAGATGATGATTCAACACAAGGTCGCGGCACTTTGTTGCACCCCAACCTATGCGCTCCACCTTGCGCAAATCGCAAAGGCCGAAGGTCTCGACATCATCAACTCACCGCTGCGCGCCATCTTGGTCGCCGGTGAACCCGGGGGGAATATTCCTGCGGTGCGAGCGGCAATCGAAGCGGGGCTCGGCGCTAAAGTTTATGACCACCACGGCATGACCGAGGTGGGGCCGGTGACCATTCCGGCCGACGGCGGCCTGCGGGTGCTCGACGATGCCTATATCGCGGAAGTGATCGATCCAGATACCTGCGAACCTGCTTCGCAAGGGGAGCTTGTATTGACCACCCTCGGCCGGATCGGCTCCCCCTTGATCCGCTACCGCACCGGCGATTTGGTCGAGCGCACCCCCGGTGGTTTGTTGAAGGGCGGTATCTTAAGTCGTGCGGATGACATGGTGATCATTCGTGGGGTCAATATGTATCCTCGTGCGGTCGAGTCGCTGATCCGTGACGTCGGCCATGTCGCAGAATTTCGCGTGCGGGTAAAAACGTCTGAAAGCATGGCGCGGCTCGAAATCGATGTCGAACCCGACACCAACGCACCCAAGGATCTTTGTGCTCAAATCGAGCAGGCCTGCCGCAGCGCCTTTAGCATGCGGATTCCGGTGCAGGCAGTGCCCGCGAACAGCCTGCCGCGATTCGAACTCAAAGCCAAACGCTGGGTCCATGAATAAGTAGATAGCCGAGATGTTTTTCATTAAACGCATTTGGCAACGTTAGTGATAAACCTCGAAGCGGTAGCATTCGAGCCATGCACGGAAGGGAGTGTGGAGTTTCGCACGAGCCCAGGCCCGAAGGGTCGAGATAGTATAGTCCAGGTCGAAGGCCTGGGTTTCGAATACGATTTTGCGCAAGGCCTGAAAGGTCTACTCAATTGCGAAATACTTTCTGACTCGACCTTTCAGGCCTTGTGGATTTTTGGACCGTACCCGGGCCTTCGACCCGGGCTAAAATGACGGCGACCCTTCGGGCCTAAAATGACGGCGATTTCTAGGCCCGAAGGGTCGAGATAGTATAGCCCAGGTCGAAGGCCTGGGTTTTGAATACGATTTAGCGCAAGGCCTGAAAGGTCGATTCAATTGCGAAATACTTTCTGACTCGACCTTTCAGGCCTTGTGGATTTTTGGGACCGTACCCGGGCCTTCGACCCGGGCTAAAATGACGGCGACCCTTCGGGCCTGAAATGACGGCGATTTCTAGGCCCGAAGGGTCGAGATATTATAGCCCAGGTCGAAGGCCTGGGTTTTGAATGCGATTCAAAGCAAGGCCTTAAAGGTCGACGCAATTACGGAATATTTTTTGCTTCGACCTTTCAGGCCTTGAGGATTTTTGGACCGTACCCGGGCCTTCGACCCGGGCTAAAATGACGGCGACCCTTCGGGCCTAAAATGACGGCGATTTCTAGGCCCGAAGGGTCGAGATAGTATAGCCCAGGTCGAAGGCCTGGGTTTTGAATACGATTTAGCGCAAGGCCTGAAAGGTCGACTTAATTGCGAAATACCTTCTGACTCGACCTTTCAGGCCTTGAGGATTTTGGGACCGTACCCGGGCCTTCGACCCGGGCTAAAATGACGGCGACCCTTCGGGCCTAAAATGACGGCGATTTCTAGGCCCGAAGGGTCGAGATAGTATAGCCCAGGTCGAAGGCCTGGGTTTTGAATACGATTTAGCGCAAGGCCTGAAAGGTCGACTTAATTGCGAAATACCTTCTGACTCGACCTTTCAGGCCTTGAGGATTTTGGGACCGTACCCGGGCCTTCGACCCGGGCTAAAATGACGGCGACCCTTCGGGCCTAAAATGACGGCGATTTCTAGGCCCGAAGGGTCGAGATAGTATAGCCCAGGTCGAAGGCCTGGGTTTTGAATACGATTTAGCGCAAGGCCTGAAAGGTCGATTCAATTGCGAAATACTTTCTACCACGACCTTTCAGGCGGCTGCCCCGTCGTCATCGGTAGAGGTCACCTCCTAGAATGCTTCCCTGACCGATTCCCTATTTTGATGATTTTCTGCATACCTTGGAATGTGGCCTAGCCAGTGCGGTAAAAGTGTGTTTCCGGCTTGCAGGGATAGGGTTTCTACGTATGGTCCGCCGAAATTTGTTCCCGCCATTGAGTGGCAGGGCCTTGAAAATATCTGCCATTGACTGGCAGATTTAAAAACACCCAATTTACCAGTTTATCGTAGAATTACGGAGAAAATCAGATGTTAAGATCACATACTTGCGGCGAATTACGCGGAGCGGACCATGGAACTGAAGTCACCTTGTGTGGCTGGGTCGATAAAGCCCGTGACCATAATGGCATTATTTTCATCGATTTGCGGGATCGCTACGGCATCACGCAAGTGGTGATTGAGAAGGGTGATTCTCCTGAAGCGCTTGATTTGGCGAGCAATGCTCGAACCGAATATGTAATCTGCACCGTCGGCGTGGTGTCGCCTCGCCCGGATGATATGATCAACAAGAAGTTGCCAACGGGTGAGATCGAAGTTCGGGCCAAGGTCTTGACGGTGATGAATCCAAGCAAGACGCCTCCGTTCCAGCTGGACGAAGCAAAAGCGGCTAAGACATCTGAAGAGCTTCGCATGAAGCATCGGTACTTGGACCTTCGTCGTCCGAGCATGGTTGCGAAATTGCGCGGCCGGAGCAAAGTGACCCAGGCGATTCGTACTCGTTTTGACAGCATGGATTTCATCGAAGTCGAGACCCCCATTTTGACCAAGAGCACCCCTGAGGGCGCGCGGGATTATCTCGTGCCAAACCGGGTGACGCCTGGAACCTTTTACGCGTTACCGCAAGCGCCGCAGCAGTACAAGCAGCTCTTGATGGTTGGCGGGATCGACCGTTACTTCCAGATCGCGCGTTGTTTCCGTGACGAAGATTTGCGGGCGGATCGTCAGCCTGAATTTACCCAGGTCGACTTGGAAATGAGCTTTGTTGAGACCGAAGATATTTATGGTGTGATCGACAAGGTACTTGCGTCTGCAGTCGAGGCTGCCGGGCATGAGGCACCTGAATTACCCCTTCCGCGCATGAGCTGGAACGAGTCGATGGAGCGTTTCGGAATTGATAAGCCTGACCTTCGCTACGGCATGGAGTTGGTTGATTTGGCCGAGGTGTTTAAGGACACCGAGTTCAAAGTCTTCGGCAACTTGTTGTCCAAGGGTGGGGCGGTCAAGGCGATCAACGCCAAAGGCATTTCCACCAAGATTCCGGTTCGTTGTGTGAATGACGACTGGATGGCGATCGCGAAGCAAATGGGCTTCGGCGGGTTGGCCTACATTCGGGTGCAAGAAGACGGCACCTGGAAGTCACCGATTGTAAAAGTATTTAGCGAAGGCGAGATCGAGCGTCTCAAAGAGACCTTGAACGTCGAAGTCGGGGACTTGATCTTGTTTGCCGCGCATGAAAATCGCCTCAAGGTGAACGAGCTCTTGGGCAAGCTTCGGATCGAATGTGCGCGTGAAGCGGACATCGAGATGAAAGAAGGCTTCCACTTTACGTGGGTAACCGAATTTCCGCTGTTTGAAACCGCGGATGATGGGTCCTTGCACTCGATGCATCACCCCTTCACTTCGCCGCATCCGGATGACATTCCACTCTTGGATACCGATCCGGGCAAAGCGCGGGCCTTGGGCTACGACGTGGTGCTCAATGGGGTCGAGTTAGGATCGGGTTCGATTCGGATTCACGACTCTGGCCTGCAAGAGAAGATGTTTGATTTGTTGAATGTGACGCCGGAAGAAAAAGCTAGTCGCTTTGGTCACTTGCTTGAAGCGCTTGCCTTTGGCGCGCCTCCGCATGGCGGTATGGCGCTTGGGCTTGACCGCTTGGTTGCCTTGTTGCTCGACGGCGAGACGATTCGCGATGTCATTGCCTTCCCGAAAAACCACAAGGGGGCTGACCTCTTGATGGATGCGCCTTCGACGGTTGATTCGAAGCAGCTGCGCGACGTGCATATCCAGTTGGACTTGCCGGCGAAAGCGGAAGAAAACGACGCGGACGCCTAAGCGCCCACGGTACTTTTCTGATGATTATTCACTCGTGGAATGTAAACGGAATCCGAGCCTGCACTAAGAAGGGCTTCCTGGATTATTTGGAGCAGTATCAGCCTGACATTGTTGGCTTGCAAGAAGTGAAGGCGTTGCCGGAGCAACTCGAACAGCCCTTTCCCGAAGAGTATCATGCCTATTGGAATCCCGCGAAACGTCGTGGGTATTCCGGTACGGTGATTTTGTCGAAGGTCGAGCCGATTGCGGTGACCAACGGCATTGGCATCGAAGAGCACGACGACGAAGGTCGTGTGATGACGGCGGAGTACGATGACTTTTATTTTGTCACGGTGTACACCCCGAACGCGAAGGGTGATTTAAGTCGCTTGCCGTATCGGACGGAAGCGTGGGATCCTGCCTTTTTGAACTATCTTCAGGAGCTTAAAAAGAAGAAGACGGTTGTCTTTGGTGGCGACTTGAATGTGGCGCACGAAGAGATCGACTTGGCGCGACCCAAGTCGAATCGAGGCAGCAGTGGTTTCACCGATGAGGAACGGGCGAACTTTAGTAAGATCGTCAAGGCCGGGTTTATCGACACCTTTCGGGATATGTATCCGGATGAGGATGAGCAATATAGCTGGTGGAGTTATCGGGCTGGGGCACGGGATCGGAACGTCGGTTGGCGCATTGATTACATGTGCGTGGACCAAGAGTCGATGGACCGGGTAGAGGAGTCCTTTGTCCTCGATCAGGTTCTGGGGAGTGATCATTGCCCGGTCGGCATTGAGTTTGTTGACTAGTCGGTGGATCTGAAGACCTGCTCGCTTGGCAGGTGTTTTTTGACAGGATGGACAGGATTTACAGAATATTCTTTAATCCTTTTGCATCTAAAGTGGCATAGGCGTCCCGCCTCTGTACGAGCGCATACAAAGCAGGTAACCCACTCGAGCGGAGCCCTACTTGTACCATGCCCTTCCCAGGGCGTTTTCGTGCCATCGCCTTTCAGGCGGTGACGAATAGGTGAGTAGAAACCTGCGGATGAACCGTTTGCGTGTGCCGCCTCCGGGGCGTATAGGGGCTAAGGGACGATTTTTTTGGGGGTGAATATCCAAAGCTGACGTTTGGTTTTTTACTCGGTAGAAAAGTCGTGTCAAAAACGAGATGCATCTCACGGTGGGGCTGAAGCAGAACTAACTTGTAGGGAGGTTTTTGGATTCAGCTGTGCCTTATTCGCCTGAAAGGCGAAAACAACCTAGCGATGGGCATCGCCCATCGGACCGTATTGATGGGCAGGTCAAGTCTGAAAGACTTGCACAAGCTGCAGAGGGGTTGTGGAAGCTGCAGAGGGGTTCTGGAAGCTGCAGAGGGTTTGTGGAAGCCTTTCAGGCTTCAAAGGCTGGACCAATTTACGATGGGCGTTGCCCATCGCTACGCTCTGCAAGCCTTTCAGGCTTGGGATTCATTGCCCATCGCTACGCTCTGCAAGCCTTTCAGGCTTGGGATTCATTGCCCATCGCTACGCTCTGCAAGCCTTTCATGCTTGCGATTCATTGCGTACAGCTTTGGCCGCAACGCACACCATAGAATTTAATGGATGAGTTTTTTTGCCCCAAAATCTGCTGTGATACGGCTCCTCCTTGGCCTTCGGCGAATCACGGCTACTTCTTGGAATTATTCGACTTGAGATGTTGGGGCGTATCAGAACTGACCTAATCACTGGGCGCACATCGTCTCGTAATGTGTGATAGGCTATGGGAGTTTTTTGAGTCGTACATTTCGAAGGTCTTCGTCATGTCAACCGATCATTTTTCGGGAGGTGGCAAGGTGGTTTGGGCACAAAAAAAGCCGTAGGACATATCCTACGGCTTTGTCTTGTAGCACCTTAATGGTGCGTGAGCGGTCTTATTTAGCGACGGCCCATTTGATGCTGCTGGTGAGGAGGTCGAGGTACTCTTTGCTTTCCATGGTCGAGTTGTGGTGACCGATGGTGGTGCCGACGACTTTGCCTTTGCCGTGTTTGTTGATCCAGATGCAGGCTTGTGGGTTTTTCACTTTACCGTTGTCGCCGTGGGCGAGGACAGTTGCGGTGTCGAGGACGCGTCCGATATTATAGAGTTCGCCGTCGGGGGTGGTCCAGCCTTCTGGGAGGTCTTTTACCACCGGGTGATCAGCGTGCTTTTTGACTTTGGTCACTTTGATCGGGGCTTTCGGGCCGTGGTTCCGCGAATAGACTCCGAGAAATTTTACCCAGTCGGCTTCTTCGCCGTCCTTGGTTTCTACATCCCAATGAAAGGAGTGCATGGTGCAATGTAGGGCGATGGCTGGTTTGCCGGCTTCGTGTACTTTAGTGACGGAGGCGATGAAGGCAGCATCGGTTTCTTTGGCGTGACAGATGTTGTAGAGGACAACGTCGTATGGGTCAGCCCAGCCGGGTTTGCTGAGATTGACTTTGCAGTCTGCGGCATTTTTATCATGGATGATGGTCCATTCAATGTCCATGCGGGCGGCCGTGCCTTCGGAGATGATTTTTTTCTGGGCTTCGTAATCGTGATAGCCTTCACCGGTGATCATGAGGGCTTTGACTTTTTCAGCTTGAGCAAAGCTCAGGCTGAAAAGTAAGGTGCAGGCGGCAATAAGGAGGTTGCGTGCAGGTAGTTTGCGTGCAGGTAGAATGCGGAGTTTGCGTGCAGGTAGAATGCGGAAGGTCGACTTCATAAGGGTGTCTTCTGTTTGGTTACAGGTTGTTATCTAAAATACGTTTCTGAGGTTGGCTTCGCACTCACTATCGAGTGAAAAGGTAGGAATTCTTTAGGGCTTGAGCGGAGGCGGTCGGTCGTAAAAGGGCTTAAAGGTCGCTGGCGCATCGAAAGCTGATGTTGCCGCTCGAGCTGTCAGGCGTGTTTGAGGTACGGGCCGCGACTCGGTAGCGGTTGCAGTATGATTCGTGGCAGAGGTAGGAGCCGCCGCGAATGCTTTTGCGCTCGCCGCTCTCTGGACCGGTTGGGTTGTCGAATGCATCCGTAGTTGCTTCGTGCGTAAGATGCCATGTTGGGTCAAACCAATCGTGGCACCATTCCCACGCGTTGCCAGTGATGCAGTAGAGTCCGTAGCCGTTTGGTTTGAAGCTTCGGACGGGGCAGGGGCCGGTGAAGCCATCGGCGCCGGTGTCTTGCTCGGGGAAGCGTCCTTGCCAAATGTTGCAGCGGTGTTTGTCGAAGGGGGTGAGGTCGTCGCCCCAAGGATAAGATTTTTGATCGAGTCCGCCGCGTGCCGCATATTCCCATTCGGCTTCGGTTGGGAGACGTTTTTGTGCCCAGGCGCAGTAGGCCATCGCATCGTGCCATGAGACGTGGAGCACCGGGAAGTCACCGCGTTTTTTTAGGTGGCTGCCTAGTCCTTCGGGATGTCGCCAGCAGGCACCGTTTACCTTGGCCCACCATTGCAGGCCTGAGACGGTGTCGGCGACGAGGTTCTCCCGTTTTTTGGTGGGAAGTTGATTGAAGAAAACGAAGGACCATCCGAAGATCTCGGCCTCGGTTTTGTAGCCCGTATCGTTGACGAAAAATTGAAACTGCAGGTTGGAGACAGCGCAAATGTCGATGAGGAAGGGGGCGATCTCGACCTCGCGTACCGGCCCTTCGCCGTCGTCTTTGAAGCCTTCATTTGAGTCTGTTCCCATGTTGAACCGGCCACCGGGGATCGGGAGCATGCCTTGGTCGTTGCCGGTAAAGATGCGGCGAAAAGCTGGTGCTTCAGGGCGTGGCGAGGTTGCTGAGCTTGATTCGAGAGCGCCCTTGCCTCGGTTTGCACTCGGGGTGCAGCAGCCTTTGGCCGGGGGAGAGGCGGCTGGCTTGGACTGACTTTTGTTCTGTGGGTCGTGGCTCATTTGTTGATAAAACTACCGAGGGGGCGGGCGACTTGCAACGGAGAATCGAGTGGAGGAAGCGGAATTCACCAACAATGACAACTTGAACAAAAATTCGTTCCTGAGAAATGTGGGTTGCAAAACGCTTTACGCAACGGTTTGATCCACGAATGGAATCCTACGAAGTGCTGAAGGAGGCAATCGGTAAAGTTGGAGCCAAGTCTGTTGCCTCCGATATGGGTCTGTCGCCATCTTTGATTTATAAGTGGTGTCAGCCAAAAGATGATGAGGGAAGTAGCGGGGCAGACAATCCGCTAGATCGCCTTGCCAAGGTCTACGAATGCACCGGCGATACGCGCATTGCTCAGTGGATGTGTGAAAAAATGGACGGGTACTTTGTCGCGAATGAGCGTCAAGATAAGTACAAAGAAGTTCCGCTTATTCAGGCCACCCAGTCGATCCTGCATGAGTTCTCTGATTTACTTCGCGTGGTATCCGAAAGCATCGAAAACGATGGCCTGATTACCGGCGATGAAGCGGTGAAGATTCGCAAGGAATGGGAAGAGCTTAAGTCGATCACCGAAGGCTTCGTTCGTGCGTGTGAAGACGGTACCTTTGACGAAGTGAAGGCCTAGATTTTTGGGTAGTTCATTGGTTTTGGTGAAAGTCTATGCATCAGTTTCAAAAATATCTTCCACCTCATTGGAACGACAGGATAAAAGAGCGTTCGCTGGCTGACTCGGACGGAAAATTTGAGGAGCTCAGTGCCGGGGCGTTTCGCGGCAACATACGACTTATTTTTGAGGACGAATCGTACGCTTTTTTTACAGGAGCATTTCACATCGAAGATGAGGTTCGAGAGGAAATAGCCGTGTTCACCGAACATTGTGGCTACCATATTTTCCCAGCTTGGGGGCTTCGTGTAGAATACGAAGAGTGAACAGAGGCTAGGAGTAAAGCATGGTTTGAAATTTGTAGTCCCCGAGGCGAGCCTCGGGGCTATGGTGCCTTCACTCCTTCGGAGTTATCGGTCAGGAACAGTATGCCTCATCAAGACAGGTCCAGATAGCAATGGCGCTTAGTTAAGCCGATTTGTATGGAAAGGAGTTCGCTCTGCCCTGAAAAGAAAGCCGGAGGCTTGAAGGCAATTAGCCGGTCGGTGACCGAAGGGAACCACCGGAATTCATTAGGCAATAATATGAAGCGCTGGAAGCGCGGTCGGAATAGAAACCAATATGGGCGATGCCTTTCAGAAAAGCAGAGGTCAACTGATGCGTGCTCAGAATACGATTTTTAACTGAAAATTGTACGGTTTTAGCCATCTGGCGCGGTGCTGCGCCTCGCTCCGATTTCTCTTCAAATACAGGGCTTATCCCTCGTTGCCTTCTCACGCCTGCACGTAACCCGGCGCTGCGGCCGCTTCGCGGCTTGCACACGGGCTACCCTATCCCGCCCACGTTGGGGCGGATTCCCACGGCGTAAAATGTCGCAAAAAAATGATTTGATGGCTTATCTAAGTGTCATTGGGTCCGGATAGCTGGGTGTCTAAAGGTGCTACTCTTCAATCGGCATCCAGTCGAGGATCGCGTTGACGGGAAAATGATCGGACGGGTTTTTACCCTCGCGGATGCTGCGGTCGATGTTCGCGGCAACGACCTCCATGCCTTTGGTGAAAATGTAGTCGATGCGATGGCGCGAGCGCTCACCCTTGAAGGCGCTGAAGGTCCCTTCTCCAGCTTGTTCTACCGGAAAAGCGCTGCGGTAGGTGTCGATCCACGGGGCGGCAGAAAGGTGTTTGATTCCTTCGGAGCTGGGCGGAATGTTGAAGTCACCACAAACCACGATCGGCGTGTTGTCGGCTAGTTTTTCAGCCTGGGTTCGAATCAGCTTGGCTGACTCGGTGCGTGCTTGGCGGCCTCGGTGGTCAAAGTGAGTGTTCACGAAGAGAACGGCTTGCTTGCTTTTTGCATCTCGGAGTTTGACCCAAGTTGCGATTCGGGGAAGGACGGCATCCCAGCCCTTCGAACCGTGCAATTCAGGGGTTGGGCTGAGCATAAAGTTTCCTTTAGCCAAAAGCTCGAAGCGGTCGGTTTTCCAATAGATTTCGCAACGCTCGCCCTTGCCATCTTTTTCGCGGCCCATGCCGAAGCGGGAGTATCCTTTTAAATTGTCCGCAAGGTAGCTGGCTTGAAAGTCGAGATTCTCTTGGGTTCCCAGAAGATCTGGAGAGGTGGCTTTGATGGTGTCGACGACAAATTCTTTTCGTAGCGACCAGTGGTTGGCGCCGTCTTTCGCGGTGCCGTAGCGAATATTAAAACTCATGACGGTGATGTCCTGCGCGGATCCTTCAAAAGGAAGTAAAAGAAGTGAGAAGAATGAGGCAGTAAAAAGCACATTGCGGGAAAGGAATTGCATGGAGGTAGTCTGATGCAGTGATGAAATCGTTTCAAGGAATCCTGAATGGAATTGATCTAAAGACCCTGTGCCCATGGATCGATTTTTATCGTGGTTTCGCTGGGTCAGTCTCGGTTTGTCATCGATTGCGACTTGACGAATCAGTCATTGGTGGGACATTGCTACCGGAACGCCAATGTAGCTCAGCTGGTAGAGCAGCTCACTCGTAATGAGCAGGTCGTAGGTTCAAATCCTATCATTGGCTCTTTTTTCTCACCCTCAGTTTCTCGATATTGGTTCGTAAGCTGTTTCGCAACTTTTGGGGCGAACCTCTAATGAAAACCCTGTTTTCTGCTTTGCGTTTTTGCTTCGCTTCATGTTAGACGAAGTCAACCATCATCTATTTTTTAGTATGCCACATCGTATTTTATCTCTAGAAGAAGTCAGCGAGTACCTCCACATGAGTGAGAAGGCGCTCCAGGCGCTCGTGCGTGGTGGGGAGATCCCGCATGAAAAAAATGGGGATCGTGTTTCTTTTCGTAAGGTAGAAATTGATGCTTGGGCATCGCATCGCTTAATGGAATCTTCTGAAACGGATATCGAAACGTTTCATAAAAAATCCTCGGCGAAGCAGCATGACCTTTCGGATTCGCATTCGATTATGCCCGAAATGCTTCATGCCAGTGGTATTATTGCCGATTTATCCTGCCGGACGAAACCTTCCACTATTACCGCGATGGTGGATCTTGCTGATAAAACAGGGTTGTTAATCCACAAAGAAGATTTGCACAAAAGTATCGTGGATCGCGAAAATCTAGGGACGACTGCGTTGCGGGGTGGGGTGGCCTTGTTGCACCCGCAGCACCATGATCCCTATACCTTTGACGACTCCTTCATCGTGTTTGGTCGGAATTTACAGCGAATCCCTTTTGGTTCGCCTGATGGTAAAACCACCGATCTATTCTTCATGATTTGCTGTCAAGATGACTCGATTCACCTGCACCTGCTCGCCCGCCTCTGTATGATGTGTTATCACACACGTTTGCTATATGAGTTGCGCGAAGCAGAAACAACGGATGAAATTCGAGAATTGATTCTCGATGCAGAAGCCGAAGTGATCAAGTTGCGCTTAGAGAAAAAGAAGAAGGCCTAAGAGTCTGTCGGACTTAGGCTTTCGAGCGAGGGTTTCTCAGTTTGAGATCAGACGGTTTGGACGATTCGAGAGAATAGTTGAGACTATTTGATCGACTCGTCCGGATCGTATGGGCCAAAGTGAGGAATTCGCAGCCGAATCTGCTAAGTCTGACAGGCTCCTAGTCCGCTTTCACTCCTCAGTTAATTGGCTTTTTATTCCTGAGGCAAATGGCTTTTTACGCCTGAGGTAAATGGCTTTTTACGCCTGAGGAAAATGGGTTGGTTTAAGAGGCTGTGTAACACGTGGTTCCGCCTCCGAAACCAATCGATGTGTGATGTCCATCGCTACGCTGTTTTCGCCTTTCAGGCGAATAGGTACCTTCGCCTGCTCTTTTTAGATGAAGGGAGATTTGAACCAATCCTTTTCACCAATGGGTACATTATTGCGGTGCGTTGGTTTCGTTAAATCGCGACTGAATTTGTTTCGGTCTCACGTAGTGCATTATTAAAAAGTTTGATAAAGTGGGAGAACCTCTTTGTTTTCAGGAATTACCCCAGTGAAATTACAATATTGTAGCACCAATTCTACAATAATGCGATTTTGTAATATAGAGGGGGTTAATATATTTTGTCTGCACGGCTTGGTCGGTGCATTTTAGGTTGAAACAGAGTAGCAGCTCAAAAAACCCCAAAAGGAAGACAAGAATGAAACAAACAAAAAAACTGATTATGATGCTCATGATCTGTATTGGATGCAGTGCCCTATTTGGCAGTACTGCAATGGCGCAAGAAGTAGGAGTCGTCGAAGCAGTCGAAGCAGTCGCAGAGGCAGTGGCCGAAGTGACGGAAGCGGCAGACGAAATTAATGCAGCGGACACGGCTTGGATGCTTATCGCAACTGCATTGGTTCTGCTCATGACGCCTGGACTCGCCTTTTTCTACGGAGGACTTGTTCGCCGTAAAAATGTGCTCTCCGTGTTAATGCAATGTTTCATGTGCATGTGCGTGATGACGGTCTTATGGGTTGTCATTGGCTACAGCTTGGCTTTTGGTAGTCAGCCTGGATTTTGGGGTGGCTTTGAATATATGATGTTCAACGGGGTCGGCTTGGAAGCGAATGGAACGATTCCGCATGTTCTCTTTGCGGCCTTTCAAGGGATGTTTGCAATTATTACGCCCGCTTTGATTATTGGCGCATTCGCCGAGCGGATGAAATTCAGCGCGTTCCTCTTCTTCTCTATTCTATGGCTCTTATTCGTCTACTGCCCCGTGTGTCACTGGGTTTGGGGGCAGCCTGGTGATTATGAAGGCTTCTTTGCCCTAGGTAATGACGGAGCGTTAGACTTTGCCGGTGGAACTGTGGTTCACATTAATGCTGCGGTTGCAGCCCTCATGGCGGCATTTGTCCTCGGTAAGCGTGCGGGCTATCCAAGCAAAATTTCACCCCCCCACAATCTTCCCTTTGCCGTACTCGGAGCTGGCTTGCTCTGGTTCGGTTGGTTCGGATTTAATGCGGGTAGTGAACTCGCGGCGGACGCAGTTGCTGCGAATGCACTCCTCGTCACCCACGTTGCTGCTTCTGCTGCCGGGGTTACTTGGGCCTTGATCGAATGGATCAAGCGGGGAAAACCCACTGTACTCGGAATTATCACCGGCGCCGTGGCAGGTCTGGTTGGCATCACGCCAGCCTGTGGATTTGTTAACTCATCTGGTGCACTTGCAATTGGTGCTGGCGCAGGAATCCTCGCTTTCGTCTTCGTCGCACTAAAAGAGAAACTTGGATACGATGACTCCCTCGATGTATGGGGTGTTCACGGTATTGCTGGTATCTGGGGCGCTTTGGCAACCGGTATCTTCGCGATCGAAGCCATTGGCGGAACCGCTGGGGTACTTGAAGGCAATGGGGGGCAACTCCTCATTCAGTGCAAGGCCGTCTTGTACACGTTGATTTACTCAGGCATTGTTTCCTTTGTTCTTCTCAAAGCCGTGGACCTCGTCGTTGGTCTTCGGATCGCAGAGCAAGCGGAACGGGTCGGACTCGATTTGTCTGACCACGCAGAAGCCGCTTACACGCTTGTAGACTAACCCCTCATTCATTCGGAGAATTGAAATGAAATATATTGTAGCTATTATTCAGCCTGATCGTTTGGACGAGGTGCTCGATGCACTAGAGAAAAGCGAGATCCATCTTGTTACCGTAACTCAGGTTATGGGACGTGGACGTCAGAAGGGGATCGCAGAGTTTTATCGCGGTCACAAAGAAGTCGGAAGTCTGCTTCGTAAAATTAAACTCGAAATCGCGGTGAGCCACGATTTCGTTGAAAAGGCGATTACCGCCATCACCGGCGCGGCGAAAAGCGGCAGCATTGGTGACGGAAAAATCATCGTCCTCAACATCGAGGATTGCGTTCGGATTCGGACCGGTGAACGCGGTGGCGAAGCCATTGGGTAAATCGTAACCGTTCCTCTAGGAGTCTGTCGGGCTTAGGCTTTCGAGCGAGGGTTTCTCAGTTTGAAACCAGACGGTATGGACGATTCGTGAGAATAGTTGAGGCTATTTGATCGATTCTTCCGGATCGTATGGGCCAAAGTGAGGAATTCGCAGCCGAATCTGCTAAGTCCAACAGGCTCCTACGTGTCAGGCCGTCCTTTTGGGGCGGCCTTTTTTTGTCGGGCTACACTCTTTTTGTTTCCTGATCCGAAATTTGGTACCTTTGGCATCTATGAATGTATTTACCTATGGAACCTTATCTGTCCCCGAAGTCATGCTGCGGGTCACGGGGCGACAGTTTTCCTCGCGGCCAGCTGTGCTGCAGGACCATGTGCGTTACTTGGTTCGGGATCAATGGTTTCCGGGTATTGTGCCTCATGAGGGTCATTCGGTGGAAGGGGTCTTGCATCAGGATGTGGATGAGGCCTCACTCGCTCGCCTAGACGAGTTTGAATCTGAGATGTATCTTCGTGGTTCACTTCCTGTTTTTCCTGGCTCGTCGACCGGCACTACAGCCCCACCGTCCTTCGTTGAGGGCGAAGCCATGGAGCCCGTCTTGGCTGAAGTCTATGTTGTTGCTCCTACCTATGAAGGGTTGTTGACCGACGTGGCCTGGGATGAGGCCCATTTTCGATCCCATTGGCTGCAGCGTTATCTCTCTTGGTAGTGAAGGTCATTTCGAGGTTTCCTTTCGCTCCATGCTTCGGCAAGATCGATTGATATGAAGGAATTGATCCATCAACTCGAATCCCTTTCACGCGCAGTAGGGAAGTTAGAATTTCCATCGGTGCACACGGTGTACAACCCATTAGAGTATGCTTGGGCGAGTCACGTGGAGTATATTTCTCGCTTTGCCTCTCCGCAGCCATCGGTTCTATTTCTGGGGATGAACCCTGGGCCGTGGGGGATGGCGCAGACTGGAATCCCCTTTGGTGAGATTGCTGCAGTTCGCGATTGGATGAAGTTGCCCTGTGAATTGATGCTCGATGGAGTGGAGCAGCATCCGAAACGCCCCTTGCTCGGCTTTGATTGTACTCGCTCCGAAGTGAGCGGGCGCCGGATCTGGGAACTCTTTGGGGAGAAATACAAAACGCCGTCGCGGTTCTTTCGGCAGCATTTTGTTTATAATTATTGCCCCTTGGTGTTTATGGCTGAAAGCGGAAAGAACATTACCCCTGATCAATTACCTGCAAAGGAAGCGCAGCCATTGATGGCGCTCTGTGATGATGGATTGCGCGATTTGGTTTGCCTGCTGGCTCCGAAGACAGTGGTCGGGGTCGGAAAATTTGCTGAGGCTCGAGCTCGTCGATGTTTAGGAGAAGAGCAGGCGATCTCCTGTATTCTTCATCCCTCTCCGGCCAGCCCCGCGGCAAATCGGGGGTGGGCTCCTCAGGCGGAGGCTCAGCTCATCGCGGCTGGCATTTGGCGCAAGCGCCGGTCAGACCGAGACTAGCCTGCCGAGGGGGTGAAAAAGAAAGGGTGGGGCGTTTGCATGCTTTTAGCGTCACAGCTCGGAGCCATAAAAAAGCCGACTGAAGATCAGTCGGTTTTGCCGGGAAAGAAGGGCGGGGTTAGCGCTTTTTCTTCTTCGCCGCAGGGCGCTTCTTAGCCGAAGGTTTTTTCTTCGCCGTGGTCTTTTTCTTAGCCGTGGGCTTTTTCTTGGCCGTGGTCTTTTTCTTAGCCGTGGTCTTTTTCCTAGCCGTGGTCTTTTTCTTCGCCGTGGTCTTTTTCTTAGCCGTGGTCTTTTTCTTAGTCGTGGTCTTTTTCTTAGCCGTGGTCTTTTTCTTAGCCGTGGTCTTTTTCTTAGCCGTGGTCTTTTTCTTAGTCGTGGTCTTTTTCTTAGCCGTGGTCTTTTTCTTCGCCGTGGTCTTTTTCTTCGCCGTGGTCTTTTTCTTCGCCGTGGTCTTTTTCTTAGCCGTGGTCTTTTTCTTAGCCGTGGTCTTTTTCTTCGCCGTGGTCTTTTTCTTCGCCGTGGTCTTTTTCTTAGCCGTGGTCTTTTTCTTCGCCGTGGTCTTTTTCTTAGCCGTGGTCTTATTCTTAGTCGTGGTCTTTTTCTTAGCCGCAGGTTTTTTCTTCGTTGCAGATTTTTTCTTCGTCGCGGTTTTCTTTTTTTTCGCTACTGCTTTTTTGCGAGCTGCGGGTTTCTTCTTCGTTGCGACTTTTTTACGCGCTACAGGTTTCTTTTTCGCTGCTGGCTTTTTCTTCGCCGCAGATTTTTTCTTTGATGGTTTTTTCTTAGCTGCCATTTTTAATCATCCCTAATGCTATGTTTACTCAATATAATATTTTTCCATCATATTTATCATTTACGCAAGGTATTAAATCTAGGTTTCTCAGTTTAGGTTTTTGGCGCAAAAACAACTCTTCACACTGTAATAAAGTATAAGCTGTATAAAATAAGCGGTCCTCTGTGCGTTGTTTTTCGATATCGTTTTTGGGTGAATATTTTAGGAAAACAATTTTGGCATCTGAAGCCTGATAGTGTAGGGTCATCTTCTTAATGAAGATATTGATTGCAGAAGATGACCCGGTTTCATCCCAAATTTTAGAACTCACTTTGCAAACGCTTGGGCATGAAGTCATTTGTTGTTCGAATGGTTTACAGGCTTGGGAAGCGTTTCAGGAAGCGGATTATAATATCGTGGTAAGTGATTGGGACATGCCCGAAATGGACGGGGTCGAGTTCTGCCGGAAAGTTCGGGCCCACAAAAAAAATACCTACACCTATTTCATTCTTCTTACCGGAAAGTCGGCCCACGATAATATGACTTTCGCCATGGATAATGGGGTAGATGATTTTGTTCCTAAGCCTTTGGACGAATCTGAATTATCGACTCGATTGCGGGTGGCTCAGCGGATTATCGGTTTTAATCAAGAAATTCGGGCCTTGAAGACCATTCTCCCTATTTGCAGTTATTGCAGTAAAATCAGGCGTAAAAACGATAGTTGGCAACGTTTAGAGATTTATTTAGAGCAAAATTTGCAGAAAGATTTAAGTCACAGTATTTGCCCTGACTGTTATCAAAAACACGTAGAGCCCCAGTTTCAATAGCTAGGTCTGTTTCAATAGCTAGGTCTGTTTCAATAGCTAGGTCTGTTTGGAGCCCTAGCTTTGTATAAACCGCTTGAGTCCTATCCGAACACAGCGCTCGCCTCATTTGCCGAATCACGCCACTGGACTTCTTGATTTCGACCAGCTCCGAACTAGCCTTGTGGCCTACAACGCTCCCAGCTCGTGGAAGTCTAGGCCGAAAAAAAATCCTGATGTGTTGGGGCAGGATCGTCAACAACTCCCAGCGTGTGACATTGCGCACTGCGTCAAATTTAGTTGGGAGCAAATCTGCTCGCTAAACCTTCGCGGTCTACCAGCGCGTTTTGAAACAAACATAATATGAAAATCGCAATAATCGGAATGCGGGGATCCGACGACAGGCTCGGTGGCGTGGAAAGAGCGGTGCGGGAAATATTCACCCGCTTGGTGAAGCATGGCGCAGTAGTGACCTGCTATTGCCGCCCCAAATAGAATGACAAGACCGAGCACGAAGGCGTAAAACAAATCAACGCCTTGACCTTCTATTTCAAGCACGCGGAAATCGCTTTTTACGTCGCCAATGTACTTTTGCAAACGGCACGAAGCGACGCGAATATCGTGCACGTAAACGGCATGATCTCAGCCGGACTGTGCTGGCTACCAAAATGCATCGCAGGAAAAAAACCGTGGTGACAATTTACGGGTTAGAGTAGCAAGGCGCAAAATGGGACAAGGTTTCCACCGTTTTCCACTGGCATATGAATAAGTCGCATCGGTATAAAAATTGCTGCGGCTCTAGGGATAGTCTTGGTTTCCTACGCGATGAACTTTAGGATGCGTCTATGATCTTGGCTGCAGCAGATATCCCTATCGTAAAAATACTCCTCCCCGTTATTCTTGCCTTCATTATGTTCACCCTTGGGCTTGGACTTCGTGGGGCTGATTTTTCGAGAATTTTTAAATTCCCCAAAGCCTTCGGGGTGGGATTACTCAACCAGTTAGTGGTATTGCCGTTGGTCGCATTCGGGATTTGTAAATTATTCAAGTTACCACCGGTTCTCGCGTTGGGCACGATGATTTTGGCCTTCTCTCCGGGCGGGGTCACCACCAATGTGTTGGCTCGGATCGCAGGAGGGAACACCGCTCTGTCCATGTCCATGACCGCGGTCACTAGCTTGCTCACGATTTTTACGGTTCCACTTCTTGTCACGTTAAGCGCTACTCATTTTCTCGGTAACGCGGCTCCGGATTTTCAAATTGGAAAGCTTGGGGTCACCATGTTCTTGCTCACCGCTTTACCTGTTAGCATCGGCATGTTACTCACGAAGCTTGCACCTCGTGCGGTTGAAAAGTCTGCTCCTGTGCTAAGTAAAATCGGTATTGGCCTGTTTGTATTTATCATCGTCGCGGCCTTGGCCAAAAACTGGCAGGTGGTCTGGGATAATTTGCCTACTCTCGGGCCCGCCTTAATTCTGCTCAATATCGTTTTGCTCGCGGTTGGCTTGCTGAGCGCTCGCGTCCTCAGCTTGGAGCATCGCGATGCGACGACGATTGCCATCGAATCCGGGGTGCAAAACGGGACTCTTGGAATTGCGGTTGGAGTGATTTTGGCGGGAAGCAGCACCACGGGAGTAACCCTTCCGCTCGAAACCGTGCCATGCGCCGTTTACGGGATCACCATGTATTTGATCACGGTTCCCTTTGTCATCTGGCGCAAGAAGCGGGCGGCTTAGGTTTGGCCTGAGTGACGCAGTGAAATAAAGTCGCTGAGGCGTCCCGTTTCAGGTGGTAGCGAAGCACTAAAGCTCGTCGTAACCTGGTCAAAACGTTCCGCAGAAAAACGATAAAATTTAGAGCCAGTGTCACACAAAGGTTCTTCGATAAGCTGATTTGGGTGGGAAACAGCTCATCGATTTTTGCACCTAACCTAATGGCGCGTAGCGTTGACACATTGATAGCCATGGTCGATGAACCAAAGGATGAGGCCGGGGGTTTCGGCGGTCTATCCTGCAAGCCGCTCCCGGCAAGGCTCAATTCAAACTAGCCGGGCCACATCCTGCGCCTCGTTCCGATTTGCTCCATCTAAAAGGTTCACCGATCGTTGTTTTCCTTGCTCAAGTCAAACCCGAGGTTCGCCTCGCTCCACCCCAGTTACATCGAGCATGGGCACCAAGTGACCACCAGTTGAGGTGCCCCAAATGCAAATGCGATTCGGTTCAATTCCGTATGTTTTGGCGTTGGCTTTGAGCCTGCGGATGGTGGCTTTGCAGTCATGATATTAGAACGGCCATTGGGCTTCGTCTTAGAGGCGATACTCAATCGGTGCACCGACAAAATCGCCTTGATCACCGAGCAATGGTTTTAAGCGCATGAGCCCACCCGCTTTGCCGCCTTTCTGCCACCCCATAAACACGCGGGAAAAGCTAGTGGGAGGTCGGGTACGTCATGCGGGAGAAGCGCCATACAAGTGTAGGCAATTTTTATTCCTCGGTATCCGTCGTAACCCCGATGGGCCCAAACCGTTTTGAACTCAGGTCGCTATGCACCACCTCTACGTCTATCACCGGGGCTGCCGCTTCGGATGCTGAAGCTGCCGAAGCTGAAGGTTCTGCCTCTAACTGAATCGTTTGAGCGTAGGTGCCACTGTCAGCCAAAATAAAATCGGTGGCGACGACACCATCAAGATAGACCCGATACCCTAAAACAAAGGATTCATCCGGATGCTGCCATTTGATCGTCAGATCTGCGCCAATTTGGTTGGCGGCAATGTCAAAGTCATCGATGGCGGTTGGCGACGCGAGGAAGCCGAAATTTTGGCCGCTTACATTGTCGCCCTCTAAGAGGGAGAGCGAGTATTCAGTTGGCGTGGTAAATTGCGCCACACTGATGCCTAAGGTCGAGAGGTCGGCACGAACCAGATAGTCGCCGGCGGGAATGTCGGTGAATTGGTAGGAGCCTTCGGTTCCCGATGTCGTGGTGGTGAATAGGGTACTCCCTCCGCCTGCAAGGTCGAGCAGCTCGATGCGAAGCCCTTGGATTCCGGTTAGGGCGAGCACCTCGTTGGATGGATCTCCATCGGCTACGGTGAAGTCATTCCACGCGGTACCAGAGATCGAAGCCGAACCTGTTCCGGGATTTGGCGGGTTGGGAGGATTCGGCGGGTCAACCGGATCCACTGGAGTCGGCGGATTGCTATTACCGGGGGGCGGGGTCCCCACCAAGCCAAAGTTTCCGGTAAATTTCTCGAAGCTATCGAGTTGGAAGCGGTAATCAGGTGCGGTCGTCAGTGCGGTTACCGTATCGGGTAAGGCGGCGAGAATCAGCCCGATGGCATAATTCCCAGGTCGTACATTGCGAAATTCAAAGAAGCCTCGTTGTAGGCTGCCGTTTACGGAAGCGGTCGCGGTTATCGATGTCGCAATGCGGGTGACGAAAAAGGTGACTGGATCAACTTCAAACAAGACCACTTCAACCCCGTCAAAGCCTGAGAGAGCGAGGTCATCATTTGCAAGGTTGCCGTCCTCGCCAACCAGATCGAACCAAACTGTACCGCAAATATTCCCCGGTGCATTGGTGTCGTAGACGCCGAATTCGGCTCGCGCTTGACCGCCGGCTGTGAGGTCTAGGGTCTGTACGCCAGGTGTGGTTGGAGTACTGGATGGGTTCGGAAGGCTGGCGAATTGAAGCCTCGCTTCAAACACGCCGGCGATTAATCCGTTTGCAGTCCACTCACCATTCGCATCTGCGGTGACCGTCATCTCTAGGGTAGAGGTCCCGCCAGAGATTCGGTAAATCTCGACCAGGGCCCCAGGCAAGGCGTAGGCGGCGGGGTCTTCGTCAAAATTTGAGTTTTGATTCAAGTCGAACCAAACCGAACCGGCTAAGGAAGCGAAGCGCAGAATGCCAAAGTTCAACTCAACGTCTCCACCTGAACTCAAGTCGATGATGTATTGACTCGGGGTGGTGAAGACAGGTGGACTTTCTGGAAGTGTCGCGAGATCAACTTGGATGGCATACTCGTTTCCAAACACGGTATCAAAACTGTAACTGCCCCCGGCACCCGAGGTCACGGATTGTACCGCATTCAGCGCGCCGCTGGGGAGGACTTCGAAGAGGGTGACCGTGGCGCCAGCGATGCCTTCAGAGGCGAGGACCGAGGCAGCCGGCAACACGCCTTGGTTGGCTAAGTCGTACCAGACAACGCCGCTCACTTTTGCCGTAACTGGGGTCGCGCCAAAATTGACCTCAAAGGATTCCGTGGTGATGAACGAAAAGGGCGACAGGGTTGCGGTGGTAAACTGGTCAATCAACCAAGGAAAGGTATTCGTATCGATGCTGACTTCGTAACTGCCGATCGGGAGATCCGGAAAGCTGTAGAAGCCTTGGTCTCCGGAGTCCGTTACGGTGGTGAAACGGCCCACTTCGGTCACCGTACCATCGGTGTTGTAGAGAATAACTTCGACTCCATTGAGCCCATTTTGGCTCAGGTCATCGTTGCCAATCACTCCGTCGGCGCCAACCGCATCCCACCAGACATGGCCCGATACGTCGCCGACAATTTCAATCCCATCGGCAGAGTTGAGCGCGCCAGAGGTAACAACGATGGTTGCTTCAGAGGCAGTTTCGTCTACCTCCCAACCCATGGCGGAGGTGACATCACCGGGGCCGAAACTCGCTCCCGCGATGGGATGCACGAAAGGGGGAAGGTTAGTGCTGACTGTGCCTGTTAGAGTGAAGGCGCTGGCCCCTGAAAAGATGCCCAGCTCGACATCCGGAAATTGTCCCGCGGTCCATCCGAGGAAGCTCGAGTTGATTAACCCATCAGCGGAGGTCAAGCTACCGGACTGAAAAACGCCGTACACTTCCGAATCATCATAGGCAATAACCTGTAAATCTCCGCCGGCGGCGCTTCCACTTGTTTTGATCACATCATCATTAAAAAAGAAGAGGTCGGTGTCGAGATACTGGCTGAGCTGTATCGTTCCTAAGCTCCCCGTAACCGCTTCAAATAGGTACTTGGTCTCCGCCTGGGTCGCACCCGCAGCCAAGGTCGTGACCGAGGTCCAATCGATTTGGTTTCCGTTCGATCCCGTAAAGCGGCCTTTGCTGGTCGCTTCGTTTGGCGCGGTTAGGGTTACTGGCATGGTCACGATGGAAAACACGAAGGAGTTGATGTTGATCCCGCCGCTACCGATATCGACGTAGGACGTCAAATTATACACATCCGCCGTGGTCAGTGCGCCACTGGAAATTCGTTCCGAAGTGCTTCGGGCGGGCGAGATGTTGCCACCATCAACCACAGTGATTTCGTAATGACCGAGGGTGCCGGAAGGGGTGCCATTGCTCAGGGTCACCTGCGCGTTTGCGGGTGTGAAACCAAAGGGGAGCACGATCATAAGCCCGATGCTTAAAAAGAAGAAGCCAAGCGGATTGCTTCCAAGTGTTTGCCGATGTTGAATCTTCATATTCTCTCTCTTATTTACTAACGTCCTACCTCTTATATATACGCTAATGATGGCGCGATGTATATTCGCCCGTTTCAATATGCCTCCCAATTACGGTATTTTAATTACTTTTTGTCGATCATAGGCAATTCCCTTGATCGCTTTGTTAAATGGCCGAAATGATTGCATGAATCAATCGCCTGGTAGCAACGCGTGCCGCGTAGCAGACTTTATTTTACCTTTTTATACCCGTGAAGTGCATAGGAGGAATGACGTACGCTCGTCGGGAACCGACGGTTTAAATATAGGCGGGGGTTTCAACCGCCAAGCGAAGCGCGGGAGGAGTCCACTGTGTAGTGTATAGGAGGAATGACGTACGCTCGTCGGGAACCGACGGTTTAAATATAGGCGGGGGTTTCAACCCCCGTAAAATGGGTCGATATTTCACGTCGGGAACCGACGGTTTATCATGAAAGGGCTTTAGCCCGCTCCACGTATTCAAGGCGCAAAATCGTAGTTTTTTTTACGATGCATCACTTCTATCGCGACCCTTTTGGAGGCTTCAAGCTACAAGGCGGATTACGGGCTAAAGCCCTCTTTTGCTAAACCGTCAGTTCCTGACGACGATGGCGCGCACATTTTAACGGGGGTTGAAACCCCCGCCTAGGATAAGCCGTCGGTTCCCGACGAAACTCCAGCTGCAACACGCTCAATTTTATACGTAATCTGACCTGAAACTTCATGACAAGGTTTCAACTGCTTCAACCGCCAAGCGAAGCGCGGGAGGAGGCGGCACTGTTTAGTGCATAGGAGGAATGACGTACGCTCGTCGGGAACCGACGGTTTAAATATAGGCGGGGGTTTCAACCGTCATGCGAAGCGCGGGAGGAGGCGCACTGTGTAGTGCATAGCAGGAATGACGTACACTCGTCGGGAACCGACGGATTATATATAGGCGGGGGTTTCAACCCCCGTAAAATGGGTCGATATTTCACGTCGGGAACCGACGGTTTATCATGAAAGGGCTTTAGCCCGCTCCACGTATTCAAGGCCCAAAATCGTAGTTTTTTTACGATGCATCACTTCTATCGCGACCCTTTTGGAGGCTTCAAGCTACAAGGCGGATTACGGGCTAAAGCCCTCTTTTGATAAACCGTCAGTTCCTGACGACGATGGCTCGCACATTTTAACGGGGGTTGAAACCCCCGCCTAGGATAAGCCGTCGGTTCCCGACGAAACTCCAACTGCATCACCTTCAATTTTATACGTAATCTTACCTGAAACTTCATGACAAGGTTTCAACTGTTTCAACCGCTAAGCGAAGCGCGGGAGGAACCTACTGTATAATAATTAGCGTATCTTTGGCCTAAGGTAACTATTCGCCTGAAAGGCGAAAACAGCGTAGCGATGGGCAACGCCCATCGATTGGTTTCGGAGGCGGCG
>Ga0209187_1000836_pt1 | contig 44266 bp, 33 predicted proteins | sample BantaG_FD_187430 | JGI IMG/M metagenome (GOLD analysis project Ga0209187, IMG submission 187430) | Marine algal microbial communities from Bantry Bay, Ireland - BantryBay_4 metaG (SPAdes) (version 2) | ecosystem: Host-associated > Algae > Red algae > Unclassified | place: Bantry Bay, Ireland...
AATCCGTCATGCCTCGCGTATCGTGTAGCCTTCTACTGATTCTTATCCGACTGTCGTCAGCCTCGCCGCCTTCCTTGAGGTGTTCTTTCAACAAATCAAGCGCAGCAATTAGTCTGTTGTTGCTGATCAAATCTCTGGTTTCGCGTTGTAGTGTTTTTGTGTTCATTGCTGTGTGATTTATTGGTCAATAATCGCCAAGATTTTTTCGTTGATTTGTTCAAATTCTTCGCTTATTGGTATATTGAGTTCGTTGATAAATAATTGTTTTAAATCTTCGAGGAAATTGCCGAAACCTCCGGTCAAATTATCTATTTCTTGCTTGCTCACTCCTTCGTAACCATGTCCGAGAATGCTCTTATTGCGGAGTTCGACAAGCGGATTATTTCTGTCGTAATTATTATTCAATTGTTCAAAAAAAGTGGTGACTGTTGGGTATTTGTTGAGGCTTCGGCAGAAGAAATACCAGAAGTTTTTGCCCGGCATCATTGGAACATTCGGGAATTGAACGTAACGGGGTGACCTGCCTTGATACAAGGGCGCAAAATGTTTCTGCAATAATCGCGCATTGGATGTTTTATCCACTAATATCCTGCGATAATCAACCATGTACTTATCTCCGCGATGATTTTCCAATTCAACTTCCTCATTGGCATCTAATATGTTTTCTTCCTGAAGTATTTGAAAAAACAACAAATGTCCCATAGCTTCCTCTATCCTGAAAATTCGCCCGACCACATCTGCGTATCTGCCTTGTATGTAGCACAATTTCAGGTTTTCATAGAGCATCGCCAAGCCCTTTTTTGCCTCTGTGTCGTAGGCGTGCGTAGTGCCGTTGGTGATGGCTGTATTAAAATTGTACAAGTCGAGTGCTTCTCGGCAGAGGGCTTTGATATTGTCCTCAACGGGTAAGTTGGTGATCCCTTCATAGTCGTAAGCATCCAACATAGAGGTAATCATAGACCGCAACACAATCGCCTCTTGTTTATTAAATGCAGTGGATTTGAGTTCGTCGATTTCCTCCCCTTCATTGACATAATAATATTCATAGCCTCGAAAAAAACCTGAAAAATGGGCAGCTGTTTTCATCTGCGGTGTACCACTTCCGGTCGTCACATAGACTTTTGTATTGGGTGTCAGGGTTTCAAAAATATCGGTAAAAAAATTAATCAGTTTCACAAAATCAGTTGGGGGACATTCAAAAAGCTGTGCCTCACAAGTATGTTTTTTTTCGGTAAAATGTTTTACGGCGATATTGGCTACGTGCGGGCAGTCTTGCGCGTGTGGCGGCTTTTGCCCGGAGGTACAAAAAATGATTTTATCGGGTTGTTCGATTTGACTATCTATGACCGACTGTATCATCGGAAAATAGATGTCATCTTTGTACAATTCGTATTCCTTGTCAATATGCTCACTGATAAAGAAGAAGGTTTGTTCGGTGTTCAAAAATTTATTGATAATCCAACCCTTGCCACCATGATTTTGCTCAAACCAATCTTTGTGATTGAGGCTGATTCGGGCAGATTCGCGGAGTTGCAAATCGCGATTGCCGAGTAAGGCGATGAGTATGTTTTTTGACATGTTCGTTTGTGTGGTTTATTCTTTTAATTTATTCAGCAAATTGAGTAATGACTGATTAATTTTATTCATTTCACGTTTAGATGCTTCGGGGTCGGTTGTGTTCACACGTTTTTCCCTTTCCAACGTGGTTAAACTTGAGCGTAACAATATCACTTCATCTTTCAGATTATAATTGCCATAGGAGTATCTTATTATCGCATCAAGCACTTCTTTCGTCTTTCCTTTTCCAATATTTTCTCTGAACTCATCTACTCTTTTTTGCAAAATACTTTTTGACCCCGCTGACATTATCATTTCTTTAAAATCAGATTTATAAACTCTATAATTATTGAGATTTAATTCGGGGTATCTCATTTCATTATGCTTTAAATTATGTAATAAATCTTTATGCCCCCTTTGAAATTCTCTGGTTATTTCAAAGGCATGAATCGTAAAATTGTTATCATGTGAAAACATTGTTACTTCCACCATGTACCGGGTCAGCAAACCTGTAACATCAAAAATAAAATCGCCTTCTGATTGTGCTATTTGCGTCAGTTCTAATTCTATATTATTTTCTAAAATAATTTTAGATTTTATGTTTATGTCATTGATTTCTAATAATATACTTTCATAAAATCTTTTATAATAATTTGATATTTCAATATCTTGCGGCTCACTCGTTTTAAAGGATTTACCAACATAATCCCATCCTAAATATTTGCCTTGCGATAGTGCTTCCAGTTGACGGAGAATATTCATTTTAATGCCCGTTACCCTTTTTTGTTCTTCTTTTCTATCAGGTGGATGACCATAAATATTCAGTAATTGTATGCTGTTGATTTGCGCGTTAGCATATTTTTCAATTAAGTATGAAATGATATTGACATACAAATCGGGATTAGAGTTTTTGGAAACAAAAATGCAAATATTCTTCTTCATCGTTTGAGTCATTTCGTTTTATAGTGGACAGCTTGATTACCACCGTTAGATTTAGCTAATTTCAAACCTAAATAGGTTTTTGATAAATTATCGCCAATACCCACCGAAGCGGTTTTACCAGTTTGTTCTTTAAAAATGCTCAACATCAGCTCACCAAAATCTTCATCAAGGTTGCCATGAATCAAAATACTGTCTCCCGTACAAAAAATCACTTCTGCATGGTTAGCTTCTGCCAACTTTTTGACCGCTTCCAATGCAACAACGACTTTCTCACTAAATTCTCTCAAACTCTCCACATCGTCTTTTATCAAGTACGACTCAACGACCCGCCCAATACTATCACCATCTAAACCAAAGTAAAGCATAATTCATTTTTTATAGAAATCAATTATGCAAATGTACTACTTTTTCTCTCGCTTAAAACTCGCCTGCGTAATTTGTTTTTTCTTGGAAACACTCACTTCAACAATAATAATTTTCCCTTTTTCGATTGGATTCCGGTAGCCGTCCAATTTAATTTCGGGTGTATAATCCTCACTTACATAAACTTTTACCTTATTCGGTCTGCCTGAATATATGACTTCGGCATTTATCTCCGGGCGTTTTTTCGGATTGAGTGTGCCTGTAAAAAACTCCACTTTAATCGACTCGGGTGGCGCAGGTGGCTCATTGTTGGCGGCACTTGATAGGGCGATATCAAGTTGTTCACCCGCTTTGAGGATGCAGCCCCAACCCATCGGTTGTATGCGGTCCTCGTCACGCACGAGTCGGCGCGATTTCGGAAATTTATCGAGGTTGGCTACGTAGGTTTGGCTGCCTGTGCGTCGATTGTTTGCGCCCGGTTTATCACCAATCAGGAAAAGTTCCATCATTTCTTTGAGCATCGTTCGGAGTTCGGGTGTATCGAGTAGGTGCAGGTATTCGGTGATGCCCGTAAAGCCCGTTCCGAAGCCAAAATGAATCAGGCGTTTGTCGGTGAGGGCAAAAAGCGGCTGGTGTCCGTCCTCTATTTCGACATCATATCGACGGGCTTTGTCGTGTTTGATAAAATTGTCGAGCCATTCCTTTTGATGTCCAATTTGTTTTTGAGTAAACTTATGAAGGCAATCGAAAATGTAGTCATAAACTTTGTTTTTCTTCGCTTCCAGATTTTCTGTGGTCAGTGTTCGGAGGTCAAGCCCAAATACACTTTTTACCTTTTCAATAATCCCAATCCAGTGCGTTTGTTGGTCTTTATCTTTACCAACGACGACTTGGTTTTGCTCAAATTGCGTTTTGAATTGCAATAGAAAATTAAGGTCAATATCCAATTTAAAACCAATCGGCGTACCCTCTTTTACGGCTTCTACAAAAGGGGCTTGCGGCTGTTCGGTGGCTTTAATATCAAATTCCCGACTGTCTCTTTTTTTGACTTTACTGACCAAATAAAGTTGAACATCCGCCAATCGCATCGTGGTATCGGGTGTGCCGGGCAGGTGTCCGTCCGAGACTTTGAGGAGTTTGAGCAAGTCAAACTTTTCATCATCGCGCTTGATTTTATTGTCTTTTTTGGTATGACAATAGAAGGCAAGATGTTCCAATTTGTCAGCGAATGTTTTAATAATAAAACGCTGACGACGTGGATTTTGTCGGGCATTTCGTAGGGCGAATTGTACAACATCTCGCACATCTTCTGCATGATTATTTTCGGATAAAAAATGATATAATAACGCAGTACGAATCGCACCTTTCAAGCTAGTACCCGGAATGTAAGGTTTGCCCGTAGCGGTTTTTATTGCACCGCGAATTTGTCCGCCAAGTTTGCCGTCATAAGGGATTTTATAAACATTCGGTGAGGCATTGAGGTGACGTATAAAGGCATCGGTTTGCTGGATGCTTTTCGCAAAATTCACCACATTAAAATCGCGGCGTATGCGGTTGAGTTGTTGATTAAAATCGCCTCGCCTGCGCCTGTCGCGCTCATTGCGAAGACTTTGTTTGAGGTCGTCCATTTCGTTCGTATTTTCGACGATCCACTCGGTGTATTGCGTGACGAGTTCGGGCGATTTCTTCAAAAAATCCTCTACCGTTTTTTGCGAAATTCTATAGTAATATCCGCCATGTATTGCATAGTCAAGGTCGTACAATTCCTCGCCGTTGCCGACGTGTACAGGCGTGATGGTTTGAAGTGTTAATTGCATGATAATTTGTTTGATTCTTCGTACAGGCGATTTTAATCGCCATGTAACGCAATTCTCATTTAAATTTAAAAACGAACATTGTAGAGTTCTAAATTGACATGGCGACTGAAGTCGCCTGTACCGTTTACTACAGTTTCATTTTTACCATAAAACCCATACCGTAATGGCTGACATCATGGTGCAATCCGGGATTGTTGACAGGGTCGGGGCTAAGTACAATCGGGTTGTGTCCATACTGGTTTTGAACTGCACCATTCAGTGGAAAAACCGAACCTTCCTCAAACATCATAATGGCATCTTTTTGTACTTGTTTGTAATTGAAAAAGCCCAATTTGCCACCGCGCATTTCGATTTTATAATTTAAAAAATCGTTATCTTTATTGTGCTTCAAATTATTATCATGGTTACTTTTAAAATCATTAATTTCTCCTTCCTTCGGATGATAAAGTGAAAGCGTGGTACAGGCATTGCCATCTGTTGGTTCAACTAATGTAAAATTTTCATCGTAAGTGATTTTAAACCAACCTTTTCCTACCGTTCTGTCGCCGCCCAATCCGGTGTGTTGGAGGAAGCGGAGCGCACCTTTGAGGAGTTGGGTATCACCTTTAACCAAGAAAAATAAACCTGCGGAGTAGCTTGTTTTATCTTCCAAATCTGTAATTTTTTCGATAGATTTTTTCACCTGTACATGGTATTCATCCACATGAAAAAGCTGTCCGCCTTCGAGTTGGAGCGTACCGCCTTTGAGCCGGTCTATAGTGTTGCGTGTGACGGGGAAAGCATCTATTTTCGGAGAAATATCCGACTTATTTTTAGGTATTTCGCCACGTTTGAGTACATGTTCAAATTCTTCTTTAGTCAAAAAATTACGTTGCTTCTCTTTCTTACGCTTGGTCATTTCGCGAGCATAAGTTTTGTAATCGCCTTCTATCTTTTCATGCTTCACGGGCAATAAAGGCGCGGGAAAATAGTGTGTTTTTTTACCGTCCGATTCGATGTATGGAAAGCAAGATGTGAGGGTGTAATTGTTATTTCCACCTTTATAATCAGCGATAAAATCCTTTAATTTATCCTCGCCATACACATTGCGAATCGCCCAACACAATATGCCCCAAAGCGTATCGGAACGCAAGGGCGTTTTGTACCCGTTTTGTGGTTCGAGATATACTGCGGTCATGATGTTGTGTATTTTAATGTAATTTTACTAAGTGGTTGCAAGTCCAGTTCTTCAACGGGTTTTTCGGCTTTGAGATAACTATCTTCTCCGGTTCTATAGTCGTCTGCCTTGACAAAAACGGGTGTTGCTACATGAAATTTGATATGCCCATAGCCGCGACTGCCAGACTTGCCAAGCGTGGCATCTTCGAGTAAGCGCATTGCCCAAAGGAGGTTTTCGAGGTCTTTGTCGGCTTCTTTTATTTCATTTTCTTCAGTGTACATTTTGTAAATACCATACACCATTTCAAAATCAAATTTAGAGCCTTCGACTACACGCTCAATAAATCGCGGATTGGCGGCGGCAGTGAGTCTGTCGATGGTATTTTCGGGCTTGTACTCGGTATATAGGAGTTCCGAATCCATATTTTCCCACATGCTGATAGTGGCTTTGTCGGGCTTGCAATCACGCACGATAAGTCTGCCTAAACCAACTCGTTTCGTTCCTATTCCTTTGGCTAATTTTTCTTCGCAAGGGAGGTCTTTATCCTCCTCTTTTTGCTTGTTGTTGTCTTTATCTTGGTCGTCGTCTGCACCGATACCAAAGATGCGGACAATCTTTTCGTCTTGAGAAACATTGCCGAGTTTACATTTGTGCGGATTGGTGACTGCGCCTGTGCTAAACTCAAGTAAATGACGCATTTTGCCTTTCAATGAGCTGCCTGGAATGTAGGGATATTTGCTATTCGGCTGACGAATAACAGGCGAATCAACACCGCCGATTTCGAGTTTTTCTTTGCTACCGCCAATGTGTAGCCCTGTAAGACATTCTATTTTGCCTTTGATGATATAGTTGCCGATGAATTGAATATTTTTTGACATAATTATCTGTTTTTCAATTTTTTATATAAAAAATGTTTTGAATTGGAAGTTTATTTATCACCATAAAACTTATGATAACCAACGACACTTTCAATAAGTAAAAAGTAATTATTCATTACTTTGTCTTTGTTTTCAGCACCTTCTACGGCTTTAATGGCATCAACCATAAAATCATAGAAATTCTTTTTGACGGCAAATTGTCGCCCTGCTGCATAAGCAAGTTTTGGTTTTAGCATAGCGAGGTCGGTCTGTATGGCTATGTAGCCAGTATCTCCTTTCAGGTCTTTGGATTTGGCTTCTTGAAACCTTATCCGCATTTGCGCGATAGCACTATAAAAGTTGCGGATTTGGTTCGTTTTGAGCTTATCGTCTCTAAAAATTTTAGCTTTTTTTTCAGCCAAATCAACCAATTCGGTGATATTGTCGTTTTTTAATAAATCTGAAATATTCGTATTCATATTAATTCGTTTTACGTGTTTTCATAATTACATAATTTAAAGGAATGAGGTAGTCGGCAACGATGTCAGGATTGTTGAAGTCTTTGAGAATGAATGCGACCACCTCTTGTGCGATACTCGCTGTAGCTTCTTTGATGCGTTTATCATCAAAGCCATGTCGGGCAAACAGATAGTGCAACCGCGCGATATTAGCTTTGATTTTATGATGATTGACATGCACTGCGCCTCTGTCTTCGTCCACACATGAGCGTAGTATGCGTAATATGCGATGCACGAGTGAACGGGCGAGTTTGTCAGGATTTTTTGTACCTTCTTTATTAGTGTGGTGGAGTAGTTTCAGAGCAAACTCCATTTTACAATTAAAGCTTTTCCAACACAAAGTATGGTCGAAGATATGAACGGCATTTTTGACTTTTTCGCATTTGTCAGCATTGCGTGTCAGGTGTTTATATTTTTGATAGCCTTTCGCTTGTTTTTCGTAGGCTTCGGCATCTTTTGCAAATCGTCCAACGGGATAATGCGGGTGGCACATAAAAATTCCGGCACTGAAAGTGATGCACTCATTCCCACAAACAAATTCATCGAATTTCTTTTTGAGCGCGACCATAAAATGCAAGATATTATACCACGAACCAACCACAAAAGCATCGTCGCCGCCACTGTATGTGATGTAGATTTGATGCTCTTCGGCAAGTACATTAAAGTAGCCGCTAAAGAACTGATTGAACTCCCGACTTAGCGTAGCCAAGCGTTGGAAGGTGGAAGTATTCAAGCCACGCGCGAAAATGCTACCGAGATTGTCAATATCGAGTCGCACTGCGGCGAGTTGTGGAAAGTCGAAATTGTCTTTGGGATTGTAGCACATTTTTGCGAGGGCATCGAAGGGTTTTACATTGTCGGTTTTGTATTCTTCTTTGCCTGTGAGTTTATTTTCTTTATTATAATCGTTTGCTTCTACTTGTGTAAATGTAGGCGCGTATTTTCCTACGAAAGTAAAACCGTAACTTAATGAGATGTCATCTATTTGCTTAATACCAGCAATGGATTCTGTTAAGTCCGTATCGTTGAATTGGATGATTTTTACAGCTTTTATTTTGCTACGAAAATTGATGTTTTTAATAAAAATATCTATTTTTTCAATAGCACTTTTCTCTTTCTTGTCACCTCTTTTTTTGAAAGCTACAAATACAGTCTTTGATTTTTCGAGTTGAAATACTACACCGTCTTCATCCTTAATTGCTGTAAAATCAGCGTCAGTTTCTAATTCAATTTGTGCCATTAATTCGGCTCTTGGTATCGTCTCGCCGATACTCTCACCGATTTTGTTGAGTTTCTCATTCAGCTTTTTTACATCAATTATCGGCGACATAAAATCGTCTAATTGAGAGAGATTACGCTTGCATTTTTGCTTCGTAATTTCGGTCGCTAATTTTGCGTAATACTTGGAGACATCTTTGAAGGGTTTGGGGTCTTTTTTGGTGTCAATTTCAACTTTAGCTAATACCAAACTTGTAGTTGTTCCTACCTCCCGACTCAACATATCATTGATTTTTTCTTGTAGATTACCTAAGCCCCTTTCCATACCATCCGTAACGGGCAATAACAAATTAAAATGCCCCCCTCCAGCAAAGATGATATTGGCTTGAAACAAGTCGAGTTTTTCAACGATATACTCTGCAAGGTAATTGGTCAACATCGCCACTAAAAACGACCTGCCACGCAAACGCTTAGAGGATTTGCGCCCATCACCGGGGTTTTGTAAGCCAAAATTTGCATATATAAATCCCTGAATACCTGATAAATCACCTTTGACTAAATAAAATTTAGGTGGTTCGGTGCCAAGTTTTGTCAAACAAGCCGTAGTTGCTGCCAGTAATCTATTTTGGTCAAAAAGACTTGTTTCAGGCGTACTGGAATCGCAACCGATGCGGGCGGTGTGTCGGTATAGCTGATGGTACAATGTGTAATCCAACTGCCGGGCATTTTTCGTAGGTTCTATGTTTACGAGTTGTTGTTTTAGCTCTTGAAGCAAAGTATCAACTGTTCCGCCGTTTTGTGTAGGAAAAATGCCCTTTTCTTTTTCCATTGCTACTATGGGAAGTGGCTTTGCATCTTTTTCTTTAATGATAGTAGACATGATAGAATGTACTTGCCCCAAGCGGAAATTTTGCAATTCAATCCCCATTAATTCCTTAGCTTTTTGCACTAGAGGCACTGAGTCAGCATTAAAGTGAAAGTCTTCAGGCAGATATTCCTTCAATCCATCCGTCAAAGCGGCAAAATATGCTTTATGATTTTCTATATTCATGATTGGTTATTTTCCGATTTTCTAATATTACGCACCACCCCAAATCCCTTACTTCCACCTTTCCCAAGCCCCAAATACTGCGGTAAAAACATATTCGTACTAAACTCAACGTCAAAACATTGGACACGCACACGCTTGTATTGAATACGATTTTGACGAATGATTTTGGTAACATTCACTTCAAGGCGTTTTTCCAATTGCCAATCTAAGCCCGTAGCAAAAGAAAGTAGATTGCCCACTAAAATGCTGCTTAGAAACTCATGGCGTTCTGCCTCTGTTTCGAGTGCATTATATTTGGCAAAGTTGTGGGAGTTCAGTGCCTGCCATTTGTAGAGGCGATAGATGAAATCGCGCTCCCATATCTGCATGTTGTACTCGCGCATGTCAAGGCGGTCAATCTTCATATCGTAGTGCGTACCGGCGATATTGAGTGACCAGTCGGACTTGGAGAAAAAACGGTGGGCTTCCTCTACACATTCTTCCAAAAACACAATCATCGGACGACCACCCATAGCCATTTTATATTGGATTTTCGGAAAGCGGTAATGGTATTTTTTGTGTGTAAATAAGAGGTCGTCTGTTGGTGTGCTGTCATTATTATGATTATGAAACCAGTCGTGTTCCAAACCGACCTTTGCAGCGACGGCAGCGCGAAATTGACCGATATGATACACCGGAATTTGCGTGTCAAAGGTGACGGTCAGCATACGCATTTTTCGTAGACCTTCTAATGTGGCAGTTGTATTCATATTAAGTTTAAGCGTGAAATTACATATTATTTTTATTAGAATTTGGGGTTTGTGAATTGGAGTTTTCGCAGGTTTGGGGTGGGGTTACAGGCTTCATTTGCTGTCAATAGAAAGGGCTTGAGTTACAGGGTTCGTGTGTCCTTGTTGAATTATCTTTGGCGCAGTGCCGACCAGACGGTACGTTCTGATAAGTGAAGGCGATTGGCGAGCATTCGTATAGTTTCGGTTTTGCGCCCTTCGTATTTTGGTAGTTCTCGCTCAAACTCCTGTCTTATCACAAAGCGACGTATCGCCGAACCTGCTATCAACTGCTTGTCTATCAAGTAAGTAATTAGTCTATCTATCGTTACTTCATATTGATGCTCTTTGCAGTAGGCACGAAAACTCGTTGTGAGGTCGCGTTGAAAAGTATCTAATATTTGTTTTTGCATCATTATTATCATTCATATTCAAAATCGGATTATACTGCAAATGTCGAATATACTTTTACTGCAAACAAGGACAGATATTGACGATTTCCTTTTGATTTTAAAAAAAATTATTAAAATATGTTTTTATTATAGTTTGATTTTAAGATATTTGTGGCGTTAAAATATACTTTTTATTTCCCTTCGATTTCCTTTATGAATAACACTAAAATAAATAAACTACTGAAGGCATTGCCAAGTAATGTAGTTGCAAAATTCGGTAAAACATTACTGGATAAAACCAATGGACAGCGTCTTTTCTCATATCTTAATAATGATAAAAAAGATGTGAATGACATAGATAAAATAACAAAGTATGTCTTTAAAACCAAACACGCCAATCCCGAAAAAGACCTCCACAATGAAGGCTCCAAACTGTATATTGCGCTTCAAGATTGGCTTATCGCAGAAGAATTAAAAGCCGACGAACTCACCAAAAACCAACTCCTGTCCAATGCACTCAAAGGCTACAAAGCAACGGATGCTTATCTTGAAGCACTGAAGGGAAGAGAAAAATTAATAGTAGCACAACCCGCCCGCGACAGTGCCTATCATTGGTCGCAGATGCGCTTGTCACATGCGCGTTATTTTCATCCGCAGACTGACTTTTCAAGCATGGCCGCAGAGGATAATTTTACGAAAGCGGTACAACACTTAGACGAATTTTATCTGCGTACCCGCATGCTTTATATTGCAGAACGTAATATGCGTAATTCCAATTACGATATCAATATTACTATTCCCCGTCAATCCGAAATGCTTCGCCCGACCTATGAGGATAAACCTCTTGTACAGATTTGCATGTTGGCGGCTAAATTGATTCAATCTCCTGATAATGAAATATTTAGAACAGAATTTTGCCCCTTAATGGAAGAATACATCCATCTGGCTGACCTCGAAAATCAAGGCACACTTGCCACCTATCGCATCAATTATACTAGCAAACAAACACAGAAAGGACATGCGGATTTTATGCGCGACCAATTTGAAGCCTATCAATTTGGAATAGAAAACGGCTATCTGGAACATGAAGGTCACCTTGACGAAACACACTTCCTGAATGCCGTAACGGTAGCGGCTGTTTTGAATAAATTTGAAGCGGGCAGACAACTCATCCGCAACCATGCCGTAAGACTGAAAGATAATGCCGAAGGTATCAGCAAATTGGCAAATTCATATTTGTATTTTTATCAATCATTGTTTATGGAAGCCTATAATGAACTGCCCAACGAATCATTTGCCAATGCTCAAACGGATTTGCGTTGCCGTTCTCTCAAGGCACAATGTATGTATGAATTAATTTTACAAGGTCACAAAAATGTAAATCGCAACTTGCTGATATGTCACCTCGATGCTTATCAAAAATTCTTAAAACGGGCAAAGAAAATATCGAAAAACACCCGGCAATCAAATCTAAATTTCATTAATTTATTTAAAAAAATGGTCAATAAACTTGATAAAGCTAAAGCACTTTTGGAAGGCTTTTTGAGAACAGACGAACCCATTATTTTGAAAAAATGGTTGTCGGATATAGTAAATAGATGAGTCGCCCGACCAAGTCGGACGACTCTCAATATACTTATTCCTTCACCTCAATACATACTGCCTCAACACGAAACGCTTCATCAATAAATACCACACGTACCTCGTACGAGCCTGCCGAAAGTACTGACTGTTCAAAGCGAAACACATCATGTCCGAAACCTCTATCACCATCTACTTGCACACCATCCGACATGCGGACGAGTTGTACCGTAAATTTCCCCTTACACTTTACATACACATCAATACTTGACCGCCCTTGCGTCACCTCAACCGAGCCATGACCCAACTGAGCCACCGCAGATTGAACGGATACGATTAATGACTCCGCTTCGGGAGTTTGAACAAACAGACTTAAAAACAAAAACAAATAGTAAAACTTCATAACGATTGAAATTTAAAAGATTAGAAAATAGGATTTTTGTTTTTGCCTGATTTCAAAATCTTAATCAATCGTATGCGCTTGTATTTGCCTTCGATTTCAAACTACTCATTTAAACGAATACCTAAAATACGGACATAGCAAAGCCATTAGCGAATTATGCTTTGTTTTTACATTAGAAAAAAATAAAATAGAAAAGCCTTATACGGGAATGTATAAAGTGCGGAATTGCCATTTTCTACTATGAAATATCAAATTTTTCAAAGAACTAAGTAAACACTTTTTATTTTTTTTGTATAAGTATTACTTAAATTCTATGTTAAAAAAACGATATTTATTTATTATGAAAATGGTGTTTTGAAGTTGTAAAGAAAGAACAAATCTAAACTGAAAAAAGTTCCTTGGTTTGATATTTTTTATTTTATCTAAGGTTCAAAACCATACACTTTTTGTTCTTTGTTTTTTCAGAATAATAACAGTCTCTAATAATTTGTGCTTTTGACTGGGTTTCTTGTTCATTTTTTGCAGTCGCCAAAAAAACGAACCAAAAAACGCTTGTCAAAAAAACTCCTCTGCTGACCTCCGTTGGTACACTGTACCAAGCTCCCGAAACACTTTTTTGACGGGACATCGCCACACTCAGGCATTGAATATTAAGACCTTGATATACAGTTATTTATAAGAAATTCAATTTTGCAAATGAAATCAAAAATAGTCATACATTTTTTATGTAGTGTTTATTATCTTTTCATCTCTAAGCTCCTTGTCCGCCTCTTTGACGTTTGAAGCCGATGGTTTTTTTGTTATAAATGACATCTTTTTCTTTGTCGAAAGAAAGGTTGTTGACATCATCAAAGGTGATGGTTTTAAGGGCTTTTTGGGTGCGTTGTTTTTTGGTAAGTTTGGAGAGGCGGAGGTTTTGTTGTTTGATGATATCTGACACGATACCGCGTACTGTACGGGCATTACCGAAGTATTTGTCACGTAGTTCAAATTGTAAATTCAAATATTTTTCTAAATGTACGAGTGCTTTTTTATCCGGCTTCACTTCTTCCTCTTTGAACATCACGAGCGCGATTTCCATGAGTTCTTCGGGGCTGTAATCTTCAAATCTGAGGACTTTGTCGAAGCGCGATCGCAAGCCGGGATTGACCTTTAAAAAGGTATCCATATTCTCTGGATAGCCCGCAGCAAAAACGAAAAATTCACCACGATTATCTTCCATTCGTTTGAGGAGGGTTTGTATGGCTTCATTACCGAAGTCGTTGCCACCGCCACTGCTTTGGCTAAGGGCATAAGCCTCGTCAATGAACATCACGCCACCCATTGCTTCTTCTATTTTTTCGGCGGTTTTGAGGGCGGTTTGTCCAACATAACCTGCCACAAGTCCTTGACGGTCAGTCTCTATGATATGTCCGCGTTCCAGTACACCAAGTGCTTTGTATATGTTGGTCAGAATACGAGCAACGGTGGTTTTGCCCGTACCGGAATTGCCGACAAAGACAGTATGTAGGTAAAATTTATTTAATACGTTGCGTTTGGTTTCTCGATAATAACGCACCAAATTAATCAATTCTTCTATCTGCTCTTTCACGCTTTCCATACCAATTAGTGCGTGCAATTCTTCGCGTGCTTCTTGTAGTAAGGCTTCATCTATGGGGATGTTGGGCAGTTGTCGAATGGGTTTGACTTTTATTTGTTCGACATCTTTAAATTGGACGACGGAAAGTTCATCATTATTGAGCGATTGAGGATCGTCGAGGGACATGACGCGCAAGCCGAGATTGACTTTTGCCAGCTCGATGATGTCATAGACAAATCGCGCATTGCCAAATGAACGGTCTCTGCTACGGAAGGCTTCAATAATTAATTCATTGATGCGCTCTCCTGCTTTTGGTGAGAAGGTGACGTTCTTTTTATGAGCGGCGTAATCGGCAATTTCGGAGAGTTCTTGTGGGAGGTAATCATTGAAGGTGAAGTAGATTTTGAAGCGAGATTTTAAGCCGGGATTGGAGTTGAGAAAGCCTTTCATTTCTTTGGGATAGCCGGCTACAATGACCGCCATGTCGCCTTCTCCGTCAGACATTTCTTTGATCAAAATTTCGACTACTTCGCGTCCAAAATCTTTACTGTCGTCATTGCTACGTGCCAGAGAGTAGGCTTCGTCAATGAATAAAACACCGCCTCTGGATTTTTCGATGGCTTCCTTGACTTTAGGGGCGGTTTGTCCGATATATTCGCCAATCAAATCTACTCTATCAACTTCGTGTACGTGTCCTTTTGAAAGCAAACCCATTTTACGGTATAAGCGTCCCATCATCTTAGCGACGGTGGTTTTGCCGGTACCGGGATTGCCGATGAATACGGAATGTATGTTGATTTCTTCTTCTTCTTTGAAGCCTTTTTCTTTTCGGAGTTGTAAGAATTGAATGTATTGTGCGTGTTCGCGGACTTGGCGTTTGACATCACTGAGTCCTATCAATTCATCGAGATAAACCATTACATCTTCAAAGGTTTCAGATTCATCTTCGCCTTCTATAAGTATCTCAAGGTTCTGATTTTCAGGTACTAAAACTTCTACGATGCCTCGCTCATATTCTTCACCGACATAAAAAGGAACGGTCGCAAGATGCCTGTCCATTATGACAATATCAATGAAATGTAAGCCTTTTCGCCATTGTCCTTTTACATTAGATCCCCATTTTGCAATGACGGTAATATCGTCATTTTTCTTTTCGACTTTTTGTAGGGCGATGTATTCGTCTTTGAGTTCGCGGGCTTCATTGAAGTGTTTGAAAAATATTTCAGCGTACCACGATTTGCCGAATAATTTATTGTCAAGGGTCAGTTCAAGGCAGATAAAACGACTGTGTTCTTGACTGAAATTTTTGTAGTAAATTCGTTTGGGTTTGAGGATGTCTTGTGCGCCACCTTCAAAGAGTTTGATGGATTTTAAGTCAACGTAGGGATTCTCTTCTCCCGCATTCTTTTCGGCATCTTCTACATAAAAATCCTTGCGACGGATGGCTTGACCATCTACATAGACTTCCCAGTAATAAGCTCCTTTGCGCCAAAACGCGCCTATTTTCTTATTGCCCCAACCTTCGCGTATGTGTACGACGTTATCGTGTTTGCTCACCTTACGTTTGATGGGCAAGGTGCAAATTTCTTTCGTACCCGTCCTTTTATTAGAGAAGCATTTGAGTTCGAGTGAGACTTCCCAATCATCTACATCGTATTTTTTATTATAAAAGGAAAACTCAGCATAAATATAGCTACTCTTTGAGCGAGCAAAAACTTGACGATACCGCTTTTTGTTTTTGTGCAGCCACTCTGTAGAGGAATAGACTTTGAGGTCTCTAAATTTGTAATTCTTGTCTGTGGTATTTTCCAATTTGTTTAGATTTAAAGGAATATCGGAATAGCCTGATAATATTTTATATTAGACGCATAATTGAGGCAGAAGGTTACTCATAGATATTAAATAATATGCTTGATCGGGGTGGGTATGATATTTTATTGGATTTGTGGATTTATGATTTGAAGAAAATACGGCGATAAAAAGTATTTTTAAATTAAATAGTTGTAAAATCATATTTATAAAAAAATAATAGTGTGTTGTTTAAATTTTTTATTTTTAATAAAGTGTAAAATTGTAAAGCATTTTTTATCTATCTATATTTGACTCATTAATGTATTGGCGAACCGATAAAAATGATAATAATATCGTCACATATTAGAGTTTATACGCAAAAAGTCATCTTGTGTTTATATTTTAGTCACAAAATCTTTTATTCATTTATTTTGCTATCTATCCATCGGAGTAAATCAAGGTAAGTGTAAAAATTGCTTTCAGCAGGATTTTCTTTGAGTTTGACTATGTAAAGGCGATATTGTCCAAAGACGTTTTTTCTTTCCGCCAAAGGCGTATTAATAAGTCTTCTCAATAGTGAGAATAGTTTTTCTTCAGACTCATATAAAGAGCGTTTTTTATGAATTCGTTTTTGAACATTGTTGATCTGATTATCAAGGTATATGTGCTTGATTTCATAATACGTGATCAATTCAAGTAATTGAGCAGAAAGACAAATTTCTTCTACGGTATTGGGCTTTTGTTGAGTAATGTGTATCAACCAATTGGAGGCTTGTTTGTATTTTTCGTTGGCAAACAAAATATAGGCTACCATGTAGCATAATTCGATTAAAGGAGTTGATGCCATGTCGGATTTGTATTTTTCAAATAAAGGTTCAAATTCCTCTATCAACTTTAACCCTTCAACAAATTTTTCATTATCAATGACGTGATTGAAATTTAGCTTGTATAGTCTTTCAAATACTTCGACTCTTAAGCCGGGAATCTTTTTGAGGCTAAGTTCTCTCATTTTCTCCTTACCGATTTCTAATTCATCATATTTTTCCAATTTTAAGTTGTCAACCAAATAATGGTATAATGTAAGAATATATTTCTTTGGGAAAATATCTATCAACGAAGGGTTTTCTTCATATATTTTTAATAATTCCTGATTACACTTGTAAGCATCTTCTACTTTACCATTCATAAAACTATGAGTAGCTAAAGCACTATAGTATTCGATTTTTGCTCGCAAAGATGTAGCTTGAGCTTCTGATTTGAAGATATCATCGGACATAAAGTCGGTATTGATATTTCTATTCATGTTAAGATGCGCTTTCCTAACAATACAACGGTATCTACGATATTGATTTAGAATTCTTTGCCTTTCGAATTCTTTATCAATTCGATTAAATAAATTATCAATATCTGCCACACTATCTCCGTACCAACCTTTATCCCATATCAAGAGTTCAACTTCTAATAAATCCGGTAACTGCTCAAACAACTCATACTTTTTTATGGTATCACGGATACGTTGGAGCTTTTTGGGGATTTGCTTTTGTAGATTTTTTTCAAGTAATATTTTGACGACGTGGATTTCTTTTTTTACTTGTTCCTCTATCGAATTTTCCAGATGAAATTCATGCAGTTTGTCGATGATTCTATCATATAATTGACTGCCTATTACGCGCAAATATGGGACGGTTCTTTCTATTTTTTTTGCTAATTTTTGCCCGTCGTAAGTATCTCCCATTTTTAATATTTCGTTAAAAACAGTTAGATAAGTTTGTTCATTAGCGGTACGTTGTCCGACACGTTTTCTGAAGTATCTGACCTCTGATGAGCTTAAAGATTTAATTAATAAGAAAAATTTGGGTGTAGGCATTACACATTATTTACAAGTTAGTTTTAATTTTTTTATGTCATAAAGCATTGGTGGTCATATTCTTAGATTAATTTTCTTGCGAAATTAATTTTAATTTTGTTAAAAAGTTAAGTTGTAACTTATTGACTTTTGTGCGTACTTGCAATCGAAATCACGGAAGTATCACTTACACATTTGGTGAGTTTGAATATTGTTGTGTATGGATTTATAGATGTTGAATTGAGGTTACATAGAACGTAAAAATAGTAACAAAGTTGATAAATACACAGACGTTTCAGAATTATTTATATTTTTTTATCCAAAATTAACTACTTATGACAAATCCACAAACCTCCGGCTCTTATTATGGCGACGAATACGATTATGATAAAGAGCAGATTAATGATTCTATCAGCTTGGGCAATTTTCTATGGTTAGCCACCGGAAAAGGAGTTATTAAAATTAACCAAACCACAAGAGAACGCACCGAATATACCAAAGACAATTCGGATTTACCGGCAAATGAAGTGGAAAGTATTGCTGCCAGTCAAGCCCTTCCGTGGATTGGCACTTATGGCAATCGAATCGCTTTCATGGATGATAAGACCAACAAATGGGTAGCCGTACCTTACGATATGTCCTTATTTGAGGAAGGTTCAATCGAAAAAGATGGTAAAGTATTATTAAAAGGCGATGAGGATAATTGGCTGAGGACCAATTATATTCATTTTGATGTAAACAATACACTCTGGGTGGGAACAAGTGTTGGATTACTCCGACTTGAACACAAAGCAGACAAAACAGTATGGTTAGGACCTTTCAATCCAACCAAAGACAAGCACTTGAATGTGCTTTTTATTAGAGATGTAGAAAATGGTATTGAGATTTCCGGTAACTACGGAAAGAGAGGTTATGAGAAACCGATAGATGAAATCAAAACGTACTTTTTGCCAAACACCATTTCGGCGGACAATTGGCAAGCTATGGAAAAAATACCTACCGACGAGTCAATTTCTGAAGATATTGACGCGAATGAATAAAATCTACTTTTGCCCGTAATGAAGCGACGGACAGAACAGTTTTAACCCCAAAATTACTTTTTTCTGTCCCCTGTAACCCTAACCCCTCCATTTTCTTACACCATCCAAATATAAAGTAAGAAACAGAGTTTAGACACCTTCTAAACTCTTTTTTTATGTCTTAAGTATTCACGTTTCGCTGAAATCAAAGTTAAAAAATAACAATTGAAGCGAAATGCCCCGTACCGACGACTTTAGCCGTCGCAGAACAACGAAGCACTTGACGGCTAAAGTCGTCAGTACAGGTCGCTTCAAGTCAAATTAAATTTTTATTATTTAATAAAATATTGATTATTATATTTTTATAAATTTTAATTATTTAAAATGTTATTTCAGCAAAACATGAATAAGTAATTGGACAAAAATATTGAACCACCAAGCGCACTAAGCGCACGAAAGTCGAATTAACGCAAAGTTCGCTAATTAATTTCATAAAGTGTTGATAATAAGTTTTTTGTGTTCTTTTGCGTCAGTTCGATTTAGTGTTCTTAGTGCACTTTGTGGTTCAAAATGTTGTCAGTTTATTTTTACCTGACTACTTAATTTTTACATTTCACAAGCAATCAAATCTCCAATTTCGAGCGCAACACCACGCAAATATGTAATCTTTTGATAGTCGGGATTTTTTATCATATTAAAAAAAGCATCTACCGACGGATACTGTACAATGAATACAACATCGGGTTTGGTATCATTATTCCCGATAACCATTCCTACGGGTTTGCCTCGCCAAATTAATTTGCCGCCCACCGCTTCCACGAAAGGCATTGCATGAGTGATGTACTGCTTATAAATTTCTTTTCCGGTAGTTCCGTCAGATGTTTTATTCTTAAATTTGACCATGTTGACCATAGCTATGGGCTGGTCTTTTGGATATGACTTGAGGGCAGAGAGTTGAGCTTTAGTTGGTTCTACATTCATTATTATCTAATTTTATTGAATCACAATTATTTTCAACAAAATTAAAAATTTATCACATACTTTCGTAAAAAGAAATAAACATGAGCAGTGAATCAGAAAAATTCCGCAAATATGCCCATCAATTTGTGGATTGGATGGCAGATTATATGGATAATGTGGAACAATATCCGGTGAAATCGCAAGTCGCTCCAAGAGAAATATATCATCAAATCGAGTCGCGTATCCCTGATGAAGGCGAGCGTATAGAAGATATCTTTGAAGACTTTAGAAAGATAATCATCCCCGGCATCACGCACTGGCAAAGCCCTAATTTCTTTGCGTATTTTCAAGCAAATACCAGTTCGCCCTCTATCTTGGCTGAAATGCTCATGGCAACACTCGGTGTGCAAGGCATGAAGTGGGATACCTCGCCCGCCTCCACCGAACTCGAAGAACGGATGATGGAATGGCTAAGAGATGCGATGGCACTTCCGAAAGGTTGGACAGGTGTGATTCAAGACACTGCCTCTACTGCGACATTGGCTTCAATTATCACAGCAAGAGAACAAAAATCTGATTATCAAGTCAACACTAAAGGCTTTGAGGGCTTCACTAATTTTCGGGTGTATTGTTCTGAACAAACACATTCTTCGATTGAAAAAGGAGTGAAAATTGCGGGTTTCGGAAAAGATAATCTGGTCAAAGTACCAACGGATGATACACTGGCAATGGACACAGATTTATTGCTTGAATACATCAACATGGACATCGCCAAGGGCTATCATCCATTATGTGTAGTAGCAGCCATAGGTACTACCGGTACAATGGCGATGGACCCGCTCAAAAGGATAACGAAAATCACTAAAAAGCACAATATTTGGCTACATGTGGATGCCGCTTACGCGGGTTCAGCCTTATTACTGCCTGAATATCAGCATTTAATAAATGGATTGGAGAATGCGGATAGCTTTGTATTTAATCCACATAAATGGTTGTTTACGAATTTTGATTGCTCGGCATATTTTGTAAAAGACAAGGACGCATTGGTCAATACTTTCGCTATATTGCCCGAATATCTCAAGACAAAAACCGATGGCTTGGTTGCCAATCACTGCGACTGGGGTATTCCGTTGGGCAGACGTTTTCGTTCGCTCAAACTGTGGTTTGTACTACGTCATTATGGGCTGAAAGGGCTGCAAGAAAAACTTAGATTTCATATTGAATTGGCTGAATGGCTCAAAGACGAAATAGTCAAATCACCCGATTTTGAAATGGCAGTTCCTCGTAGTATGAATTTGCTTTGTTTTTATTATAAACCTTCACATTTAAAAAATATTAGCATCGAAAAACAAAACATGCTTAATGAAAAACTCTTAAATAACTTAAATAGTTCGGGTGAAATATACCTGACACATACAAAGATTAATGATGTTTTTATTTTGAGAATATCTATCGGACAAACCAATGTCCGACATACTCATATTAGCAAAGCATGGCGTTTTATACAGGAAATGGCGAAGGGAATTTTGTAGGGAGTGGGCGTGTTTATTTTTTGAAAAACGCTGAAGAATAGATATATTCGCAATCGGGATGTGTAAATATTACGGTGTAAAAGCGCAATATTGCGTATATTTTCAAATTCTGCTCAATTAGAAAAAAAGAAAAAAGCGTACCTTACAAATTTTACGAAAACCTAAAAATGAATAAACCACACCTTTTTGGAATAACACACTCAAATAGAGATTTTACTGCAAAAGGAAGTTGGGGTAAGAATCAATTTAATTCTTCTTTTCCTGCTGCTTTGACAGCCTTTATACACTCAAAAGGCTTAGAATGTAAATATTTGACATTATCTAAAAAATTAAAAATTGAGCATAAATTCCTAAAAGTAGAAGATTTCTTTGGACAGATTCCAACTTCACAAGATTTATTCTATGCATTTGAAACTCAATATTCTCCTTATCAGCAATTAGTTGTTGGAACATTACCAAGAGTAGATTTGGTCACTCAAAGTAGAAAAAGCGGTAATTGTTTAGCTCCAATTGAAATTAAATTGACTGCACTTCCTGACAATACTACTTGTGAATTGCCTGAAAATAAATATGGAAGTGAGATTGTAATTAGACCTGATACAATAGTTTATTTAGCATGTAGCATTGCTCACGAATTTTCGAGAAGCAAAGGGAAGTTAAAAAAGATTTTTGGCAACAAATATTTAAAAGTAAAAGATTGGACAGAAGGTGTAAATGTTCAACCCTTGCTACCAAAAATGATAAAAGATATTGATACTATTTGTAAGGCAATGGAACAAAAACAAAACCCTTTGATTCTGCAACCAATATGGAAAACAGTCGGAAAATCACCAAGACTTTCAGAATACTGTTTAGACGTTTTTGTTTGGAGTGATTTAGCTTTTACAAGACTTTTCATCGATGCTACTGCTTCTGAAATAGCAAGGAATAAAACCAAAATATCAAGACAATCAAGAACAGTAGTTTGGCTTTTCAGAATGTTGTATGATTTTGCAATGAAAGGTCAAATTAATCACGAATTGGTGATTGACAGTCTTTCGTATAATATAAAAAATGATAAAGCGTTTGCTCTAAATGGTAAAGTCACTCATAGATATATGGCTTCCAAAGAGTTGACAAAACCAAGAATACACAAAGAGGAAATTAAAAATATAATTTTGGGTGGTGGACATAATATGTTAAGCCCAGAAAGAAGATTTGATGCTATCATTTTTAATTCTCCCGAACTTTTTGAATAACTTTATACTATGATGAATACAATTGATTTATTTTCAGGTTGTGGAGGATTATCGTTAGGTTTTGAGAAGGCAGGTTTTGAAGTGTTGGCTGCTTTTGACAATTGGAAACCAGCAGTAGAAATTTATAAAGATAATTTTCAACATCCAATTTTTGAATCTGATTTAGCAGATAATTCAATTATTGAACAGGTAAGACAATTTGCTCCTGAAATTATCATTGGAGGTCCACCATGTCAAGATTTTTCAAGCGCAGGCAAAAGAGACGAGACACTTGGTCGTGCAGACTTAACTCTTTCTTACGCAAATATAATTGCTTCGATAAAACCTAAATGGTTTCTAATGGAAAATGTTGCACGAATTGAGAAAAGTAGAATCTTAAAAGAAGCAATGGAAGTATTCAAAAAAAATGGTTATGGTTTAACAAAGCAAGTCCTAAATGCAAGTTTTTATGGAGTACCACAGAGAAGAAAACGTTTTTTCTTAATTGGAAGATTAGGAGGAAAAGATAATGAATTAGAATATTATCTATCCAAAAATCAATCAAAAGAAGAAATGACTTTATTTGACTATTTCGAAAATAGTTTAGGGTTAGAGTTTTATTATAGACACCCTCGAAGTTATGCACGTAGAGGGATATTCAGCATTCATGAACCAAGTCCAACTGTAAGAGGCGTTAATCGACCAATGCCAAAAACGTATAAAAAACATAGTGGTGACCGATGTGAACCATCTGAAAATGTCAGAGCATTGACTACAATTGAAAGAAGCTATATCCAAACTTTTCCAAAAGACTTCAAATTTACAGGAACGAAAACCAATCTCAACCAGATGATTGGTAATGCAGTTCCTGTCCAGCTTGCCAAACACGTAGCCCAAAGCATAATTGAATTCAAGAAAGATTTAGAAAAAGACAACTTGAAACAAGCTGACAGATTTGGGCAATTACAATTGGAAATGAAATAAAAAAAGAAAACACCGCCTAATAATAAAAGCTTCATACGATACAACATACCAAGCACTAAATTAAAAACAGTAAACAAAACAAAATATACGCCTCCGATCGCACTTTAGTTACCAGAGGTTTCGTTTATGTATATGGCGGTCATAATCAAAAAAAGTTGGTCGCGCCACATAGAGGATACCGTTCCACACTAGCAAAAAAATATAACGAAACAAAAAAATCATTATAACAAAGAAAACAAAAGAATGAAGAAATTAATCGGAATAATAGCTCTTCTGGTGATAGGGGAAACTGTTGGAAGCCTGTCTGTAAAGCCGTCAAGCAGCTTTATTTACTCATCTATTCATTTACTAATTTAGTCATTGTACTACTCAATCTATAAAAGTCCAGTTCAAACCAAAGCGAAAAAAGAAATCGCGAGTAGGATAATCGGGCGCAATGAGACGCGTATTAAATGCCAAAGGTTGAAAGAGATTACCCAATTTGAAAAAAGAGCGAAAGCGATTCACTTTAAAGCTCAAGAAAACATCTGTCGTCGGTTGAAAAATGAAAGCTGGCGCATTTTGTCTATAAAACTGTCCGATTAAAGGTTGCCAATTATCTGCCTGAAAATTACTGTTATAACGAATATCTGCCCCAAAACGCACGAGTGCCGAGCCTTTGAAAAGGCGGTCTTGGAAAAATATACTATGCGCTGACCAGAAGCTCGGCAAGCGCAAAAAAGCATCATCCGTTTGTTGAAGTACCACCTTATTTTCGGAATAAAACTTACCGAATCGAAAATTTCCAGTGATAAAAATCTGCGCGATATTTTTCAATTCATTCGCCTGAACGGGAGCAGCGATACTGTCATAATAAATCAGATTGCTCAACAAATGATTTTGAATCCCACCGCTTATATCCGCCGACAATGACCGACCAAATTGCAATTTCGGCAGACGATATTTGACCATAAAATTAGTTTCATTCGTCTTTTTAAAATCATTTTCCCATACAAATCTTTGCGATATAAAAAGGCGATATTGTGCGAGGTTGGGCGCGTACTGATGCTGCACCAGTCGCCCTTCGAGTGTTCCCAAATTACCGAGTTTCAGTTCGGCTTCTCCCTTCAAAAGGTAGTCACCGATATTCGCACCGAGTTCGTAATGAGCGTAGCCGTCGGCTTTTAAAATGGAAGCGATAGTCGTAGATACCGTAGCCGAAAAGCGCAGTTCCTGCATCGTCGAATCGCGTGGTTCTTGATTGAGCCGAACAAAAGCATGAGTCAGTGCAGGTTCAAATCGAAAACCACTGTTTTTACCCAAATACATATACGCGCCAAAGCGATTTTCATACTTTTTTATACTCAAAAAATGGCGCAGCCCAAGTTCGTGCGTATTAAAAATGCCGTAAAAATCAGGATTAGAAGCTGGTTGAGATTCAGGGTCTGTTGTGCGCAATAATTCCTTTTTGTACCGAAAACGATGCGCCAAACCCGTACCAAGAGAGGGTGGACGAGGGGGGGGCGACGAACGACGAACGGTTGACGGTTGACGGTTGAGTGAATCGTTTGAGAGTGAATCGTTTGGGATTGTGATAAGGGTATCAATTGGATTTGTTAAGCTATCAGGCAATGATAAATGTTCAATGTTCAATGTATCAATGTTAGCCTTTCGCCAAATATTGAAGTATTGAGTCAGTACAAATTCATTGTGGTCGTACTCACTTTGTGCGTCCCGAAGTTGGACGGGAATGAGGTCGCGATTGCCTTCATATATAGATTCGAGAAGTAGCGTATCACCTTGTATGCCACCGTTGTTTTGTTGTTTTGCACTGTTGCCAGCCCATGTAAGAAAACTATAATAACGACCATTGGATGAGCGATACCAAGCCGACAGCCCAAGGTTGGTGTGTCGTACCCGTTGGTTCTCATAGCCGCCCTTATGTATCATGCGCGAAAAATCGACAGCAGCACTTATATTGTTGTTGATATTTTGAGCAAAAATGGCATTGACATAGCCTTCCTCTTGCGTAGGTCCGGCGGTGTATTTGATTTGAGAATAAGGATATGGCGTATTAAAAAAACGTATCTCATGAGCTGGACGAAGGTAAAGGTCATAATGATGAAAACCCAAATCAATGCCTTCCCTCAAACGCGGTTGATAGACCAACTGACGATGTGGAGAACCCAAATCACCGAGTGAATAATAGCCATATTCTTGCAAATGAACGGGGTCATAACGCTGTACAGATTCGAGCGTATCCGCTATCCGAATATGCGTAAAATCATAGTCATAAAAATACATAGCAGCACTCGTATCAGCCTTCCCGAAAAGTGTTGTATCTTGTTGAGGTACAGTATCTTGAATGTAATAATCATCAGGAATGGGCAACTCCTGTTGTGCATACATTTTTTCCGTAAGGAACAATATAATAAAAGGTGATATTATTTTTAAAAAAGTTATTTTCATTGAATTTTACTTAGTCCATAGTCAATGGTCGGATAGTCCATAGTTTTCAACATTATTTCACGTCTTTCTATGGACAATGGACTACGGACTATCCAACCGTTGCGATTCATCGCAACTTAATTTAATTATTCTCCACGAATGATGCTATTGATTCGACTGGCACGCATGGCGGGCAGCAGAGCCGCCAATGTTCCAATCAACAAAACCGTAATAAAAACGATGATAAAATCCCATAATTGCATCTCGACCGGATAGGCTTCTATCAAAAAAGCATCGCCACCTTGCAGTGTAATAAAACCAAATTGCTGCTGGAGTACACAAGCCGTAATCGCTATCGCAAAACCGATAAATATACCAAGCAAAGATAGTAATACACCTTCGCTCAGGAAGATATTGCGTACCATCGTAGCCGTCGCACCCATAGATTTGAGAATGGCAATATCTTGTTTTTTATCAATGACCAACATCCACAGAGACCCGACCATATTGAAGGCAACTAAGATAAGCGTAAAACTCAAAATGACATAAGCAATCCACTTTTCGATATTCATTATTTTGAAAAACGCGGCGTTTTGTTCGTAGCGGTCTTTGACCTCAAATCTGTCGCCCATAATCGTGCGAATATCGGCGATAGCTGTGCGTGTATCGGCATCGGGATTTAGCTTAATCTCAATCGAACTTACCTCTGTATCATAGCTCAATAACTCTCTCGCAAAGTCCAAAGGCACGACCACATAATGCTCATCAAAATCACTTTGTTGTACCAGAAATGTACCGCCAAAATTAATTGGTCGCTTTTTGAAAGGCTGTTCCATGAGGCTGTTGGAGGCTTTACGTTTGGGCATATAAACGTTGATTGATGCGACCAAATCATTGAGGCTGGCAGATAGTTTTTGCTCCATACCAAAACCCAAGACTGCAAAATTCCGACCGTCTTCTCGCAGCCTGTATCGCCCGCGCCGTACCGTCGTATCTATCGCTGTGACCTCATCAAACCACTCATCAACACCCTTTATTACACCAAAATCCGTATTTTTACCATATTCAAACATGGCGTTTTCTTCGAGTGTTTCCGAAAAATAATCTACACTCTCTAAGGCGCGTAATTGGCTTAGTTTCAATACTTCCGGCGTAAAAACCTTACCTTCTTTCGCCGTAATTTTGACATCGGGATTGAAGCGGTCAAAAAGGCTGCCCAACAAATCTCCGAAGCCGTTAAAAACCGACAAAATAATCACCAATGCTGCCACACCAACCGTTATCCCAAACACCGAAATACCTGAAATAATATTAATCGCGTTGGTCGATTTTTTAGAAAATAAATATCGCCGTGCTATTTTAAATGGTAAATTCACAAAGGAAGTTTGTACATTTCAAAAAATCATTCTTCTTCATCTGCACTGCCTTTCGTTGTGCGTTCTTTTTCCAATTGACTGAAGATATCATCCACCTTATACATCTCATCGACCGTATCATCCAAATAAAATTCTAAGTACGGAATACGTCGCAGGTGGTTGCGAAGGCGTTTGGCAAGCGTCTGTCTGAGTTGCGTTCCGCTATGGCGAACGGCTTCTATCACAACTTCTTTGTTAGTTACATTATATACACTCAAATATATTCGTGCGATACCCATATCAGGAGTCATATTGACCCGTGTGACCGTCACCAGTGCATCACCATAAATATACGAACCTTCTTGTTGCAATATTCCACTAAAACTGCGTTGTACTGTCGAAGCAGTTTGTTTTTGTCTAATCGATCCCATAATTTTTTGCCTTATTTAAAATGCAAAATAACGGTATTTTATGGTATAAAAAACATCATGTCCATTAAAACTCTCAAACAAGCCTAATGTTTTGTTATTTTTTAATGTAAAAATACCCTTATTGCGTAATTTGTTTTTATTATAAAATGCTTATTTTAAATAAAATAAATATTATTTATTATGTTTATTTAAATGAGTTTCATTTTAATTTTTCTGATAATTCCTGTCGTAACTTTAGCTTTATTTTAACCATTGATATCGCTCATTTCAAAGTATTTCGGTGGAATGTGGTCGGTAAGCCAGACTTTGTTTTCGGAAAGATAAAAGTTGTATCCGGCTTCGTGCATTTTACCGGAATGTACCAGCAGAATGACCAATTTTCCATGTCGCTTTCCGACTTTTGTGGCAGTTTCTATATCAGAAGAAAGGTGAACATGTTGACGTTTTCCTTTTATGAGACCTTTTTGGAAAATAGAACCGAGAAAGCGCGTAGCTGTGCCGTGATAGAGCGTTTCGGGTGGAGTCTGTGGCGATAGATTAAGTTGAATATTAATGGAATGTCCTTGATTGGCGCGGATTTTTGTGTGCTTGTCATTGAAGGCGTAGCGTTGTTTGTCGTTGTTTTCTACGACGTAGCGAAGTTCATTGAGCGTGATTTTTCTGTTGTGGTTTGCCATCTTCTCTAAGAGTTCATCAACATCTGCCCAGCCATGTTGGTCAAGGTTAAGCTCAATGGTTTCAGGTCTGTGCCTTAGTACGAGGCTAAGGAATTTACTGATTTTTTTGTTTTGTTTTTCATTCATGTATGGATAAACGTTTTTTGTGAGGGGAAAAGTTCGTGTAGTACGATTACTGCCGATTCCCGCGCGGTTTTACACCATTCTTTTCTTGATAATATAGAAGGATATTCAAGTATTGGCTTAGTTTGTTTCCCTTTCAAAAGGCTTTATAAATTACCTACCGAATCAATGTTACATTTCCTTTTTTGAAAAAATCATCATTATTCGCACAGCGAATTTGTACATAAAAACCATACACATCGGGGGGCAATTCGCGCCCTTTAAATGTACCGTTCCAACTGTCATTCAAATTTCGGGTTTCAAACATCTGTTCGCCCCAACGATTGTAAACGGTGAAGTAAAAATCCGTAATCACCGCGTTTGAACGCACTCGAAAACGGTCATTATCACCATCATTATTAGGTGTAAAAGCATTGGGTACAAAGATATATGGTTCGTCACAATCAGGTTGGATGACATATACGGTGACGGATGCTTCATTCGTACAGCCCACCTCGTCAGTGATTTGTACTGTATAGGTTGTCGTTTCATCGGGAGTGGATACAGGATTGTAAATATCATTGAAATTCAAAGAAGCGTCTGGTAGCCATGTGTACGTATAGTCTGGATTTTGAGTGGCGGTCAATTGACTACTTTTACCAAATAAAACAGTATCCGGTTCGGCTTCGACAAATAGAGGAGGCGGTGAAGAGAGAATAACTTGAACGGAATCCATCACTGTACAGGTATCAAAATTATTGTAGGTAGAAATATCGACATAATAGGTAATGGGTTCGGTGACGGTAGCCGTAGGATTCGGTGAGAAAGGGTCATTCAAACCGATAATAGGCGACCACACATAATCATATTCGGGATTGCCATCGGGATTGAGTTCTACGGAAATTTGGTTCTCACAAATCGGCTGTATATTCGGCAAATTAAAATTAGGAATACCAAAATAAACGACTGCCGTATCGCTTGCGGTACAACCATTTTCTGCCAATACATTTAATGTAATTTCATACTCGCCGGGAATGTTATAACTAATTGTTGGAAACTGCTCGGTCGAATTTGTATTATTTCCAAAATCCCAATTCCACTCAATGATTTCACTAATCGAATCTATCGAAATGTCAATAAAATCAACGACTAATGCATCATTACAATTATTATAAAATAAATCAAAATCTACATTGAGGGATTGATATTGCACATTAATTTCACGCGAAAAAGTATCTGTACAAGCCGAAGCACCCATACCAACGATTAATGTAATTTGGTAAATTCCGGTATCGGGATAGGTGTAAGTTGGACTAAATTCGGAAGAGAAATCATCGGTCGTTGCCGGGTCGCCGAAGTTCCAGAAAAAGCTATTAGAGCCGGCGCTTTGATTGTCGAAATAAACGTCTAATGTATTGCTGCACAAAACCTCCGGTGCAAAAAATGAGGATACCACCTCCAAGCCGCATTCACCGACATTAAATTGGAAGTCACGTCGCGTGGTAGAAATCAATATACCGTTTCTATATTCCTTCGCGCAGATGCCGACGACATACTGTCCGAGTTGGTCGGGCGTAGCGGTGAGTAGTCCTGTCTGCGAGTCAATTTTCAGAGGAATACCACTCATCATATTTTGGGTATTATAGGGCGGATTGACCCATTGGACGGAGTCATAAGGTGGTGGATTGGGAGGTTGCGGACGAGGGACATCCTCATCAGCACCACTAAAGGGCGCACAGAGTTCATATACGATAGAATCGCCATCCGTATCAAGGGCAAAATGTTCAAATTCAAAAGGAAAATTGGCGCATATATAGAAGGGTGCCCAATCATTGAATCGTGCGCTGCGATTGCAGCCGAGTAGTGCTTCTTCTGAAATGAAACTGTAATACGTAGCACCCGTAGCAAGAGGAGTTTGTATGTTGACAATGCTCTGATTTCGACAGCAACGTTGGTAGGCGAGTTGATAGCCACCTTTGCGAAAAGGAAGGGTAACAATCGTATCATAAACCGTTGAATGATAACACACCGTAGGCGGTATCACAAGGCAGGGGTTTTGGAGTTGAGGATTGAGTGTATCGTCGCCCATAGGCATCATACGAAGGTCATAAATGAGGGTATCTTCCGAGCCAAAAACACCAATCGAAGCAGGTCGATCGAAGTAGGGGATACCCGTCTCACAATCGCGAAATATTTGTAAGCTAATTCGGTATTGGTCATCACCAAGACATTCGTAATTCATCTCACCGCCTACGATATGCGTCGCGCTCAATTCATTCGAAATGAGACACAAAAAAAGCAGGAATGAGAGATATTTTTTCATCGGGTATCGGTTTTATATTCAAACAATTACTACCTTAGCGTTATAAAGGATAGATATTTTACTACTCGATATTCAGCCCCGACGGGACTGAATATTGGTTTATATAATTTCTTTCACTAACGATACTTTTTTTTCTCTTCCCACGTGGGAGAGTTTTTTCCCGACGCTATGCGTCGGGATTTTTTATGTTGTGAAATTGTATTTTGGCTTCGCCAAAATCTGCTTATAAAAGCTCCACAATTTCACACGCACACAATTCTACAATTCCCCCTCTCATCGCACCAAAGTCACACCTCCAGCATATTTGGTGATTTCTCCATCTAAAAATCGAATCTGCGCTTCATATACATATAAACCCGGATTAAGGGCTTTACCTCTGGATGTACCGTCCCAAGCCATCGCCGGATTATCAGGTTGAAAATTATTTTGTTCAAAAATAAGTCCACCCCAGCGATCATAAATGGTCAGTCTTTCGATTTCTTGTATGCTGAACGGATCACCGAAGATAAGAAAATAGTCATTTTGTCCGTCAGAATTTGGTGAAAATACATTTGGAATAAACACATCTCTAAGCTGCCCAATATTGATGCGTAGCGAGTCTGATGATACACAAGCCATTGTGGATGTGGCATTTATGAAGATTGTCAACGAATTAGTTGGTGTGATACTTGGCGTATCGCAGTCGGGGTCACAATTAATAATGTCAGCAGGTTTCCAAGTAAAATTTTCGACAGGTAATGTAAAATCAGGATTCAAAATGACGGTCTCTCCGAGTTGAATATCTATATCATCTCCCAAATCTACTCTGAAAGGAATGGGCGTTTCCAAAGTCAATATGCCTTCTGTGGTACAACCGTATTTGTCTCTGATTTGGTAAGAATAATCACCTCCACTTAGATTGAATTTCGAGTCATTTTGCGAAAGCATATTATCAATAAAAACCGAAAATGGCTCTACGCCATTCACGATATTTTCGAGGATGATACTTCCATCTTGAAAGTATGAACAAGTCGGATTTTTGAGATTAAAAACGGCTTCCATCTGTACATCGGAAACAATTGTCAAATCAAGCGTCACGATACTATCGCAACCCGTTGCCGTATTCAAGGTATCGACATAAATACCCGTTTCTGTGTATATGTTATTACCCACCGGAAAAGATAAACCGTCACAAAGCGTATCTGTTATCGCATAAAAGCGCGAAGCCACATCGACCACCTTAATATCAGAGACAATCCGACATTTTGAATTTTGAAGATTGGTCGGATCATTTGCCAAGACATAACGATAATAATAAATACCATCCGACAGCGTAGTATGGGTATAAATGTTGTCATTAGCTCCCGCGATGTCCATCCAAGTCATGCCTTCGTCGAGGCTTATTTGCCATTGTATAAGCGGCGTAACGTATTGATTACCAATGATATTAGCTTTCAAATCGACACTTCCTCCATTATCGCAAATATTAGGAATATTCTCCGGCAAAATAAAGGCTTGCGGACCGCAGGCGCGAAAGGAAATATTGTCGAGTGCAATGTCATTGCCAATGCCACCAGGCGCATTATTTCGCAGTGAAAGGTTGACGGAAGTCTGTCCCGGCTGTGTCGTAAAAGTAAATCCGTAGGTCTCCCATCGTTCGGTTTCGGGAATATCTCCGGTTTCATATTCGACTATATTGTCTATCAAAAATGAGACATTAGGCTCAATAATATTCGTTCCAATTTTGATGAGGTTGATAATGTCGGCAGAGAATTCGTAGAGCGTATTTTCGCATAGTCCGACAATTTCTTGCTCGTAAAAAAGACTGGGATTATAACTCGCATTGACGACCATCATATAGCCCTCTGGGTCAGGGCTATTGTCCATAATTTCTATCCAACCGAAGGCTTGGGGCCACACAGCAATGTCATTGGTAATGATATAAAAACCGTCACTGGGCGGGTCGGTCGTGTAAGTATAACCGGGGGCAATTTGCGGATCTATTTGAACGACATTGGCTGCTCCCGAACCAAAATCACCTTCCGTAAAGATATTTTCTCCCAAATTTCCGGCGCAGGTTTGGGCAGAGGATTGAAAGGCGAAAACCAGTAGTATAATAGACGTGTATAGTTGTATTCTCATTATTTCCTCATTGCTTGATACATAAAGATTGAAGACAAGATACTGGAAAACTTATGAGTAAACCTAAAATATTTTAGTAGAATTCCAAAAAAAGGTCATTGTTTTGTTGGGAAGATAATTGTTTTTCCGCAGTTTATATATGTTTGGTTTTTTGTTGGATTAATTTTTGTTGATGGGGGGGCTAACGATTATTATAATTGTGATTACTTTATGTAATAAGGATAGTCTTATATTTTTATTTGTGGTATTTGTGTTTGCAGTGCAAATACCTTAACTTTGCAAGTGTTAGACAATCTATTCAGTTTATATTCAATAATTAACAATATAAATACTTATGAATCAGCAGTTTATGAAAATTGTACTTCGAGGTAGCGCGATACTAATGACCTCAATTTTGCTTGTTTTATGTTCCTGTAAACAAGACGCATGTAGAGATACCATCTGCCTCAACGGTGGGGTTTGTGTGGACGGAACTTGTGTCTGTGCCAATGGATACACAGGACCGACTTGTGCTATTGTTCCCGACTTATGCGCCGGGGTCATTTGTGATAATGGAGGCGATTGTGTAGGTGGTGTATGTACTTGCCCGCAGGGCTGGACAGGACCGAATTGTGATATTTTGTTAAACCCTTGTGCTGGAATAGATTGTGAAAATGGTAATTGTATCAATGGTACTTGTACTTGTAGTGAGGGCTGGACGGGGTCGGATTGTAGTACTATTCGATACGCCAAAAATATGATCATCACAAAAGTAGAAATATATGATTTTCCGGTCACGAATAATGGTGCCCCTTGGGATGCCAATAGCGGTCCTGACGTATATTTTGCATTGAATGAAGGTGATTTTGGTTCGTCTAACTATCTGCTTCTGACAGAGGTACAAAATGATGTCAATGTCAATAATCCGGGCATTTTGGTCTATACCGATAATATGCCAGTCATATTGAACGATGTAAATTCGCGACTGTTTTCTATTGGTATTATGGAAGATGATAATTCTGATGATGATATAATGTTTACATCTTCACGTTTTACTTTTGCTCACCCTAATTACCACCTTCAAAACATCTTAGAAGTGAAGAATCAAGATTACGACATAGAAGTTCGCTTGCATGTCCAATGGCAGTATTGATGCTGTACTGATGGTTTTAATCGACCCGTAAAAACTCAGTAAAATGATTTGAGTGTGTAAAACATCAGGTGTAATTATATGTAAAGGTGCAGAGCACCGTTCCCGTCTATAGCAATAAAGTTCCCCAACCGATTAAGGTACGTTATTACCTTAATCGGTTGTTGTTCAGACCTTACTACAAACGGAATCTCCCGATAACTATACGGCTTTTGCACTGAAAAAAAATCATAAATAATTGATTATAAATAATTTAAAAATTAATGAAAAATGTATTTTGATGAAAAAACACTAATTTTGCTTCATTTTAAGAAAAAAAATAAAGTATAAGATTTTGATTTACATTGAAATACATATTTTTCGCGGTGCAAAAGCCGTATAGTTATCGGGATTAAGGAAAATTTGGTGAAGTATAAAGGAAAAAGAACAAGTATAATGGAACAAGTTATTTATTTTCTTTGACTGAGTACATTGTTTAATAAATTTCTTTACGTTTTTGAGTATTTCTTTTAAAACGACTCTTCCCCAAAAAACTCCTTAAATACAGTAAGTATTCGCGTCATTTTTGATTCGATTCATTTCAAAATAAATGTCAAAAACGCTAAGAAATTTAATAAACAATGTACTGAGTAGTTACAAATGATATATTAGCAGTGCTTGGCATGTTGTACCGCATGAAGGCTTATCTGTTTAGATACCGCCCCTATCAATTCCCTCCACCAAATCGCGCAGATGATTCACCGTTTTTACAATTCCCTGCATGGTTTTGGTTTCACTGCCGCCGGATTCAAAGGTATTGGATTTGGGGTGCAGGACAAATTTTTAATCTGCCTCGTACCGACGACTCTATCCGTCGCGGGAAAGTACCGAGCCACTTGACGGCTAAAGTCGTCAATACAGTGGCATTTCAAAATAAAATTAAAAATTTGTCCTGCACCCTGGATTTGAGTAAAAGTTTGAAAATGAATTTATTATTAATTGCTCAAAAAACAGCCATGAAAGCCCGGAATGATGGTATGAGAAGTATGGCAAGCCGCTATCTCGGTAAATGTTTTGGCATCTAAAAAGACCAATTTTGAACCTTTTGATTTGTCCTTAATATTCACTAAAATGCTGAGAATGATACCATCATCATCGGTTTGTGCATCCTTGCGAGGTATAAATTTGGGTTCGCCGGGATAATAGTCCGGGTCTTTCCATATCGTGTGTTCGCCTGTTTCCATATTTATTTTGACGAGTTGGTCATAAAATTGATGATTGCCTTCGTCAGCTATGCCCACGCCGTATGTATGTGTGTGTTCTTTCCGCAAAAATCTCTCATCAATCACCGGTAGTTCAAAGGCGGTATCAGCAACTACGGTTTTTTGCAGCGATTTGGTCGTCAAATCAAGTGTGAATCTGACGGCTTTGGCAGCCGCGAGTTCGCTTTGCATATCCGCGAGTTTGTTGAGGTAAAAAGATTGAATGACCTCTGCGTCGGGGTAGCTACACAAATCGAAAATAAGTTTGCCCTCCTTTTCAAATGCGTTGACAAAATGAAAGGCAAAAAACGGTAAAGTTTTCAGTTTGTGTACCACTTTGCCCGTTTGTTTGGAGACTATCCAGATGGTTGATTTTTTCTTGCTATTCCATTTAAAATTTTCGATAAATGGCTTTTTTTTCAAAATAAAATCAATGGAATTACATTCAAAAGGCGAATGAGACAGGATAAAGTAATTTTCCGACATGCCTATGCTGTGCATGTAGGAGGGCTTGAGAATAGGGATTTTGCAGATGGAGGTCGTATTTTTTTGCTCCACATCATAAGCTATAATATCGTAATGATTCGTCATACCCATTTTCAGCACCATATTGTAGAGTATTTTATCGTCAATATGCGGATGTGCCGTTGTGACAGAGGGGCTATATTTGGTCGTGCTGTAATCGTGTACACCTATAGTTTTGAGGGTTTGTTTGTCGATTTCGAGCTGCATGACTGTTTCGCCCAAAGCTATGAAGCGGTCGTTGACTTGGGTGAGGCTGACCTTGGGATTGGTGCCTTCAAACCACGATTTGAGCTTTTTGAATATAGAACCGCAGGGGTCGGTGGCAAACTCGGGGAAACTTATCGTGTCTTGATTCATGATCAAGTCTTTGACATTTGACTCAATATACTTCGATTGATATTTGACTTTGCCGTTGCGAATATCAAATTGATGGATAATCGCCAGACCGTCAAACCAATGCTTGAATGATTGTTGGGAAGTGGCAAACAAACCCGGACCGTTGCGATAGAAAGCACCGTTTATCCACTTTGGGATATTGCCGGAGACTTCCAATTCAACAGGGGCTTGTTCCGCTTGTGGCTGTTGGAATGTAATATCAAATGCTCTGTTCATACCGCTTGGTTTCTGAAATATTTTCGGCATATTCTTTTCCTCCATGTTCCGAAATAATTAATTCACATGCAATTTTTCCGCTTGCCATGACTGCCGGTACGCCCGCTCCCGGATGCGTTCCTGCACCTGCAAAGTATAATCCTTTGAAGAATTTGGATTTGTTGTGCGGTTTGAACCAAGCGGTCTGCGTCATGGAGGGTTTGATGCTGAATGCTGCCCCTAAGTGGCTATTGAGGTCATCCCTAAAATGAATCGGGTCTATTATATGGTCGGTAATGATGTGCTGCCTCAAATCTGGCAGGTAATTTTCTTCCAGAAAAGCATATATTTTCTGTTTATAGTCTTCTCTGATATCTTCCCAATCAATATCGCCTTTTGCCAGATTGGGTACGAGGGAGAGTACGTAGAACGACTCGCAGCCTTCGGGAGCGATAGACTCGTCGGTGATGGTGGGCATGTGGAGGTACAAGGAAAAGTCTTCGGTCAATTTCTTTTTATCAAAAATATCTTTGAGCAATTCTCTGTATCGGTCATTGAGAATAATATTATGATGGTCCAATTTGCTGTCGAGATACCGCCTGTTTGTACCAAAATAAATCACCACCAGCGAGTTGCTGTACTCTAGCGTATTGAGCCACTTTTTTACGCCAAAAGGTCTGTCGTTGTCACTGATTAGGTTGAGGTAAGTGAACGCGCTGTCGGCATTACTGATGACAATATCTGTCGGCACAGTTTCGCCCGAAGATAAGCGTACCGATTGTACGGTTTTTTGCTGTATATTGATTTTATCGACTTCTTCGGAGAGGCGCACTTTGCCACCATTATCTTTGAAAAGCTGTAATAAAGCCTCTGCCATGGCTCCCGTACCGCCCTTGCAATAGTGTACGCCCCATTTTTTTTCAAACTGTATAATCAATCCGAAAATAGACGGTGTATCAAATGGGTTTCCACCGACAAGAAGGGGGTGAAAAGAACAGATACGGCGTATAAAATCGTCTTTGACAAAGGTAGAGGCATAGGAATACATAGACTTCAGGGAATTGGTTTTTATCATCGCAGGTATAATCTTCATCATATCCGAAAACTTCAAAAACGGCTTTTCGGTATAAGGATGAAATTTCTCAAATATGTCGATAGTGCTATCCACAAATTTTTCGTATCCGGCTACGTCTGACGGACTGTATTTGGCGACCTCTTGTTTTGCCCGCTCAATTTCTCGATAATAGTTAAACGCTTCTCCCTGCTCATTGAAAATTCGGTAAAATGGATTCAAAGGAATGAGGGACATATAATCTTCCATTTTTTTGCCCGAAATAGCAAATAACTCTTCAATCATGTAAGGTGCCGTGATTACAGTGGGTCCGCCGTCAAATTTGAACCCATCAATTTCGTATTGATAACCCCTCCCACCGGGCTTATCTCTTTTGTCAATCAATGTGACCTCATAACCGGCAGCCGCCATACGAATAGCGGACGACAGCCCCCCGAAACCTGCACCTATTACAACTACTTTTTTATTCATAATTCTACTTAGTTTATCATCATTTTGGCAAGCAAAAACAGTTTGCGTTTTTTGCTTACGTATGCTCTGTTATTAAGATTGTCATACTTATTTCGTTCGACCATTTTCAGGATTTCCTGATACAAAGTTGCTGCGGCAGTTATAGACCATTTGCCCTTTGCTTCTAAAAGTGACAAGCCTTCCCACGATTGTTGGTAATAATCTCGCGCTCTTTTTATTTGAAAAGCCATTAATTTTTTCCACGAATCATCTACGATTTTTTCTCTGAAGTGGTCTTCCGTTATGCCATATTTTTTGAGTTCTTCCTGTGGGATATAAATTCTGCCCATTTCATAATCCTCTCCTATGTCGCGGATGATATTGGTCAATTGTAGTGCAACCCCCATTTGTATGGCATAAGGAATTGCCCGCTTGTCCGAAAAACCGATAATGTGCATGCTCATCAAGCCCACCGTACTCGCCACGTAATAACAATACTCCACCAGCTCTTCGATAGTCTCGTACCTTTTTTTGTGCGTATCCATTTGCACCCCTTTAATCAATTGGTTCATATACTCCGCAGGGATTTGATACTTCATTCGCGTGAATAGCCACGCAAACTGTATAGGGGCGGCTATATTAGGTATTTGACAATTTATGCTATCAGTCCAACTATTCAGGAGTTCATCGCCGTGTACTATATTTTTATCAATCAAGTCATCTGAAATCCGGCAAAAACCATAGAGCGAAGCAACAGCATTCCGACGTTCGTTATCCAACAATGAGGATGCCATATTGAATGTTTTACTATGATGTTTGATGATGTTGTGGCAATACTCAAACGACAGTTTGATGTAATCATCCTCGAATTCTGAAAAATCAACATCAATTGTACGATACCTCACATCCGCCATCTCCTCTATATGTTTGAATATATTGGACTTTTTTTCGCTTATGTCTAAATTCATCATGGTAAATTCATTTAATGTATTTTTTAAAAGAAATTAAAATAGATGCGAGACGGCTATTTTTTGAAATTTGAATACTTTTAATAACGACCTTTGCGTTTTGGGATGAAAAAACAATAAACACTACACCTTGACTTGTTCTTTTTCCTTCTAAAAACACAAAAAATAGTTCCGTCTCGACTCAGCCGAGATGCAACGATTTTTTGAATTCTTTAGAAGAAAAAATTACAGCGCATTATGGAACAGTTTATTTAATTTCTTTCACTTAGTAGTCAGTCAAATTGGGTGCAGGACAAATTTTTAATTTTATTTTGAAATGCCACTGTGCTGACGACTTTAGCCGTCAAATGGCTCGGTACTTCCCGCGACGGATAGAGTCGTCGGTACGAGGCAGATTAAAAATTTGTCCTGCACCCGTCAAATTAACCCGACAGTATTAGCTTGACTGACTACTTAGTACATTGTTTATTAAATTTCTTTACGTTTTTGAGTATTTCTTTTAAAACGACTCTTCCCCAAGAAACTCCTTAAATACGGTAAGTATTCGCGTCATTTTTGGGTCGATTCATTTCAAAATAAACGTCAAAAACGATAAGAAATTTAATAAACAATGTACTTAGTACATTGTTTAATAAATTTCTTTATGTTTTTGAGTATTTCTTTTAAAACGACTCTTCCCCAAAAACTCCTTAAATACAGTAAGTATTCGCGTCATTTTTGGGTCGATTCATTTCAAAATAAATGTCAAAAACGATAAGAAATTTAATAAACAATGTACTAAGTAAAATGATTACTCATGTCTGAGCAAAGAAATTCTATACAAAATTAGTGCGATAAAACATGCTCTAATATTGATTAAAATAAGATATGCTCTGTGTCTTATTCAGATGAATAATTATTTTGATATGGACTCGGAGAGGGATATGTAATGGACAAAAATAATCCGTGGAATACAAGTGAGTTTGTTAAACGGGAGAATCATGTTTTGGTTCACAAAATTCGTTCTTTTTGGTTTTCGTAGTTCGATAGTTCGCCAACGAAATATATTCCATTGAATGAAAACCACATACAACTTCAGCACGTAAAACCATAGAAAACCACATAGTTTTGATATTAGATAATGCCACCTATAACATAGCCTAATTAGAATTGTATTATAAATTATAATATTTGTATTGTTATGACTAATAATTCATTAAACCCTTATTGTGTAATTTATTTTACAAATATATAAAATCGGTGTTTTATTGCTCAAGTTACTCGCCGACTAATCATGTATCAAATCAACAACGTAAATTTTCTGTAACAAAATCGCTCATTTGTTGTTTCATTTTTTTGCAAAAAAAAAATCGGTTCTTTGACAATTTTTGCAAAAAAAGATTTCTATTCTCTCCAATGTGGTTTTAACCCATTGTTTTTCAATTACTTATTTCAATGAGCTAAAGCCCATTGGAAGAAAATGCAAAAATTGTCAAAGAACCAAAAAAATAACGGCTTCATTTGGGGTAGATTATTTTCTTCATCCCTAAGTAGTAAGTCAATCCAATTATGATAAGTTCATTTGGCGAAATTTGTCCGATTACTTTGTTGGAGAACATCCAGCGTAGCTACGGCTATGCTGAATAACCTCCGCCTCGTACTCGAGAAAATTTCACTCAAAGCAACATATCATAATTAGATATGCCAACTAAGAGTTGAATTTTTACTAAATTTTTGATTATCAGTAATTTTTAAATTTATTTAAATAGAATGTTTTTTTTTACAAATTAATTAAAAAATACTTTTTGATTGACAATCAATAATATACATATATTTTTAAAATGTTAAAAATTGATTATAAAATTTTACATATAATTGATAATCAATTAGTTTTAACTCTTAGTTGGCATTAGATTGACTTACTACTAAGTATGTAGCCCCAAGCTTTCAATATATCTGACCTAAAACTCGTCAGACATTTCCAATATTTAACTATTACCCTAACATTTTGACCTCATCGGGCAAGTTTTATCTCCAAAATGTCTGACGATTTTTAGTTTGTCGAACACCACCATAAATTTCATAAGAATGAAAAAATATTTATTGCTATTTGGTCTTTCATTGCTCGTCGTTTATCAGATAGGAGCGCAGGAAAGCGGCACCGGCATTATACAGGGTCGTGTGTATAATGCTATCAATAATGAGCCGATTATGTTTGCCAGTGTTGGTGTGGAAGGTACGAGTGCAGGTGCGACAACGGATTTGGAGGGCAATTATGCCATCACCCGACTCGCGCCGGGGCTGTACAATGTGCAGGTCACTTATGTAGGATTTGACGAAAAAACAGCCTATGAAATTCAAGTCAGCAACTCTCGCCCCACGACTATTGATTTTGCACTGGAAGAGGCAACTGCCAATTTGAAAGAGGTCGTGGTGCGTGCCTCGCCCTTCCGAAAGACGGAGGAAAGCCCCGTTTCGCTGCGTACTATCGGGGCAACAGAAATACAGCGCAACCCGGGCGGCGGACGTGACATCTCAAAGGTCGTACAATCTTTGCCTGGTGTGACGACGACTGCCTCTTTTCGCAACGACCTCATCATACGTGGCGGTGCGCCCAATGAAAATCGGTTTTATCTGGATGATGTAGAAGTGCCAAATATCAACCACTTTGCCACACAAGGTGCGTCGGGCGGACCCGTGGGGATGATAAATGTGGATTTTATACGTGAGGTTGATTTTTACAGTGGTGCCTTCACCGCCAATCGGGGCAATGCCCTGAGTTCGGTATTTAATTTTAAGCAAAAAGATGGACGCAGCGACCGACTCGGAATTACCGGCACTATCGGTGCCAGTGATGCCGGTATTACACTGGAGGGTCCGCTGGGCAAAAAGACGACATTTCTTGCCTCGGCACGACAGTCTTATTTCCAATTTTTATTCAAGTTGATAGGCTTGCCTTACCTGCCTACCTATAATGATTTTCAGGTAAAAGTGAAGACCCGTTTTGACCAAAAAAACGAACTGACTTTTATTGGTTTGGGGGCTATCGACAATTTTTTTCTCAACCTCGACCGAGGGTACAATCGCCTCGCAGATCTCGAAAATCCAACACAAGAGGATATAGATGCCATAGAAGGCGAACAGTTTATTATCGACACTTATCCAGGAAACGGACAGTGGAATTATACGACCGGACTGGTGTACAAACGCTATTCCGAAAATGGGTTTTCGACTTTCGTATTGAGTCGAAATATGCTTGATAATCAGGCAACTAAATACGAAGGTAATGTCGAAAACGATGACAACTTGGTTTTGAATTACAAATCACAGGAAATCGAAAATAAATTGAGAATAGAGCATACCACACGCGCCAATGGCTTCAAATGGAATTATGGGGTCAATTATCAATTGACAAAATATAATAACTCTACATTCAATCGGGTCACGACACCTCAAGGGCTTTTTACGGTAGATTATTTTACAGAATTTAGCTTTGTCCAATACGGTATATTTGCCCAAGTCAGTAAAAAAGCAATGGATGACAGGCTGTCTTTATCGTTTGGAGTTCGCACAGATGCCAATTCTTACTCGGATGCCATGAGTAATCCGCTGGATTATGTTTCACCACGTTTCTCACTGGCTTATGCTCTAAACGAACGACTCTCACTCAATTTCAATTCGGGTGTTTATTACCAACTTCCGGCTTACACCGTTATGGGTTATAAAGATGAAAACGAGGTATTGGTTAACAAAAAAAACGGGGTCTCCCTCATTCGTAATACCCATGTAGTAGCCGGTTTGGAATTGAACACCGAGACGGACTCAAAAATTACTGTTGAGGGCTATTACAAATTTTATGACAATTACCCTTTTCTACTGCGTGACAGCATCAATCTGGCAAATCTTGGCGGTGATTTTGGTGTTATTGGCAACGAACCCGTCGTATCAAACAAACAAGGACGTACCTACGGTTTAGAGTTTTTATTTCAGCAAAGATTGTATAAGGGTTTTTACGGAATTGTCTCATATACAATGGGTTGGAGCGAATTTGAAGATAAAAACGGCGACTTTGTTCCCTCCTCTTGGGATAGTCGGCATACGGTAAATCTGACCGGTGGCAGACGTTTTAAGGGCAATTGGGAAGTAGGTGTCAACTGGCGTTTTCAGTCGGGACTGCCTTATACGCCCTTCAATGTGGAACGCTCTGCACTCATCGAAAATTGGTCGATACGCGGTGGTGGCATACCGGATTGGGACAAGCTCAATACAGAGCGATACGCGGCGGCACATACGCTTGATGTGCGTGTAGATAAAAAATGGTTTTTCAAACGCCGAAGTGTCAATGTATATTTGGATATTGAAAATGTTTACGATAGTCCACTATCACAAAATATTCTTGTACTGGACAGAAACCCGGATGGCAGTCCACAATTGAACCCCATTAATCAAAGTTCATATTTAACAAAATTAGTTCCCCTCGAAAATGGTACAACGATTCCGACGGTTGGAGTGGTCGTGACCTTTTGACTTATTGATAGACAACTTCCAAAGTTGAAGTGCGATATTCGACTTCAAAATACACAGCATATCGCGCCCTTCTACTGCTTCTGCTAATATCATTTTTCGAAAAAAAGTAACATAGGCTTCCAGCCTGTACTGCGTTAGTTCGTCCTGTTTTATCGAAGTAACGTGTCGATATAGCGCGATGCAGGCTGGAAGCCTGTATTACTTTTCCTCGAAAATGAATTTCGCCCTATATTGGGGATGAGCGAGAGTCTTAATACACTGTTTTATAAATTTATTTACATTTTTTGACGTTTATTTTGAAATGAATCGAATCAAAAATGACGCGAATACTCACTGTATTTAAGGATTTTTTGGTGAAGAGTCATTTTAAAAGAAATACTCAAAAAAGTAAATAAATTTGTGAAACAGTGTACTTAATTAGAACTAATAAATATTCCAAATATCCGGTCTCGCGCTTAAAACTCGCTGAAGGACAGCGTGAAAATAATGAAAAACAACCACCATTCCACAATGGGTTGCGGAATGACGGTTGTTGCTAAATTTGGTTTTGTCTTTACTTCAATGCTGCCAATAAAGTATTAGCCGCCAATTTCCCCAATTCGTTGGAAGCTAAAGGACTCGCGCCTGTGATTAATTTTCTATCTATACAGACAGTATCATCTGATTTAGTATTCATCAGTGTCGCGCCCAAACCTTTTAATTTTTCGCTCAAACCGCGTGGCATGTGTCCCGGCAAGTAGCCAATCATAGGCGTTTGTTTGTCGATAGCATCGGGGAAGACAGCCATATTATATC
>Ga0209187_1000837_pt1 | contig 44253 bp, 24 predicted proteins | sample BantaG_FD_187430 | JGI IMG/M metagenome (GOLD analysis project Ga0209187, IMG submission 187430) | Marine algal microbial communities from Bantry Bay, Ireland - BantryBay_4 metaG (SPAdes) (version 2) | ecosystem: Host-associated > Algae > Red algae > Unclassified | place: Bantry Bay, Ireland...
GATATAGTCTCTTACTGTCTTACGATGTATCCCTAACTGACGAGATATACTTCGCTGTGAGTGACCTAAATCGTAGAGTCTTATTATTTGCTTTTGTTGCATATCGATGATTCTTGTGTTACTCATTCTTCGGCATTTTTATGCGAAGAAATTAAGAATCATTACCCTTATTTAAAGTGGTACACTTTACGTAATAATTACTGGTACACTTTCCATGAGATTTAATGGTACACTTTGGATGAGATTATGCAACCCCACAATATTACAAATTCAGTCAGTTAACGGGTATAGAAAATAATAAATTTTAATATAAGTTATTGAATTATAGGGAGTTATAGTATATCTGAACACCCCCATTGAATTCTTTGATGCATACTAATCTGATGTTACAAATAGGTTGTAATTAAACCCTTAAACCCTTAAACCCTTAAACCCTTATACCTTGAAGCCCTTAAGCACTAACCCCATGACCTTGTCTTTTAAGATTGACAAGATGAGCGATGGCAACAAGTACGCCTCCGATTATAATGACAATAGTGCCTGCTTGAGCGAATAGGTGGTGTGTGAGGATAAGGAATAACCCTGTACAAGCAAATCCAAAAACAAATTTGCTCGACTTTCCAGAGAAATAGCCTTTGATTATAGAGTGATAGATGAATAATGCAGTAAGAATGAGAATTCCAAACTCAAAGAAGGGATTAGCAATCCACGAATGAGAAGATAGTACGCCTGTAGATAGAAGCATAGGCATGGCAGCACAGTGTAATGCACAAGCGATGGAAGTCGTACTTCCCCAGATATCGATATTTTTGACGATGCTTCTCATGTTATTGCTAAATGCAATGATGTTGCAAATATAGATTAATACAACTACTTAGACAATGTTTTTGCTTTCTTTACACAACCGAATGATTATCTCATACATTATTATTGATATACAACACAAAAATTGGAAACAAGAGCAATTAGTTTACTCAAGAATCACGGATTACGTAAGACTCCTTTTAGATTAAGGGTCTTAGAGATATTCTTTCAGCATAGGGATATTGCCATGGGTAATGCTCAGATAGAGAAAACTTTGGGAGAGTTTGATCGGATCACCCTATATAGGACGCTTAAGACTATGGAGGAAGCAGGGATTATCCATCAGGCCATTGATGGCTCTAATGAGATGAAATACGCTTTGTGCTCAGATAATTGTACAGTCCATAATCATGCAGATGATCATGCACACTTCTTATGTGATTCCTGTGGCGTGACGACGTGTATAGATCATATAATGACCTCTCCGATGAGATTGCCAGGAGGATATAGTTTGGATAAGGTTAATATAGCTCTTACGGGGACCTGTCCTTCTTGCAATTGAATTATAGGCTTTGGCTTTTATGATTTAAAATAACTAATTATTCACCTTTAATCTACAACTTATAGATATCCGAAGGCGTGCTGCAGACTATTGCTCTCTGTCCTTTCATAGCGATAGGTGACTTAAGAATCTGAGGGTTTTTTTTGATAACCTGTACCCAATCATCCATGTCAAATTCCTTCCCTTTTATATTAGCGACATAGTAAGGATGTGCCTTATTCATGATCTCTTTAGGATGCTTATCTAAGGATGTCAATATTGTCTTCCAGCTGGTTGTCGTCGATGGCGACTTAGAGTGACAATATGACCTTACTTTATATCCAGTGCTTTCAGCATAGGCAAGCGTCTTACGGTCAGAAGATGACTCAGAATTGTAGTATATCAGAATTTCTCTTGGATGTGTTTTCATGATACATATTTTTATAAATGAAAGTGAAAGCAGTTTATTATTCTAAAATTACTAATATTTAAGCACTAAAAAAACGAAATATGAGAATTACATAAAATTTTTGATGAGGGCTTAGGTGGGGTTTCTTATTATTTGGCCTTAGTTTACAGGGAGTTAAACATTATTTATTTGTTTAATATTAATATTCTTATCATTTTAATATAAAATATTGCTTTTTACATATACGCAAGAATAATAGTTTTAATTAATTTAAAGTATTGGTATTAATGTAAATGAAACCGCATTTTTTCAATTAATAAACTATTCTCTATGACTCTCACATCACAAAACATCCGTAACATCTGTTTGCTTGGACACTCGGGCAGCGGGAAGACCACTTTTGCAGAGACGATGCTCTATGAAGCAGGTGCTATCCCGAGAAGAGGTAATATAGATGCTGGCAATACAGTATCTGATTTTACCAATATCGAAAAAGAAAGAGGCAATTCTGTTTTCAGTACTTTGATGCACGCTCACTGGAAAGACTCTAAGATTAATATACTGGATACACCTGGTCTGGATGACTTCATAGGTGAGGTAGTATCTTCTATGAAAGTGGCAGATACTTCTGTCATACTTGTCAATGCATCACAGGGAGTGGAAGTCAGTACTGAGTTATTGTGGGAATACATAGAGAAATTCAAAACCCCTTCCATGTTTGTGGTCAATCAGATAGACCATGACAAATCAGATTATGATAGTACGTTAGAGCAGATTAAGAGTCGATTTGGGAATAAGGTTATGCCTGTACAGTATCCGCTTAATCAAGGAGTCGCTTGCAATTCTATTGTCGATGCCTTACGTATGGTTATGTACGTCTTCCCAGAAGATGGTGGTAAGCCCGAGAAGCAAGCGATACCAGAGTCAGAGATGGCTCGTGCTCAGGAGATGCATAATGCACTCGTCGAAGCAGCAGCAGAAAATGAAGAGGGATTGATGGAATTATTTTTTGAGAAAGGCACATTGAATGAAGACGAACTTGCTAAGGGTCTCACCATAGCGTTAGCTAATCAGCAGATATATCCTGTCTTTTGTTGCAGCGCTGAACGCAACATGGGCAGTGGTCGTATTATGGGATTTATTAATGACATAGCACCTAGTCCTGTAGCTCGACCAGCAGAAGCTCTGGAAGATGGAGACGAGATCAATGTTGATATTTCATTGCCGACTTCCATGTTTATATTTAAGACAATGTCAGAGCCGCAGATGGGGATGGTATCTTACTTTAAGATATACAACGGCACTCTTAAGTCCGGTGATGATATGATTAATCAGAGTACAGATACATCTGAGAGGTTTAATCAGTTATTCGTTTCTAACGGAAAGACTCGGAAAAATGTAGATGTATTAATAGCAGGAGATATCGGAGCGACAGTCAAGCTTAAAGATAGCCACACAAATGATACGCTTTGTACTAAAGGCACTGAATATAAAATCAGCACCATCCATTATCCATTAGATAAGATAAGAGTCGCCGTCTCTCCTCCTGGCAAGAATGAGATAGAAAAATTAATGAAAGCACTCTATCAGATAGCAGAAGAAGATCCAACTCTAAAAGTAGAACAATCCGCAACCCTCAAACAAACACTCCTGCATGGCCAGGGCCAATTACATCTCGATCTGATTAAGTACAGAATCGAAAAAGTAAACGGCATTCATATGGAATTTGATAAACCCAAAATTCCATACCGAGAAACTATAAGAAAAGCGGCAGACGAAAGTTACCGCCACAAAAAACAATCTGGAGGTTCAGGGCAATTTGGAGAAGTTCAATTAAGGTTAGAACCTTATTATGAAGGTATGCCAAATCCCGCAGACCTCAATGTCAGAAATAGTGAGGTAGAGTTTCTTCCATGGGGAGGAAAATTAGTTTTCCTCTGGTGCATTGTAGGTGGTGCAATAGATGCTAAGTACAGCAATGCTATAAAAAAAGGCATTATGAATAAGATGGAAGAAGGCCCACTGACTGGATCTAATTGTCAGAACCTAAGGGTCAGTATCTATGATGGTAAGATGCATAGCGTAGACTCTAATGATATGGCATTTATGATTGCCGCAACGTATGCTTTTAAGTCTGCATTTGCGAAAGCTAAGCCTCAATTACTGGAGCCCATATATGATGTATCTATATTATCGCCTGATGAGTCCTTAGGTGATATCATGAGTGACTTACAATCCAGAAGATCGATTATCCAAGGCATAGAAGCCGAAGGACATTATCAGAAGATTAATGTCAAGATTCCATTAGCAGAGATGTATAAGTACAGCTCTACTCTAAGATCATTAAGTCAAGGTCGGGCGAAGTTCTCCAGAGTATTTTCGGAGTACATTCCTGTATCAGATGAGCTACAACGTAAGATAGTATCGGCAGCATCACCTGAGGCAGTAGAAGCTTAATGAGTTTAACTAATTCAGTAGGGTATTTTGATTGAGTTATAGTTTAAATACATTATTCAGTTGAATTAAAAGTGACAAACCAACTTTAATATTTTGATTACAAGTCTTCACATATTGTGAGGACTTTTTATTGGCAAAATCTAAGATTAACGAATTAATTGATATTTTAGAATATCAATTATTTTATAGTAAATCACATCAAAATTAGTATTATGATTAATCGTATTGTATTGTATTGGCAATATCTTTAACCTCTTGCTCTAAGGAAAAAACCAGGGGACAGTCAGATGCTGTGACTTATCAGCACCTGAGCACTGATGGAAATATCCAACTTCCCGTTAGACTATCACCTGATGCTGAGTTAAGTTGCGAAACTCCTTCTTGTAATGGTCAATCTGTTAGTTATAGTCTCGTATTTAGGGATTTTAAATTTGATCTTTCTACATGCATCAGTCCAGATCCAATAAGTGATTGTGAAGTAGAATCATGGAAAGGAGGTTTTACTGGGATTACTGCCTTTGGTTGTTTAGTTGATGATGTTTTAGAAATAACCGTCTCAGATTTAGATTCTTTTATTATACTTCCAGATTGTTTGCCTGAGGAATATTCTGTAGACTTAGATTGTGTAGAAGACCAAATAATCTATCAATTTACGCCGAGTATTCTTGAATTTTTTAGTAATATATTTAATTTGGAATATGAGAGTTCTATTTTAACTGAGTATCAGAAGCAATTGTGTGCTAAGTATTGTACCACATGGTATCCATTTCCTCACGTTAGAATTGTCCCTTGTGAAGAAAGCTATTCTTGTTGCAGAACTACAATTGCTTGGGAAAGAAATGAAGTAGGTCAGTGGGTGTCTGGAGTAATTTCAACAGATGTAATTGGTCAATGCCGTGGTCCTGAGCCTAAGTGTACTAGGAATGTGAGATATGACGGGCCTTTCAGTAGTTCACTTGATAGAAGCTCTTGTGAATCCAGATCTTGTTTCCAGATATTTGATTTTTAAAGCTTTCCAATATGAAGAATATTTTCAGCCTTGTAATATTTATTTTAACATCATTCCATTTGAATGGACAAACTGCTGGGTTTAATTATATCCCATTAGAATTTGAAAATCTTGATCCAATGTGGATTCATGACATTTATGATAGTACGATCATAGGTCATGTTATAGATTCTAACCCTCTTGTAAAATTTGATGGATACTCGCATGTTGTACGGAGCCGTAATACTAACCCACGATTACTGACGACGGATGATGCTGTATATCTAGCATCCAGTTTCCAATACGATAATGATGTAGGGGGAGCTATAGTGGAGAAGATAAATCTAATGACTGGTGAGATAGAATGGAAGACTGTCTATGACCTAAGAACGCAAGATGTTATAGAGTATGCATATAATATAAGAGTAGAAAATGATCGTCTCATATTATACTGTATCTACCAAAATGAGGATAATAATTACATAGCAACGATGGTAGGTAATGGATTAGGCTATCTGAGTAGAAAAGTGTATGACTTAGAAACTGGTCTATTACTTCAGCAGACTATTCCTGATACGGTTGCTAATGATATGATCTTGCTCAGGAGTCCTTATTATGATACAGAGTTACATTTATTGGATGATACGACCGTACAGTCCATTCGACTTGGACGTTGGTATGAGTCTGGATCTTTTTTGGTAATTGATACGATGGATACTGATGGTGTGAGATTGACACCTACATATAATTTAGATCATGAGTTGTTCTTAGATTGGGAAGATGCTGTTGGTGTTAGGGCTAACTTATTTGAGAAAGATCCCTATACTGGAGATATATACAGTATCGATTATTTTAATCCTAAATCTCAGGGCCCCGAAGCGAAGCTAAGCCAATTACTACGATACGGAAGAGATAACATTAGAGAAGTTGTACCTTTTGAATATGACGATTATGAAAATCTAAAAATTTTAGAATTAAGGCAGATAACAGATACACATCTAATTATGGTTGCCGATAATGAAGATGGTGTAAGTTCAGATTTTTTATTTGTTGATAAAGAGACAGGATCTGTAGACCGAAAGATTTATTACAGCAGAAGATTAGCAGATGGTTTTGATCTTTTTCTATATGAAGGTGAGATCATTACTATGAACTTCAGCAAGACTGGAGATTACTATTATTTGAATATCTTCAAAAGTGAAGGTTCGGAGATGAAAATAATCAAAAGCTTTAGGTTGGGTTTTCCTGATTATATACTGAGAGGAAGTTCTTTACACATGCTGGAGAATGGAGATTTTATAATAGATTTTCAATATCAAGGTTTCTCCCCAAGTGGATTACCGTCAGGTTTTTTCTCTGGAATCATGCGTGTTACACCTGCGCAGCTAGGTCTAACGACTTCCTCTTCTTATGATAAAGAAATTGTAGATGCACCATTTCAAATTTTTCCTAATCCGTCATCAGATGTAATAACTGTTAAATCAGACATAAGAATGGATTATGATATTAAAATATATGATATGATGGGCAGGGTTGTATCTACATTTGATGCTGATGCTTACTCCACTGATATAAACATAAGGGCATTATTACCAGGGCAGTATTACCTCCAGATGGTTACAGAAAAGAATACTTATGGTCAGACTATTATTAAGAAATAGAAAGCCAACTATAATATTTTAATCTTATGTCCTCACTTAATAGGTGGGGACTTTATAATTTTTTACTGAGCCGATGATAATACTTTTGCATATGATCTGAGAAGAGCATATTTACATGATTAAGTTATTTTTAATGCGTGAAGGAAATGAAAATAGGTATCGATGCCAAGCGTCTGTTCCATAATAGGGAAGGATTAGGCAGCTACGCAAGGACAATCACCCAAGACCTACTGTCTTATTATCCTGATCATGACTATCACTTATATACACCGTCTATAGGTGACCGCCAATTAGCACATGACATTAGTGACCATGATTCTTGCTCTGTACATCAGCCAAAAGGCTTTGCACCTATGTGGCGTAGTCGTGGAATAGTTAAGGACCTCAAGAGAGATCAGGTACAAGTGTACTTAGGTCTCAGTAACGAGTTGCCATTCGGTATAGAAAAATCTGGAATCAAATCTGTACTTGTATTGCATGATATGATATATAAGAAATTTCCCTTGCAGTACAATGCTATAGATAGAGCCATTGTCCATAAGAAAGTGAAGCACGCTGTATCAGTGGCAGATGTGATCATAGCGCCCAGTCAGCATACAGCTAAGGATATAGAAGAATGTTTTCCCGGAACGACATCTAAGATACGTGTGATACATCAGGCTGTATCGCCGGCGTATAGAAAGCAAGAAAGTGGAAATAATTCCTCTAAGCACCTATTATGTGTGGGTACGATTAACGAAAGAAAGAATTATCATACTGTTATAAAAGCTATGGCAGAGATAGAAAGATCTGTCCTTCCTAAGTTAGTAATAGTAGGAGAGGGGAAGCAATACAAACAGGACCTTGTCGAGATGATCGAGAGATACGATCTCACAGATTTTGTAACCATATGCAAAGACATATCCACAGATGTACTGGTAGAACGATACCGACAATCTATAGCTCTCGTGATGCCATCAGCCTATGAGGGATTTGGGATACCTGTGTTAGAGGCATTGACATTAGGAGTCCCTGTTATCATTAGCAATAATACATCACTACCAGAAGTCGCAGGAGATCATGGCATTGTTATTGATTATATGGATCATATAGCTTTAGCGAATGCGATAAAGCAACTTTCTAATCCAAATGAAAAGTCAAAGCTTCTTCAGAATTTAGATTCACACTTAGAAAAATTTGATTCTAAGTCTATCAGTCAGCAATACATACAATTGATCGAATCAATCGTCTGATTGGTGGACATTAGCACTTCCATAGTTTCTATTATGGAGGATAATTTCTATATTTGAACAAGCGCAAGCAAAGATAAATCCAGGTTTCATTCTCATTATCTTGGGGTGATTGTTAGAATCACCCCTTTTTTTATGCCCATAACATTCTTCTACCGCATAAATTCCAGCCATAAGTTAATAAGTTACATATTAAAGATATCTTGATATATAGATAAATATAATATGTATATTCGTGTATTATAAAAGGTTAAGCTCCTTTTGTATGTTTTAACTTAAGTAAAAACTACGCGAATGTCTCAACTTAATCTCTTGAGGTACCTATGGTTATACATATTAGTACCTGGGATAGTCCTTGCATTATCTACTTCCGCAGATGCACAGAATTCCTACTCATGTGACATCAGATCTAATGATGTAATAAGAACATTATCCACTCGGAGAGTGGCTCAGAATGCGATATCTGTCTCCCGAGGTGGGTATAGTCCATGGAATATTACAGAAAATGAACTTTTAGAAGATAACAGACATATCGCCATAGATATAGATCCTCATCTCTCTACAGAGGCACTAAGATTCAATAATTTCAACTTTGATCTTCCAGAAAATGTATCGATTACAGGTATAGAAGTTATCATTACTGGTGATTCAGAATCAGATACCCCACTATGGGAACAAGATATCAGACTCATAGGTAGTGGAGGTAATACTGTAGGAGATAACAAAGCGAATAAAGAACTAGCGGGTGATGCCTGGAATCTGGATACCTTATCGAGTTTGGGGTATTGGACATATGGGAGTAGTGTAGATCTATGGGGTAGTAACTGGAGTCCTTCTGATATCAATAATAACAATTTTGGTTTTTCGCTTCAGACTAAAAACAGAAGTGACGAAATAGCAAGTCTATCAATAGATCAGTTGATTATTGTAGTTTACTATGATAATCCGATCATCATATGCCAAGCTCATGCATGTATCGTCGTGACAGTAGAAGCTGATGAGTCAGTTGTATCATATAACTGGAATGTTAGAGGACTGGAATGGGAACCTTCTAATGACGACCCTAATGTTATTAATGTGATCGCAGATAACGCTTCATTTGGCGAATATGAAGTCTGTTTAGATAGACAGTATGATGATGGTCGACAAGAATCTTGCTGCCGAGCCATTACATATCAAGACTGTAGCACAGGGAGTATCGGAGATTTTGTATGGCAAGATCTTAATGGCAATGGATTCCAAGACAGTGGAGAGCCAGGTCTATCTGATTGTAATGTGATTCTATATACAGAATCACTTTCGTACGTTGCAAGTACTCAGACTGTTAATGGGATGTATTTATTTACAGATTTAGATCCTGGAAATTATATCGTACAAGTAGATGTAAAAGATTACTGCCCGACTAAGTTTGACGGTTCTAACACGACACTTAATTCTGATTTTTATAATGCGTTTCTACCTAACAGTAGTCATGTCGTTTCTCTAGCTGCTAATGAGGATAGGAGAGATATAGATTTTGGCTTGATTAGAAAGGGAAGTGTCGAAGGACTGACATGGATAGATAAGAACGATAACGGATTATACGAAGACACAGATTGCCCTATTGCTGATATCAAAGTCAGCATCGTCAATACTGATGGAGACACAGTAAGATGTGTAATATCAGGTGCAGATGGAACATATGTTGCAGATAACGTACCTCCCGGTGAGTATACAGTCAAGTTTGCTTTTCCACAGGAGTACTTAGTCACTTCTCGTGGTGTCGATAGCCATACGCTGCCTGGTCATTGTTCCGAGGCAGTCACTGTAGGTGAGAATGTTACCACTACTGTTAATGCAGGGGCATTCCGACCTTCCACCTTAGGTAATTATGTATGGTTAGATTCTAATGAGAATGGTATCCAAGATACTGACGAGCCAGGAATCGCTGGGGCAGTGATAACACTCACATCTTGTGACGATATTTTTATAGGCGAATACCAGACGGATGCTAATGGTAATTATCAGATCTCTGACATTGCGCCAGGGACTTATAAGATCTGTGTAGATCCTATGAGAGATGACTTAGAAGCGACGCTCAGTAATATAGGAGACGATATATTAGATTCAGATCATGTCGCAGGGACTGCATGTACAGCTTGCATAACAGTAGGAGAAAATGCTAATGATCAGACGTATGACTTTGGGTTCATAGAAAGTGAAGTACTGAGTAAGATAGATGTCTATGTATTTGAGGATGTCAATAATGATGGAGTCAATGATGCTAATGATCCACCGATCCCAAATGTCAAAGTAGAAATATATGATTGTAACGGTAGCCTCATAGCCGATCTCACAACAGATAATGTAGGTGCCGTATGGCAAATGGATATCCCTATAGGTAACTATTACATTAAAGTAACTCCGCCTTTAGGATATACAATCAGACCAGGTGGACTTATCACAGGTGCTAATGGACGTGGTACCACAGATTGTCTTAGTTCTGCTCCGATGGGTTTTAGCTTAGAGATTCCATTAATAAGAAATATTCCTAACGTAACAATATCGGTATATGATGATATAGATGGTGATGGAGTTAACGGTCCTAATCATCCTCCATTGTCCAGCATCTCTATAGATATATATACGTGTGATGGCGTGCTTGTAGCTAATACAACCACAGATGCATTGGGGATAGTGTTGCAGACTTTGCCAGAAGGAAATTACTATTATAGAATATATCCACCGAATGGTTATGTCTTAGGTTTCGATAGCATCATCGATGGCAGCAATGGAACTGATACCACACCTTGTCTACCTACTGGTCCTGATGGTATTAGTATAGAGATAGGACTTGTCGAGTCTAATGCGCAGATAGATGTCTATGTCTATCATGATGTAGATAATAATGGAACGAATGATCCTAATGATCCTGACTTACCAAATGTAGGTGTAGAAATATACAATTGTTCTACTGGTCTAATTTCCAGTATGAGTACAAATAACTTAGGTGCTGTATGGCAATATAATATCGAGAATGGTGATTACTATATCAAAATCATTCCACCTGCAGGCTATACGATCAGGCCAGGAGGTATTATTTCAAATGCTAACGGGCCAGGAACCACTGACTGTTATAATTCGGCACCGATAGGATTCAGTATAGAAGTAGGACTTATCCTCCAAGGAGATCCTAACGTAACAATATCAGTATATGAAGATACAGATGGTGATGGAGTTAATGGTCCTAATGATCCTCCATTGTCCAGCATTTCTATAGATATATATACGTGTGATGGTGTGCTTGTAGCTAATACCACCACAGATGCATTGGGGATAGTCTTACAGACTTTGCCAGAAGGAAATTACTATTATAGAATATATCCACCGAATGGTTATGTATTAGGTTTCGATAGCATCATCGATGGTAGCAATGGAACTGATACCACACCTTGTCTACCTACTGGTCCTGACGGTATTAGTATAGAGATAGGACTTGTCGAGTCTAATGCACAGATAGATGTCTATGTCTATCATGATGTAGATGATAATGGAACGAATGATTCTAATGATCCAGCCTTACCGAATGTAGGTGTAGAAATATACAATTGTGCTACTGGCCTAATTTCCAGTATGAGTACAAATAACTTAGGTGCTGTATGGCAATACAATATCGAGAATGGTGATTACTATATCAAAATCATTCCACCTGCAGGCTATACGATCAGGCCAGGAGGCATTATAACTGATGCTAACGGGCCAGGTACCACTGACTGTCTTAATTCGGCACCGATAGGATTCAGTATAGAAGTAGGACTTATCCTCCAAGGAGATCCTAACGTAACAATATCGGTATATGAAGATACGGATGGTGATGGAGTTAATGGTCCTAATGATCCTCCATTGTCCAGCATTTCTATAGATATATATACGTGTGATGGTGTGCTTGTAGCTAATACCACCACAGATGCATTGGGGATAGTATTACAGACTTTGCCAGAAGGAAATTACTATTATAGAATATATCCACCGAGTGGTTATGTATTAGGTTTCGATAGCATCATCGATGGCAGCAATGGAACTGATACCACACCTTGTCTACCTACTGGTCCTGATGGTCTTAGTATAGAGATAGGACTTGTCGAGTCTAATGCACAGATAGATGTCTATGTCTATCATGATGTAGAAGATAATGGAACGAATGATTCTAATGATCCTGCCTTACCGAATGTAGGTGTAGAAATATACAATTGTTCTACTGGTCTAATTTCCAGTATAAGTACAAATAACGTAGGTGCTGTATGGCAATATAATATCGAGAATGGTGATTACTATATCAAAATCATTCCACCTGCAGGCTATACGATCAGGCCAGGAGGCATTATAACTGATGCTAACGGGCCAGGTACCACTGACTGTCTTAATTCGGCACCGATAGGATTCAGTATAGAAGTAGGACTTATACTCCTAGGAGATCCTAATGTAACAGTATCAGTATATGATGATACAGATGGTGATGGAGTTAATGGTCCTAATGATCCTCCATTGTCCAGCATCTCTATAGATATATATACGTGTGATGGCGTGCTTGTAGCTAATACAACCACAGATGCAGTGGGGGTAATCCTAGAGACTTTGCCGGAAGGAAATTATTATTTTAGAATATATCCACCAATTGGTTATGTCATAGGTTTCGGAAGTATCATAGATGGTAGCAATGGAACTGATACCACACCTTGTCTTCCTACTGGTCCTGATGGCATTAATATAGAGATAGGACTTGTTGAGTCTAATGCACAGATAGATGTCTATGTCTATCATGATATAGATGATAATGGAACGAATGATCCTAATGATCCAGCCTTACCGAATGTAGGTGTAGAAATACACAATTGTACTACTGGTCTAATTTCCAGTATGAGTACAAATAACGTAGGTGCTGTATGGCAATATAATATCGAGAATGGTGATTACTACATCAAAATCATTCCACCTGCAGGCTATACGATCAGGCCAGGAGGTATTATTACAAATGCTAACGGGCCAGGTACCACTGATTGTCTTAATTCGGCACCGATAGGATTCAGTATAGAAGTAGGACTTATTAATAATACACCACCTACAGGTACAGGAATTATAACAGGAGTTATATGGCAAGATGATGATGGATCTTCCACTAATGATAATGAACCTCCAGTATCTGGAATCACTGTATCATTGTATACTTGCAATGGTGACTTCGTTGCCAGCACAGAGACAGATGCACAGGGAGCATATGCTTTCGTTGATTTATTGCCAGGAGATTATTATATCGAAGTCGATAGTCTTCCAGGATTTGCTTTTAGTACAGGAGCAGACTCAGGAGTAGATAATTCTAATGGATCAGGAACTACAGCTTGCATAAGCGTGGATGACACAACTGTAACCATCAATGCGGGAATAGCTCCGCTATCTTCTATAGGTAATTACGTATGGCTGGATAATAATGTCAATGGTATACAAGATGCAAATGAGTCAGGTGTAGCTGGTATTCCGTTGGTACTATTAGATGATAATGAATTAGAGATTGCTAATACTGTTACAGGCACGCAAGGAGAATATAATTTTTCAGATATTGCTCCTGGTAATTATAGAATAGAGATACGTGATTCGAGAACTTTTGGAGTCACACTACAGAGTATAGGACCTGAAGATACAGATTCTGAATTAAGAATAGAAGGGTCAAGATTAGTCTCAGAATACTTCACTCTAAGTGGTGGAAATGATCTCACCGATATAGATATGGGACTAACAATAGAGTCAGCAATCATAGGTGGGCTGGTTTTCCAAGATGAAGGTCTCGATGGCGTACTTAGTAATGCAGATGATAGGGTACAAGATATTTCTGTACATCTCTATAGTAGCGCAGGCGTACTCACGCAGACACTTATCACAGATACAGGAGGCGCATATGTTTTCTTCAATGTGATACCCGGTGACTACTATGTTCAGTTTGATGCAGCTTCTGATATTGTTTTTACCATGCCTAATATTGGTTCAGATGAGTTGCTCGATTCCGATGTTATCGATACAGATGGACGGACAGATATAATAAGCGTAGAAGGCGGTGACATCATCCAAGGTGTCAATGCAGGTCTTACGCAGACAAGCGGTTGCATCTCCGGAGTATTTTGGGATGATGCTAATCGGGATGGTATCTTGGGTAATGGAGCAGGAAGTGCTGCGAGCGAAAACACTTCTAATCAGAGACTGATGGAAGAGCGTAGAATAGACAACGCCACAGTCAATTTATATAGAGAAGATGGAACACTTGTGGCTACAGATATCACTGACTTCGATGGACAATATAATTTCTGTGACCTGGAAGTCGGTAATTACTATGTACAGTTTACATTACCAGACAATTACGTATTTACAATAGCTAATCAAGGAACAGATGAGTTATTAGATTCTGATGTAACTGATCCAGTCAATGGAACAACCGACATTATATCTGTCAATACCTCTAATATTATAAATGGAATCAGTGCTGGAGCTTACGAGCAGTCGACAATAGTATCAGGAACCATCTGGGAAGATGCTAATTCTGATGGAATATTATCTGCATTAGAAATTGGAATCAGTGGTATCTCGATTAATCTTGTTGCGGCTGATGGTAGTATAGCATTGACTGCATTATCCAATCAAGACGGAATCTATACATTTACTGATCCTACTGCTGGCGTATATAGTCTATCAGTTATCGTGCCTGATAGCTTGGCGTTGACACAAAGTATGATTGGAGCAGATCCTTCTCTTTATTCACACTTTAGTGAAAGCGATAATTCTACATCTACATTTAATATTACCACTGGAGAGATTTATAATAATATCAATGCTGGATTTATAGAGAAAGAAGAACTCAGACCAGCTAGAGTGAGCGGGCAAGTATGGCTAGATGTAAATAGAGATGGAATTTTACAGACCATAGAAAGAGGTATTTCAGATGTAACTATCAATCTTATGGAGATGGATATGACAATAGTCAATACAGTTTCTACAGGTAGCGATGGCGAATATAATTTTACCAATATTCCTTCTGGTGATTATATATTAGAAATCATGAATTCAGATACCTATGCCATGACGACGGCACATGTAGGGAATGATCCGACAGTATATTCTCATTTTGATGAGTCCAGTAGAAGCAGTGATCCGATAGCAGTAAGTGAAGGAGATAATATCAGCAATATGAATGGTGGACTAATTCCTAATATAGGTTCTATGTCGGGAACGATATGGTTAGACACGGATGATGATGGGAAGTATGATACAGACGAGAATGGAATACAAGGCATCAATGTCAACTTACTAAGAGCTGACGAATCTATAGTCTCTTCGATCTTTACAGATGCATCAGGTGCATATAGTTTCACTGACTTAGATGCAGGAGATTACATCTTAGAAGTGGTGTCAGGAACTGCTTATGATCATGCCAAGGGATTCAGAGGAGCAGATGAGACAATCTATTCTCATATACTTATGAATTTCGGAAGGTCAGATATCAAGAGTATAGCAGCAGGTGATAATCTAATAAATATCAATGCAGGATTGACGGAAGCGCAAGTTACGACTTCTATGTCAGGAACGGTATGGTTAGATACGGATGATGACGGGAAGTATGATACAGACGAGAATGGAATACAAGGCATTAATGTCAACTTACTAAGAGCTGACGAATCTATAGTCTCGTCGATCTTTACAGATACATCAGGTGCATATAGTTTCACTAACTTAGATGCAGGAGATTACATCTTAGAAGTGGTGTCAGGAACTGCATATGATCATGCCAAGGGATTCAGAGGAGCAGATGAGACAATCTATTCTCATATACTTATGAATTTCGGAAGGTCAGATATCAAGAGTATAGCAACAGGGGATAATCTGATGAATATCAATGCAGGATTGACAGAAGCGCAAGTTACGACTTCTATGTCGGGAACGGTATGGTTAGATACGGATGATGACGGGAAGTATGATACAGACGAGAATGGAATACAAGGCATCAATGTCAACTTACTAAGAGCTGACGAATCTATAGTCTCGTCGATCTTTACAGATGCATCAGGTGCATATAGTTTCACTGACTTAGATGCAGGAGACTACATCTTAGAAGTGGTTTCAGGAACTGCATATGATCATGCCAAGGGATTCAGAGGAATAGATGAGACAATCTATTCTCATATACTTATGAATATCGGAAGGTCAGATATCAAGAGTATAGCAGCAGGGGATAATTTGATAAATATCAATGCAGGATTGACGGAAGCAGTTAATACTATAGTCAGTGGAGTTGTCTGGTTAGACGAAAACAAAAACGGATTTTTAGATGATACAGAATTAGGACTGGAAGCGATCGGAGTCGAACTATATCGCGAAGGTGGAACATTAGTGGCATCTACGTTGACTGCTGTTACAGGTAGGTATACATTTGATGGATTAACTGCAGGCCGTTATTATGTTTTGTTTAATATGATAGCTGACCACACATTTACAATTCCAAGAGCTGGAGGAAGTGCCCCTAATGATAGTAATGTAACAGATTTCAACTTAGGTACTACAAATATATTTGCTATCGCCAAGGGTAATTACTTCGGTAATATACATGCAGGGTATATTAGAGAAAATGATCCTGTAGATACTGTAGGATCTATTACGGGGTATGTGTGGGAAGATAGAAATGGAGATGGAATATTAGAAATAGCAGAAGGCGGACAGAATGATGTGGTGGTCATATTATATTATGCATCAGGGGTAGAAGTTGCAAGAACCACTACGAGTAATGATCCTGATACAGGTCGTCCAGGTTATTATGATTTCTTACAGATTGTAACGGGTAGTTATACTACAGAGTACCTCTTAGATGATCAAGCTCAGCCAACTATTTCTGGGCAGGACTCTGCATTAGGTGATGATATGAAGATAGATGGATTTTCCGTCTCAGCAGGAACACAAATTATAGTCAATGCAGGATATTACTTCACAGCATCTATAGGCGATTATGTATGGCAAGATGCAAACGAGAATGGTATACAAGACAATAGTGAGACAGGTGCTCAGAATTTCTTTATTAAGTTATTGGATACGAATAATCAGCAGGTGGCATTTACATTTTCTGATTCAGAAGGTGGCTATGCATTCGATAATTTAGCACCAGGAGATTACTATATACAAGTGGACTTCCAGTTAGGTATATCATTTTCTGTAGGTGGATTAGGAGATTCGGAGTCAGACTCTAATATCAATAACGATAATGGGTTTGGTACTACGTCTACTATCACACTAAGCAGTGGGGACAACAACAATACGGTAGATATAGGCCTGATAGTTGCGCCAGCAACGGCAGGCGACAGAGTATTCGCTGATACAAATGGAGACGGTATACAAGATGATGCGGAAGGTGGTATAGATGGTATTGCAGTGATGCTATATGATAGAAATGATAACTTAATACAATCGACAGAAACAGCTACCGTAGCAGGAGAGTCAGGTAAATACCTATTTGAAGATATCAAAGCAGGTAACTATTATATCGTATTTGATATACCAGCAGGATTAGATATCAGTCCACAAGATCAGGGAGGGGATGACAGCAAAGATTCTGATGTCGATAATTCTCAACAATTTGGAAGTACAAGTATTTTTGAGTTATCAGCAGGAGAGACAGATCTGGATATTGATTGTGGAATTATTTCCAGCTTATCGATCGGAGATAGAGTATGGCATGATAGAGATTCTGATGGAAGCTTCGATAATAATGAACCAGGAGTGAGTGGGGTGGAAGTAACGTTACATGATGGAGAAGGTAATTATATATCTGCTACCACGACTAATAATCAGGGTATATACTCATTCGATGGACTTAATCCAGGAGACTATTATCTACAGTTTAATGCACCAGAAAACTTTACATACACGGAGAAAGGGGTAGGTGCTCCATCCATAGATAGTGATGTGAATGAAGACGGAAGCTCTGACCTTATTACGCTAACAAGTACAAGCGGTACGAGAAAAGTCTCAGCTGGTCTCATCAGACCTTCTAATGAGATAGGAGGTATTGCATGGTGGGATAATAACTTAGATGGTCTTTACACGACAGATGAGGATCTGATGGAAGGTGTAACAGTATACTTGCTTAATAATAATCAGCAATTATTAGACGAAGTTCAGACTAACATTTTGGGGAGATACGTTTTCTATGACATTCCTAATGGTCCATATATTATACAATTTGCATCGGAGGTAGATATGTCATTTACCACAAGAAATGTAGGTGGCAATGATAAGATTAATTCAGCAGTAGATGCAGATGGGTATAGTCAGATTGTCAATGCTACTGGACAGACTGTAGAGAGATATATAAATGGTGGCTTAATAGATATCGAAGCGCCAGGTATAGCTAAGGTATACCCTAATCCAGTATCAGGTAATGCCATACAGTTAGAAGTTAGATCTGCAAAGGATACAGCTAATATATCTGTTTACTTATATGATATGTCTGGAAGACTGATGGACTCATGGACTTCTCTACAGCAAGCAAAAGCAGGATTATCTAAGTATATGCTACCAGTATATGATCTATCTGGACAGTACATCATGAAAGTCAGAGTAGGAAATAGAGTAGAAACTAAAAAGCTAATCATCTTAGATGAATAGCAACGAATCATAATTCAAGAAAGTTGAGATAGCCCCATGACCCATTGCTTAGGTTGTGGGGTTTTTTATTAATGAAACTCTGTTATAAAAGATTGCGTAGCAATAAATTCTAATACCATTTAAATTTTAAGATGTCGGTTAAGATTATAGAATAGAATTTGTTAAGATTAAGGTATGCACGAATGATTTCGTCGCAGACGAATCGAGTATGACAATACTCGAAAAGAGTAAACCACGAAAGTGGGTGGGCTGAGTCATAGCGGTAGCTATGAAGAGTATTTTTAACGCAGAGATTGTCTAATTTTATTATAATATTTCCGACATTCTAATGTTTAAATGGTATAAATTGTTAGTTGAACTAATCCCGCTTTTCAGCGGGATCTTAGATTGCAGCATGAATTTATGTGAGATGGAAGTTCTATGATTACAAAAGGGATGAGTGTAATTCATCGAGGTCAGAGACCTCGACGATCAAGTGGTCGAGGTTTGTAACCTCGATCCAATATGCTTGTATCTTATGTTTTTACTACTGAATTTATGTGAGATGAAAGTTCTATGATCACTAAAGGGATGAGTGTATTTCATCGAGGACAGAGACCACGACGATCAAGGATACTGTACGAAATTTTCAAATCTCCGATGGTCGAGGTTTGTAACCTCGATCCAATATGCTAATATCTTATCTTTTTGTTATCGAATTTATGTGAGATGGAAGTTCTATGATCACTAAAGGGATGAGTGTAATTCATCAAGGTCAGAGACCTCGACGATCAAAGCATTGACATTGATATTGACATTGCCAATCCAAAGATGTCTCCACAAGGTCGACAAGAAAATAGAAGTAGAATACTCCGATGGTCGAGGTTTGTAACCTCGATCCAATATGCTTGTATCTTATGTTTTTACTACTGAATTTATGTGAGATGGAAATTCTATGATTACAAAAGGGATTAGTGTAATTCGTCGAGGTCACCGACCTCGACGATCAAGGATACTGTACGAAATTTTCAAATCTCCGATGGTCGAGGTTTGTGACCTCGATCCAATATGCTTGTATCTTATGTTTTTACTATTGAGTTCATGTGAGTTGGAAGTTCTATGATTACAAAAGGGATGAGTGTAATTCATCGAGGTCAGAGACCTCGACGATCAAGGCATTGACATTGATATTGCCATTGCCATTGCCATTGACATTGCCAATCCAAAGATGTCACCACAAGGTCGACAAGAAAATAGAAGTAGAAAACTACCTCCGATGGTCGAGGTTTGTAACCTCGATCCAATATGCTAATATATTATGTTTTGCTATTGAATTTATGTGAGTTGGAAGTTCTATGATCACTAAAGGGATGAGTGTATTACATCGAGGTCAGAGACCTCGATGATCAAGGTTTATGTAAGATGGAAGTTCTATGATTAAAAAAGGGATGAGTGTAATTCATCGAGGTCACAGTCCTTAACGAACAAGGATACTGTACGAAATTTTCAAATCTCCGATGGTCGAGGTTTGTAACCTCGATCCAATACGCTAATATCTTATGTTTTTGTTATTCAATTTCTGCGAGATGGAAATTCTATGATTACAAAAGGGATGAGTGTAATTCATATAGGTCACCGACCTCGACGATCAAGGTTACTTTTGTACTCCGTGTTCCAGAAAAATTATACCGAAAGACTCAGCTCTAATTTTCAAATATGCTTTCTTTAGTTCATTCTCGTGGAGAAGATTAAAGTATATAAACCTTTCTCCTAAATCTAAGAAATCGCCTCTCTTAAATTTTTCTGAGAAATCAGATCTGAAGAAATCCATAGTATAATACATTTCGATAGAATCAGATGCAAAAGTTGATTCTTCAAAGATTAGGGTATCCACATCGGTGTGGGATTCTACCTTTTGACGGACAGAAATATTTACCACTTCCAGAGTGTTATTGGTGGTGTCACAAATATGCAATTCTGAAGTATTATATTCACGGGAAAAATATAAATATCCATCGATGTAGTTAAGGCAACGGAACAGCGTATCTTCATATTCAGTAATTGCTACAGTTAAGCCACTATGCATAGGCTCAATAGAACTTGTCCTTAGGTCATATTTATCAGCAGTGAATAATGTGATGATGATATCATCGATGTCATCAGAATTTAGATCTATTGCTTGAGAATTTTCTGCACCATATAAGCTACCTCCTGTCCGCAAAGTATCTTGCATAGTCCATTCTAAGAATCCATCATTGTTCTGATCTGTGGGTTCATTATGTTCATAAGGCTCATTAGGTTCGATAGTTTCATTCATCGTAACTACTGGTTCACCAGGCAGTTCTGTATCAGTGCATCTTGATAATAAGATAATTGTAGCCATGCCGAATAAGAACAATATTGAGTAATTCTTATACAATGATTTCATAAGTCTAAGTTAAAAGTAATTAGATTAATAAACCAGTCGGGGAATACACATAATCTCTCTTAATCTCATAAGGTAGGTAATGAAAGATTGTGTATGCTGAGTACATAACATGGAGGTCAGGAGACGCTCGATGATATAGGCCGAAGATTATATTGAGCCAAGAAAAAATCAATGAGATTTAGATTCACTACGGTCGGGTTGCTCTATGATTAAAGTTAATATTGGACGAAAGCTAAGTCCTCACCACCGCTTTCTTTTCGACTAAGGCGACAGCCGCATGGAGAAATCTTCAGAATACGGAAATGATAATATAAATTTTGAGGGTATTCTTTCTAATGTTAAAGGATAATTGAGCTTGACGCTGATATTGACATTGATATTGATCTTAATATAGACATTGATATTGCCAATCTGAAGATACCTCCGATGGTCGAGGTTTGTAACCTCGATCCAATATGCTAATATCTTAAGTTTTGCTATTGAATTTTTGTGAGATGGAAATTCTATGATTACAAAAGGGATGAGTGTAATTCGTCGAGGTCAGAGACCTCGACGATCAAGGCTTGATATTGATATTAAGCTTGACATTGACATTGCTTAGATGGTCGAGGTTTGTAACCTCGATCCAATATGCTTGTATCTTATGTTTTAACTATTGAGTTTATGTGAGATGGAAATTCTATGATTACAAAAGGGATGAGTGTAATTCATCGAGGTCAGAGACCTCGACGATCAAGTGGTCGAGGTTTGTAACCTCGATCCAATATGCTAATATCTTATGTTTTTGTTATTGAATTTATGTGAGTTGGAAGTTCTATGATCACTAAAGGGATGAGTGTAATTCATCGAGGTCACAGACCTCGACGATCAAGGCATTGACATTGATATTGAAATTGACATTGAGCTTGACTACGCCCTATGCACAGTGCACATCAAATGCCGAAAAAGGCAACCCACATAACGCAGATTGCCTATAATTTTTTGTCATTATTAACATTAACATTAACATTGACATTAACATTAACATTAACATTAACATTAACATTAACATTAACATTGACATTGACATTGACATTGACATTGACATTGACATTGAAATTGACATTGAAATTGACCCTAAATACGCCCTATGCACAGTGCACATCAAATGCTGATACCAGGTTCTCAGCAATCATCTGTGCTGATCTGCCTTCGATATGGTGTCTCTCGATCATATGTACCAGATTGCCATCCTTAAATAAAGCGATTGCTGGCGATGATGGCGGATATGGGAGCAAGAATTCTCTAGCCTTATCTACAGCCGCTTTATCGACTCCTGCGAATACTGTTACAGCATGATCTGGTGTCTTAGAGTGCTGAAGTGACATTTTAGCGGCAGGTCTGGCATTACCTGCGGCACATCCACAGACAGAATTCACAACTAAAAGGACCGTTCCCTCGTTTTTAGAGAGTAATTCAGTCACAGATTCGGGTGTAGAGAGGCCATTAAAGCCAAAATCAGTTAAATCTTTAGCCATAGGCTTTACTAATTCGATTGGATACATATTATTATGCTTTAGATTAATACGTTATTTATTAATATTGTACTGCGATATTAACAACAATTATCGATATGCAAAAGATTTCAATTTATATCACTTTTTTAGCTTTGATGATTTTGGCCTATGCTTGTACACGAGATGAGGCACCAGAAATCACCTGTGAGGGCGTAGCGAGTTATGATCTTAATATTAAGATGATCATCGAGACTAGCTGTGCCTATGCAGAATGTCATGATGGTTCTATATCTCAGGGCACATATTTAACTTACGATGGTCTTAAGGGAGATTTAGACAATGGAGAATTTGAAGCCAGAGTGGTTACATCAGCTAGTATGCCCCCTTCTTATGCAGACGGACCGACTGAGTTGACCCAGGCAGAGCTAGATTTGATTATATGTTGGATAGCAGAAGGTTATCCAGAAAATTAAGTAAAAGAAGATGAAGGTTTACGTAATAGTAATTTTGGCAATTTTTCTGACATTTGGATTGACGGCTCAGAAGAAAGTACATCAGACATTTAAGGATACACGAGTGATTAATTCTCATTCAGTAGAGACGCTACCTAAGGGGCATCTTGACTTTAGAGTAGCACATAGATTTGGAGACTTAGCAGGAGAGGCGGGAGGATGGCCCACATTCTATGGTCTCGAGACGGCTGCAGATGTCCTCATAGGCTTTGAATATGGTCTTTCTGATAATATGATGATTGGCATCAGTCGGACAAAAGGCGCAGGACCGCTTAACCAGAATGTCAATGGTCTATGGAAGTATAGAGTGATGACTCAGCAGAGTGGTCGTAATCCATTCAGTGTAGCGTTCTTAGGAGTAGGTTCTTATTCTACAATGCAAAAATGTAGTACGCCTGGATTGTTATGTTTCTTTGATAAGCCAGCACATCGAGTAAGCTACCACTTAGAAGCGATAATAGGAAGTAAGATCAATCACAGAATTGCAGTCCAGACCAGCTTAGGTTGGACATATAGGAACAATGTAGAATTTAATGACCAGAATGATCTCCCCAGTATCGGAATTGTATTTAAATATCAATTCACTAAAGTATTTGGAATAATTTTAGACGGTACATTTATCTTTTCAGAATTCAGACAGAATACAGTTTCTCCAGATGGATCTAAGACGTACCATAATCCATTTGGCATTGGTTTCGAATGGGAAACGGGAGGTGGTCACGTTTTTCAGATTAATCTTACTAATGCTAAAGGACTGGTAGAGACTGATTATATTCCTTATACAGATGCTTCTTGGGCAGATGGAGCGTTTAGAATAGGATTTACAATATCTAGACAATTTAAGTTATGATACTGATGTATCGAAAATATATCGTTGCCAGTCTTGCAGCAACTTTTATAGTATGCGCCTCCTTGCTCATTCCTGACGAGGTACTAATTTCCGAAGACGATCGAGTTTTTAAGGTATTAGAATCATTAGGCGGCTCTGGTCCAGATCATTTTCCTAATACAGAGATATTTGGTGTATCGGCTAAGAGAGGTAAGCAATTGATAGAGGAGGGATTCAGCTCTAAACCCGGGGGTGGTAAGACACGTAGACAAAGTAAGCATTTCGTCTGTACATCCTGTCATAATCTTAAGAAGGAAGATCCTGATCTCCGATTCTCTGATCCGCAAGCAAGATTAGAATACACACATGAGAACGGTCTACCATTCTTACAAGCAACGACTCTATATGGAGCGGTTAATAGAGAGACATTCTACAATGATGACTATTATAAGAAGTATGGAGATCTTGTTATTCCAGCAAGAGATAATATTAGAGAGGCGATACAATTATGTGCCGTAGAATGTGCTCAAGGTAGACGACTTAAAGATTGGGAAGTAGAATCTATATTAGCCTATCTATGGACTATAGATCTTAAGATATCTGATCTTAATTTGGCAGATGATGAGTTAGAATTTATAGATAATTCGATGAAGAAGAATTTGGCACAAGATTCAGCCATTGCTCTCGTCAGGTCGAGGTATCTTAAGGGGTCCCCAGCACACTTTGTCACCGCAGAGTCATCTAGACAAGCATCGGTAGAATCTAAAGGCAATCCCGAGAATGGACAATTAATCTATCAGAACAGTTGTCTTCATTGCCATGAGGATAGAAAGTATTCTTATTTCCATCTCGATGATTGTGATATCACATTTAAGTATCTTAAGAAAAAAGAAAATTCTTATACCGATCATTCTATATATCAGGTCACGCGATATGGTGTAGAATCACTATCAGGACGTAGGTCTTATATGCCACAATATCCTATAGAGAAGATGAGTGATCAGCAATTACAAGACCTTCGATCATATATACATAAGAGAGCTAAGTAATACTGTGATGACCTATTATAAATAGATATCATCATCAGAGCCTTACTTTCACAACTCAATGATAAAGCTGAAAATGAGCCCTTTGTAGGACTTGTTGTCTACGCCATTTTGGGTTTTCTGAGACCTGCCATCTATATTCTTTTACTCCCTTTCTATCTCAAGGTATTCTCTGCAGCAGAGTATGGTCTGTATAATCTGATGATCGATTTTGGAGCATTTATGATGATCATCATTGCAGGTCGTATGTCGTCAGCAATGGTCACCTATTATTATAATTACCATAATAATCCTAAGCAACTCAAGACCTACCTCAGCAGTACGTTCAGTCTGACGATATACATTTCTATACTTGTAGCAGCCCTTTTTATATTTGGCGGACCTTATATATTTGATCTCGTTTATAAGAGTGATAAAGTTACATTTTTCCCTTTTGGTATATTGATGCTGGCTTATGCAGCTTTATCTGAGATCGTCATGATCTATCTGATCTATCTTAAGAATAAGAAAAATATAAGCAAGTATATAGCTATGGTTTTGATACAGGTTATATCTAATATCTCTTTTCAGTTGATATATATTATTGGTTTTGGCATGGGTGTGGAAGGTGCTCTATTGGGTATGGTGACGGGATTGTCATGTGCTTTTGTTACGATACTAATACTGGAAAAAGGTATTTTGACTTTGTCTCCTGATTGGTCGATGATTAAGACCTCCTTGAGATTTAGTATTGCGCTGATACCGTATGTGGTAATCTATTGGTGTATGAATCAAGGTGGCAGAATTTTTCTTGAGCGATATTCTACTTTAGAGATTGTTGGTCTATTTGGAGCGCTAATAGTATTGTCTCGATTAATCATACTCGGTATCGAAGCGGTGATTAATGGGATACGTCCGTTTCTCTATGAGCAGTTTGCATTGGCGGAGAATTCTAACAAGGAGCAAGTTTCTTTGCTGACTAAGATGATTATAAATATTCCCTTGCTCATGGTGCCTATTGTCATATTAGTAGGTACTAATTTTCAGTTAATAAGTGACAAGTTGTCCTACAGTCAGATATCACATTACATATGTTTTGCTACGCTGGTCATATTTGCATTCGTCTATGTGAAGCTATTTTATCAGCAACTCATTTTTGCTAAGCGATCAGATTTGGCGACGGGCTTGTCATTTATAGCATTGATATTTTTGGTATCAGGATTTCTATATTGGATACCAAAGTATGAGATATGGGGTGTATTATATGCTACTTTATTAGGAAATTTAGTTTTGGCATTGATGTTTTTTCTAGCAGGACAGAAAGTGGTGCAAGTATCTTATAATTTTACACATATCATTCTGATTCCGATATTCACATTTGCCATTGTTTTTATTATCGAATGGTGGATGATATCTCAGGGCTACAGTTATTCTATGTTTGGAATCGTACAATTTATAATAGTAAGTTTATTAATATTGCTGCTCAATAGAAATAGTATAAGAGACTACAAGTTCTTATTTCTTAACCGCAACAAATGATGTATACTTAGGTTATAGGAGTAATCATAATTATGAGTGAGAATATAAATCGACAAGCAGAAGCCACGATACCTACAAAGTGGGGCGAGTTCTCTATGATTGCATACGAATCGGGGATGTCAGAGTATACACCAGATTTGGCAATTGTACATCCAGATATGGATGCGAGAAAGACTGTAGATGTAAGAATACATTCCGAGTGTCTCACAGGGGATCTATTCCACTCTCAGAGATGTGATTGTGGAGATCAATTAGATGCAGCCATGACACATGTGGCAAAGAGTAAGGGACTCGTGATATATCTAAGACAAGAGGGAAGAGGTATAGGTATTGTCAATAAACTAAAAGCCTATAATAAGCAAGATGAAGGGATGGATACCATAGAGGCCAATATCGCCTTAGGCTTAGAAATAGATTATAGACATTACAGAAATGCCATAGCTATATTAGAAGAGCTGGAGATTACCCACATTAATCTATTGACTAATAATCCTGAGAAAATCGAAGCGTTCGATAATAGCTCCATAACTATTACTGACAGGATTTCATTGGACATAAAATCTAATTACCACAACCACAGTTATCTAAAGACTAAAAGAGATTCGTTGGGCCATATTTTGGATCTGTAGAAGATTTGGTCCCACTTTATAACATTTAATTCCCCACCAACATCGAATAATAGTTATCTCATAGCGGTTATATAATCTCTAAGCTTATACACATATCTTGTGGATACCTTTAGACTCATCGAAGCCAATTAGAAACGTAGATTAAAATGATATGTTACTGCTGTTTAAATCAAAGCTAAATTTCATTTGCATAGCGTTAGCTATGGAGATTAAATTTTGTGAAGAGTTGGACTTCAATGAGTTGCATAGGAATTAACATATGTTTTTAAGTGACTTCACTAATAAAAACCACTTATCATGAGATTATTAACGATTACAATTCTGGCTCTCTGTACAGTATTTTTCTCTTCTTGTAAGAAGCAATCGCCTGAGAGCATCTCGCTATCTGATGCATCCCAATATATTACAAGTCACACCAAGAATTATATCTCTCCTAATGAGAGTATATATGTGAGGTTTTCGCAGTTGCCTTATAATGAGGAGAAGATCGGGACTAAGCTGGAAAAAGACGCTATAATGATTAAGCCTGCTCCAGCGGGATATTTTTATTGGTCAGATAATCAGACGATTTCTTATAAGTCAGAAGACCCATTGGATTATGATCAGCAATATAATGTATCTGTGGACCTCAGCAAGTTATATGATAATCTGACACTCGACAACACAATCTATGCATTTCCAGTCCATACAGATCAGATGTACTTTTCTATCAATCTAAACAGATTAGAAACAAGCGATCAAAGCAAACTATATCAATACATAACAATAAGCACTAACAAAAAAATTAATAGCGATAATTATAAAGACTTATTAGATGTCAGACACGAAAGTCAAAAAATAGAGCTGTCTGAGTTTATTGCTATATCTGATGATAAATATGAGTTCAAAGCGGGGCCGATAGTTAAGGCAGACAAGAGAACAAAGCTAAGTGTCAGATGGAATATCAAAGATCGCAATGCTTCTAAAAAGAGTGAAATCGAAAAAGTTATTCCATCGATTGGAGACTTCTCTGTCTTAGGGGTAAATGTCACTGGAGAAGAGAATAAGCATATTGAGATACAGTTTTCACAGGATATCAAAAAACAAAAATTAGATGGCTTAGTCAGAGTAGAAAATTATAACGGCAGCTATAAGTTCTCTACTAAGAAGAATATTCTACATGTATATCTGGATAAGAAAATATATGGAACTAATGGGCTTAGCATTAGCAAAAATGTAATAAGTGCTGAAGGTGTACTACTATCAGAAAATTATTTAGAAGACATACTTTTTGCTCATAGTTATCCTGCAGTAAGGTCGGAGGTCAGCGGCAATATAGTTCCACATACAGATCAGGTTATATTTCCTTTTGAGGCGATCAGTTTAGATAGTGTGGAGGTGCAGATATTTGAGATATTCAGTAATAATGTACAGGAAGCATTACGATACGGCAATCTTAATAGAGCAGATAATAATCAATATCTCGGTAGGGTAATACATACAGAAACACTATCACTTAATGCAATATCCTCACAGTCTAATATTAATAATTGGGTAAGGTATGCCATAGATATAAGAAAGCTGACGGATATAGAACCAGGTGCCATCTACCAAATTAGAATCGGCTACATGAAATCATATACAGACTATAATTGTGAAATAGAAGGAGAAGAACGACCTCGCCAGTCAGCATTTGATTTTAATGGTTACTACAGCAATTATAATTACAATAATCGAAGCAACCCTTGTTTCCATGAGTATTACGATCAGGATAAATTCATCTACAGGAATATACTCGCAAGTAACTTAGGATTATTAGTGAAAAAAGCCTCTGACAAATCACTTTACTTTGTAGCATCAGACCTGAGAAATGTCTCACCGCTTTCAGAAGTAGAACTTGATATCTATGACACACAAGGTCAGATAATCAGCAAGTCTAAGACGGGTGTCCAAGGGATGGCACAAATGCAGGTAGAACAGGTGCCACATATGGTTATCGCTAAGAAAGGCAATAACTATGCTTACCTTAATCTTAATGACAACTTAGCTAATCCGCTCTCGGAATTTGATGTCAGTGGCGTTAGTACGATGGATGGTATCAATGGATTTCTATATGGAGAGAGAGGGGTATGGCGTCCTGGAGATACGCTGCATTTAGGCTTTATGATAATAGACTCTGAGAAGGATATTGCGTCTACACATCCTGTCAGACTTAAGCTTAAGGATAGCAAAGGCATTGTGAAGTATAATCAGACAACAAGTGATAATAAAGATGGAATATTCATCTTCCAAGTGCCGACATCTCAGGGTGATCCTACAGGGTTATGGACAGCGCAGGTGGAGGTCGGCAATTACAGTTACACAAAGAGACTGAAAGTAGAAACCATCAAGCCCAATCGACTAAAAGTAGATTTAGCTTTTGACGGTAAGACAATAGACGTTAGTAAAAATGAGACGTTCACATTAGAATCTAGTTGGTTACATGGGGCGCCTGCCAGCCAATTAGAAGCATCAGTAGATATTAAATATACCAGTCAATCGACGGCATTTGATAAGTACAAGAACTATGATTTTACCGACCCTTCCAGAAAGATTAATTCTACCATGAATAATATTTTCAAAGGGAAATTAAATGATAAAGGTCAGAAATTAATAAGTATAGATTTTGGAAAAGAGTTCAGACCACCGGGTAAATTAAGTGGTCAGATCAGAACCAGAGTATATGAAAAGTCAGGTAACTACAGCGAAGACTATAGCAGTATCGATATCAATCCATATGATACATATGCAGGAGTCTCGGTGCCTCAATCAAGATGGGGCTCTAAAATATTAGATGTAGAGAATGATGAGGCGATAAGTTTCGTATCTGTAGACAGCAATGGAAAACCAATGACCAATAGAAAGCTGACGATTGGACTATACGAGGCCCGATGGAATTGGTGGTACAATAGGTCTAATAATGACATCTACAGATACAATTCTATGAATCATCTCGGATCCATAGATAAGACAACCATCACCACGGGTGCTGATGGCAAGATCGATTATGTGCCAGAGCTGACTGGTCATGGAAGGTTTCTTGTGAGAGTATGTGATAAGGAATCAGGACATTGCTCTGGAACATTATTCTATACAAGTCGATATCGATATAGTAGTGAGGAAGAAGGTGCTGTAGCTAAGCTCTTGTTTACAACAGATAAGAAGACGTATCAGCCCAATGAAAGTATGGAAGTATCAGTGCCTTCTAATGCGGATTCTAAGTTGCTCGTTTCCATAGAGAATAATGAGGAGGTGTTGTCTACTTTTTGGGTAGAAGGGGATAAGGATCTAACTAAAATTCCTATAGATATAACAGAAGCCATGCAACCTAACGTTTATGTGCATGTGACACTCATACAAGGGACTGATAAGAACAATGATTTGCCCGTCAGATTGTATGGTGTTGCACCAGTTACAATTGTAGATAAGGAGACAGTTATACAGCCGCAGATAGATATTGCGAAGGTTATTAGACCTAATCAGAAGGCAGAATTTACGATAAGGGAGAAGTCTGATCGCGGGATGTCATATACTGTAGCGGTGGTAGATGAGGGGTTGTTAGATATTACTAATTTTAAGACGCCAGACCCTTGGAGTCATTTCTATGCTAAGCAATCGTTAGGGGTTAATACATGGGATGTATACGATTATGTTTTGAATAGGCATGGTGGCGATATAGAGAAAATTATAAGTATCGGTGGTGATGGAGTAGCAGCATCAGGATCAGAATCTGCTGAGGCCAATCGATTCCGGCCAGTCGTTCAGTTCTTAGGATCATACACCTTATCTGAGAACGAGAGTAAAACGCATACTGTAGATATTCCTAACTACGTCGGTTCTCTTAGAGTGATTGTAGTGGCTAAGCAAGGACGTAACTTCGGACACGCATCTAAGAATGTGATTGTGAAAGATCCCCTGATGCTACAGACCACATTACCAAGAGTCTTAGCTCCTAACGAGTCTCTATCATTACCGGTCAATGTATTCGCTTATAATGATGATATACGTCGTGCAGATATTAACTTAGAGCTCACACCTAATCTTAATGTCAATGGCAGTAATAAGGGACAATTAGCATTCGAGAAACAAGGCGACAAACTATATAACTTTGATATAAATGTCGGACAAGATATAGGTATCGCTAAACTCAAAGTCGATTCTAAAGCAGGGAAATTTAGTGCTTATGAGGAATTAGAAATCGAGATACGTAATCCTGCACCAATAATATCTAAAGTCAGCACATATGTCTTAGAACCCAATTCTGAGCAATCCATCTCATTCGAAAATATTGGTATCAAAGGCAGTAACGAAGCTTATGTAGAATTAAGCCAATTCCCTGATTTTAATCTTGAGCAGCGACTGCAATATGTAATGAAATATCCCTACGGTTGCGTAGAGCAGACGACTTCATCGGTATTTCCTCAGTTATATCTTGCTGATATAATGAAGGTTTCAGAAGAAAATAATATAATGATAGCAAGAAATATAAAAGCGGGTATCAAAAGACTATTGGGATTCCAAAATCCAAATGGTGGCTTGTCTTATTGGCCAGGAAATAGCTATGCTGATGATTGGGGGACAAGCTATGCTGGACACTTCATCATAGAAGCTAAGCGCAAAGGATACTTTATACCTAATGGGTTCTTCCAGAATTGGCTTAAGTACCAGAAGCAGGTGGCCAAAAAATATAAAAATAATAATAAGTACAGACACACACAGATGCAACAGGCTTATAGACTATACACCTTGGCACTGGCAGGAGAAGCAGAAATAGGTGCTATGAATGCACTAAGAAATACTTCTGATTTGAGTAAAGTAAGTAGGTTTCTATTAGCCATATCTTATGCCAAAATCAATCAGAAAAATATTGCTGAGAAATTAATCAAAGGCTTAGATACTGATATCAAAAGCTATAGAGAATTGTCCCATACTTATGGTTCTGGATTAAGAGATCGATCGATTATATTATTAGCATTAATGGAGATGGATAAGACGACGGATGCTTATAAGTTAGCAGTAGATATTGCGGACCAATTATCTTCTAATAGATGGTACAGCACGCAGACGACAGCATTCACACTAATGAGTCTGTCCGAGTTTCTTTCTGGTAAAGAAAAAGACCTAATGGATTATACCTTATCTGATGGAGCTAATCTAAATATTACACATACTTCTGATGAGGTCATAGATGTCTACCAGCTCGATGTCTCCAATAAGAACGCTCATAATGTCAAAGTCAAAAATAATTCTAAAGCTCAAATGTATGTAAGATTAGTATACTCGGGGAAGCCGCTCCCTGAACCACAGCCTTCCTATGATAAGGACCTGAAGATGGATGTCAAGTACGTAGATCGTAACAATAGAAAAATAGATCCGACGCAATTGAAGTTAGGTACAGATTTCAAAGCTATCGTAAAGGTAACTAATACCTCTCTGACTAATGATAGGTATGATGAGCTGGCACTGAATCATACCATTCCATCAGGATGGGAAATACAGAACCTAAGAATAGGAGGTGTCAATACGAATGAAAATTCTTCATTTAATTACCAAGATATCAGAGATGATCGAGTCTATACTTTTTTTGATCTGAAAGCACAGAAGTCAAAGAAGTTTGTCGTGCCGCTCACGGCTGCATATGCTGGTCGATTCTTTATGCCTAATGTCAGCTGCGCTGCCATGTATGATGAGGAAATATCCTGTAGTGAAAAAGGGGCCTGGGTAGAAGTGACTAAGTAATGAAGAAATAGAAATATGAAACATCGCTATAAATTATCAATTTTCATTTCTATGCTAATCGCCATATGGTTAGTATGGCCGATCAGTGCATCGCTGGAAGATCGACCTGTGAGTACAATCTTGTTTGATAGAGATGAACATTTGTTAGGCGCAAGAATTGCATCTGATGAGCAATGGAGATTTCCATATATAGATTCTGTTCCCGATAAGTTTGCTATTGCAATTTTGACATATGAGGATAAAGACTTCTATAGTCATATCGGTGTGGACTTCAGCTCTATCGTAAGGGCAGTCAGGCAAAATCTTCAGGAAAATAGAATAGTGAGTGGCGCCAGCACCATTACGATGCAAGTGATGAGATTACATTATCCGTCAGCAAAAAGAAGTTATACTCAAAAGATCAAGGAATTAATATTTGCAATAAGAAAAGACTTGCTGGAAAGCAAAGAAGATATTCTGAGAACCTATTGCACTCATGCGCCTTTCGGTGGAAATATTGTGGGCTTAGAAACGGCAAGTTGGAGATATTTTGATAAGTCACCAGATCGACTGACATGGGCAGAATCTGCAACACTGGCTGTGCTGCCTAATGCGCCAGGACTCATACATCCTGGAAGAAATAGAGACCAGCTATTGCATAAGCGTAATCAATTATTGCATAGACTGTTAGAAACGAATGCTATAGATAGCATAGAATATCAGTTGTCGACTATAGAGCCATTACTGCCTCAGCCAGGAAGATTGCCTAATGAAGCGCCACACTTATTAGAACAGATGAAGAGAAGTGGCACGGACAGGTATCAATGTACCGTTAGGCAGTCATTACAAAAGAGTGTCGCAGAAATTATAGCTAATCACCAACAAATTAATGCTGAGAAAAATATACAAAATGCAGCGGTATTAGTAGTCGATAATAGAACAGGAGAAATACTTTCTTATCATGGCAATACTGCTGGGACATCTCACGAGAATTATAATGACATGGTCAGAAGACCACGAAGTACAGGAAGTATTCTGAAGCCATTGCTTTATGCCTTAGCGATAGAAGACGGGCTGATTGCTCCTGAGCAATTAGCAATCGATGTGCCGATCAGCATATCAGGATTCAGCCCTAAGAATTATAATAAGCGGAATCATGGAGCAATACCTTATAATCAGGTTATATCCAAGTCGCTTAATATACCAAGTGTCACATTGCTTCAAAATTATAATATTGATCGATTTTTGTTGGATTTGAAGAGTTTAGGTTTTAAGCACTTTAATCAATCTGCAGATCATTATGGATTGCCTTTGATATTAGGTGGGGGAGAAGTCAGCTTATATGAATTAGTCAGTGCTTATAGTCATCTCTCAGACAGATTGACGACGTACACAAGTAATAGTTCGAGGTACAATAATGACTCCTCTTTAGAATTAGAATATGTTGCAAATATAAAACCAGAAGCTATAGATTACACTCATGACTCTCAGCTCATATCTGCTGCACCGATCTGGCATATGTTAGAAGCGATGCTCGAAGTACAAAGACCAGATGCAGAAGGTAATTGGGAAAGGTTCTCCAGTTCTAAGCGTATACACTGGAAGACTGGTACTTCCTATGGCAATCGAGATGCATGGGCAATAGGTATGACTCCGGAATATACTGTTGGCGTATGGGTAGGAAACTCAGATGGTGAGGGACAGCCAGATATTATAGGCGTCTCAGCGGCAGGAGGTTTATTATTTGATGTATATAATACCTTGGATGTCGGAGAGTCTTATCAGATGCCATATGATGATATGATAGAGGTAAGTGTCTGCGAGAAATCAGGTCACATAGCAGGAGAACACTGTCAAGAAATTATTACTAAGCAACAGAGTCAGTCGATTGCTTCCACTGAGAAGTGTCCTTATCATCAACACATTCTAATCGATCCGCTATCACAGAAAATAGTCTACAGAGATTGTGCTACGTCTATGGATTTGGTAGATACAAGTTGGTTTGTACTGCCCGCTGATGTCGCTTATTACTACAAGTCCTATCATCCTGATTATTCTGTCCTTCCTGAGTATGGAGATAGTTGCAGAGAGTATCATGGGAATCTCGATAATATAGTATTTACATACCCGAGAGAGAACAGTGCTCTATATATCCCCGTCAATATGTACGGAGAAAAAGAAAAGTGTATACTCAAGGCAGAACATAAAGACTTAAATGGAAAAATATTTTGGCACATTAATGACCAATACATAACCATGACAGAAGACGTACATGAGCTATCCGTAGATTTGGAATCTGGAAGGCATATCGTCACTATCATAGATGAGAAAGGAGGTAAGAAGACCAGAATTATTTCTGTAGTAAATTCAGAGGTAGAATAAGTTCTAGATTAAGAAATTATAACCATAACCTAATTCCGTGAAATCTGAGTAATCCAAACTAATCTGTGATTAGCGCCTCCACTAAGAAACTATCCCCACATTTTCGTATCCTTGCAAATAGATGTTATCCATACTTATACCGATATATAATCGCAATGTAACTAAGCTCGTAGATAGCTTACAGAAGCAATGTCAGAAGGCTAAGATCGATTATGAGATTATCTGTTTTGATGATCTATCGGAGGAGAAGTATAAGAAAGAGAATATTGTATTATCTAATTATTTCAAGGTTAACTACACGGAGCTGTCTAAGAATTTAGGTCGGGCTAAGATCCGTAATTGGTTAGCTAAGTCGGCGAGTTATGAGATGATTCTTTTCTTAGATTGTGACTCTAAGGTGGTAAACAAGAAATTTATATCTAACTACCTTCCTTATGTCAATAAATCAGCGATCATATCAGGAGGTAGAATATATAGTAAGAAGCCTCCGAGAGCATACACAAAATATCTACATTGGCTATATGGAACCCATAAAGAATCTAAAGCTGCAAAATTTCGTAACAAACAACCGATCAAATATTTCCACAGCAACAACTTCATGGCACCTCGTCAGACTATATTAGATCATCCTTTTGATGAGGCTCTTAGCACTTATGGTTATGAGGATCTTCTCTATGCTCAGTTGCTGAGTGATAGCGGTGTCGATATATTACATATAGATAATCCTGTAGAGCACTTAGGCCTCGAAAAGAATAAGATTTTCTTAGAGAAATCAAAAACGGCAATAGACAATCTATTGTATCTGAAATATCATAATAAACCGATACCTACGAATATCGAAAAAGTAGCTAATCAGATCTATGACTTTGGTTTGTATGATGATTTCATACATTATTATAATAAGAGAAAAGATAAAATAGAGGACAATCTGATGTCTAAGACACCCAATCTACGATCATTGGACAGTTACAAATTATACTATTATTATACCCGTCGTATGGATTGGGTAGAGGGAAGAGTATGACCTAAATGGACTACGTATATATTACCAAAGTTGATTTGTTCGAGTAATTTGACTTCTGAATAATCTTATGACTTCATAATTAGATATAAAAGTCCTATCTTAATTTTAAATTTATTACTGTATGATTACAATGTTCTTTACCATTTAAAAAAGCAACAACATGAAACACAGATGGATGCCTACAGCGATACTCTCATTGATATTTGCATATAGCTTATCTGCTCAGATTATAGATACACCTATGATAGGAGTGGGTATCAATCACGGAGGAGCTGAAACTAAAGCAATCATGGAATATACCCTTGCGGGGCAATTGAATAAGAAAATATCCTTGAATGCGAGATATGGGACTAACTACAGTTCACTTTTTAAATTTGGTGGTGGAATAGCTTACACGCCTTTTGAGTTAGGTAGACTTTACCCAAGTATTGGATTCGAGATTCATTATAACAATGAGTTATTTGCAAGCTCCGAAAGACGATTCCAATATCACAGTTATCAGGTTCCTCTGATGATTAATTACGACGCCTCAGATCATTTAAGATTTGACTTAGGAATCATAGGAAGAACTGCCAAGTATGGTAGTGATAATCCATTCTTAAGACTGAGTGCTTACTACAAATTCTAAGCCAGCGTCGTTCTGCAGAGTTAGGAGCAGTCTGGCCATTATAATTTAGTGAAGTTGATCATCTTTTCACTTTCTAATATAGAATCCGTAGCTAATCGGATCTATGACTTCGGTCTCTACGATGATATTATCCATTGATACAACAAGAGAAAGGACAGAATAGAGGATAATCTTATGTCCAAGACACCCACCTCACGATACTTATACAGCATCAAATTATACTATTACTATGCCCTTCGGATGGATTGGGTGGAGAGGAGAATATGATATTATTAGCTTTTTAATCAGTTAATTACTTAATAATATTAGGGATTTCTTGTATTTTATGATCTAATGTATATATTTATTCATTGATAATGACAGTTTACTCCGACCCCCCTCAGGATATTACTGTATCTAACTAACTGACTATATAAGAATATATGTATAGAAACTTGAGACACCTCTGGTTGGTAATTTTGATATTGATACCTATTTTGGGTACAGCACAGACTACACTTAAGGGCATGGTCACTGAGAGTAGCACAGGAGAAGCTATCATAGGAGCTAATATTCTCATACAAGGATTGACTGAGGGTACAATCACAGATTGGGATGGTACTTTTTTATTCAAAACAGATAATGAGTTACCTATTACATTAGAAATATCTTATATAGGATATGCAGAGCAGGTCATTGTAGTAGAGAATAATGACCCTATCAATGTTAAGCTAGAAGAAAACTCAGAACTAATCACGGAGATTGTAGTCAAAGGGCAAAGAGTATCAGATGCTCAGAAGAAAGCACCTTTGACAATAGAATCTCTGGATCTTTTGTCCATCAAAGAAACACCTGCAGCTAATTTCTATGAGGGTCTCGGCGCTCTTAAGGATGTTGACCTTACCACAGCAAGTATAGGATTTACTATCATTAATACTAGAGGATTTAATAGTACCAGTCCCGTCCGATCACTGCAGACAATAGACGGAATTGATAACCAATCTCCAGGCCTTAATTTTTCATTAGGAAATTTCTTAGGTGCATCCGAATTAGATGTGAAGAAGGTAGATCTCATTGTCGGAGCAAGTTCTGCATATTATGGTCCTAATGCATTTAACGGAGTGCTAAGCATAGAAACAAAAGATCCATTTATACTAAGAGGATTATCTGCCCGTGCCAAAGTAGCGGAGAGAAATCTTTTCGAAGGGAGTCTTCGGTGGGCCGACTCAGTAAATAATAAAGAAGGCTATGCCTGGATGGCTTACAAATTTAATCTTTTCAGATTACAAGCCGATGACTGGCAAGCAGATAATTATGATCCTGTAGATGGAAGTGATGTATCTGCTGATAATCCTGGAAGATTCGATGCAGTCAATACTTACGGTGATGAGTTCAATAGATCTGCTTCTCTATCTGGACTCGGAAGATACTTTAGAAGAGGATATGATGAGATAGATCTTGTAGATTACAACACACAGAATAATAAAGCATCTGCAGCAGTCCACTTCAGACTTAAGCCTGAGATGGAGTATGAGTCTCCAGAATTAATAGTTGGAACCAGCTATGGTGCAGGAACGACTGTATACCAAGGTGATAATAGATTTAGTCTTAGAAATATACAATTCTTTCAGCATAAAGTAGAGCTCAAAAAACAAGATAATTACTTCCTAAGAGCTTATGTAACACATGAGGATGCAGGAGATTCTTATGATCCATTTTTCACGGCTTTACAATTGCAAGATAGATCTAAAGATGATGTGGAATGGAATACAGCCTACCTTAATTATTGGAGTATCAATATTCTTCCAAGAGTACAATCACTGGAAGGACTACCACGTATAACACAGTTTCCAGGTGACCCTGATGGATTCCGAGAAGCAACCAATGCATTTTTAGCTAATTTTCAGGACTCATTAACCATCTGGCATGATGAGACCTTAGGTGCTTCTAACTTAGCGAATACGGCAGCGGAGACGGGAGCTTTCTTAGAGCCAGGTACACCAGAATTCGAGGCGGCATTCGATGACATCACTGGACGTATTGCTGGCTTAGAAGGCGGTACGAGATTTTTTGATAGATCAGCTCTGGCTCACATTCATGGAGAATATAAATTTAATGATGTAGTTGTCAATAATAAAATTGCAGACCTTGATTTTACATTGGGCGCTAATGGAAGATATTATCTACCTAATTCTAAAGGTTCTATTCTATTAGATACCAATGGTGTCAATATTAATACATATGAATTCGGAGTGTATGGAGGATCTACAATTGGATTCTTGGAAGATAAACTGAGAGTAAGTGGTACAGTTAGGTTAGACAAGCATGAGAACTTTAATTATTTAGTATCGCCAGCAGCATCTATAGTCTACACACCATCTGAGAATAATTTTTTTAGACTGTCATTCTCTTCTGCTATAAGGAATCCAAGATTAGTAGATCAGTATCTTAATTATAATGTCGGTCCTGCAATATTGTTAGGTAATATTAATGGCTTCGATGGTCTTGTGACAACCGAGTCTTTCGTCGATTTTCTTAATACGGGAGAGCGGGCTCTATTAGATACATTTAATATAGCACCGATTAAGCCTGAGAAAGTTCAGACCATAGAAGTAGGGTATAGAACAACTTTATTTGATGCCCTCTTTTTAGATATGAGTTACTACTTTTCTAGGTACAGAGATTTTATTGGATTCCAAGTGGGAATCGATCAGTTTATACCTCAGGGCAGTACATTACCGACTTTTGTGCAAGCATATAGAGTCAGTGCTAATGCGACTGATAGGGTAACAACACAAGGAGCATCCATAGGGCTCAGCTATTATTTTGCAACCTATTTTTCTGCTAAGGGTAATTTCTCATGGAATAAACTGAATACTGCGACAGAAGATCCGATCATCCCAGCATTTAATACACCTGAGTTTAAATACAACGTCGGATTATCGGGAAGAGATATAAAAATCAATCTTGGAGCCTTAACAATACCTAATTTTGGCTTCAGTGTACACTATAAGTGGATTCAAGGTTTTATATTTGAGGGTTCTCCGCAATTCACAGGATTTATTCCTACCTATGAATTAGTGGATGCACAAGTCACATTCCCTATCAATTCTATCAATACAACAATCAAAATAGGTGCTTCTAATATTCTAAATTCTAAAAACTTTCAGACTTATGGAGGTCCAAGAATCGGAAGAATGGGATATATAACCGCGACCTATGAATGGCAAAAGAAATAATACTAATTCTATAAATAACACATTTTAATATGAAAAAAATTTACACACTATTTAGTTTGATGTTTGTTGCAACCTTCGCGATGGCACAAGTCCGTTACGTCGATGCATCCTTTGGTGTATCAGTGGAAACTGATATCACTTATGGTTCTAACATCAGTATTCTTACAGGGACTCCATTGCCAATAGATTTGGTTATGGATGTGTATACACCAGAAGGTGATACAGAGACTGAGAGACCTTTAATTTTAGTCTCACACACAGGTAGTTTTTTACCACCATTATTTAATGGACAGATCACAGGTGCTAAGTCTGACAGTACAGTAGTATATGTATGTACTGAGCTCGCTAAGAGAGGATATGTAGCAGCTGCGTACACTTACAGACAAGGATGGTTACCTACAGCACAGGAAGAGGATACAAGAAGAGGTACACTCTTACAAGCCGCTTATAGGGGTATCCAAGATTCTCGATCATGCGTAAGATTCTTTAGAATGACTGCAGCAGAGATGAGTAATCCGTATGGAATAGATTCAGAAAGAGTCGGAATGGTCGGAATCGGTACAGGAGGATATCTATCCTTTGGTTGTGGATCATTGTATGACTTCGATGATGTGTTAATTGAGAAATTTATCAATACCACAACTGCTACGCCATATATAGATTCTACTATTTTTGGTAATATATACGCTGATGCTCCCGCTGCGATTTGCTTAGCGAATCACCCAGGGTACAGTTCTGAGATTGATTTTGCATTTAATTTAGGTGGTGCATTAGGAGATAACTCATGGATAGGCGGTGATGATAACGAAGCTGCATTTGCAGGGATACACGCAACTAACGATGTATTTGCTCCATACATAATCGGACCTGTCATCGTACCTACGACTAATGAGTTCGTTGTTAATGTTTCAGGCACTCATGCAGCGATTACTCAAGCTAATGCACAAGGTAACAATGCAGAATTTGACAAGATTATAGAAGATCCGTTAGCAGATCTGATAGAAGCTCAGAAAGCCAGAGATATAACGCTATACACTGGTCAGATGACGACCTTAGGTGCTGATAATTTCTATGCATTCGAGACACCGTTTCCACAAGGATCACCTTGGGATTGGTGGGATAAGCCGACATTAGATGCTATCGTAGCAGGTACTAATGCAGCTATCGGTACTAACTTTAATTCAGATACATTACACCTTAGTGGATTAGCAACTAATCCTGATATGTCAGCTATGAAAGGTAGAACCTACATGGATACTATCATGACACTAATGATCCCAAGATCATGTGTCGCTCTTAGATTAGGATGTGAAGGTGTCACTTCTGTAGAAGATCAGATCGTAGATCATGGTATCACTTATGCGCCTAATCCAGCAAGAGATAATATTACATTTACTTCTTCGGATGCAATGATCAGATCTATTCAGATCGTAGATATCAAAGGGCAACTTGTTAGTAACATATCCACTGTAGATAATACTCGATATACACTCGAACGAAATAATTTAGGTAATGGAATATACTTCGCTCATCTACAATTCGATGATGGAAGACAGACAGTTAAGTTTGTTTTTAAGTAAGTAACGTTGTATTACTTCTACTCTTTACTGAGTTATAAATAAAATAGAAGCGGGTCTCATCGAGATCCGCTTTTTTACCCCGTTCTCAGAATGTCTGCGACTTCGGAGTAATTTAATGTACAGATGAATATAAATTATCCAAGTTTGAGATCATATACGATCGAACAATATGAATGTAGAAACTTTATTTGCTATTAATATAATATGTGGACAAATCCTAATATTAGAATAGTAATGGCATCAGTTTCCCTAATAATTGTAAGCTTGTATTACTACAATCAAGGCATTGATCGTACTTTGTTACATATCTACAATGGCATTGTATTTTTCATTTTTGGTTCCAACCTTAAGGATAGGAAATTAAATGTTTTCTTATTCGGAGTAATAATAGCCCTTACTCTGATTTATGAAATAGTAGCTCATCTGGTGTTTAGTCTCTCACCTTTAACCAATCTGAACTTAGTTTACATTTTATCTTATGTATCTATAATATTAATATTAATTGATGCAAAAAAGGAGAATGAACTGAAAGCAGTGGTTTCTATTCCATTTGTATTAGCTGTTTCGATTAGTTGTATTTTGAGTATCTGGTCTATTCTACAATTTCCTAATTAGCACCTCGTTTCCTCATTTTCGTATACCCCGTTCTCCGAATGTCTGCAACTTCGGAGAAATACTTTTTTACGACAACTAATGTTTTTATAACAATGATACAAGTTCGAGGTCAGAGACGCTCGAGAAATGATAAGTCACCCAAATCAGAAACTCAAAATAAATTTCGATATCATTCCGACGCAGACAAAGCCAACGCCGAGCACAGGAACTGCAATCTATCTAATCCTGAAAATTCACTAATCCTGCAAATCCTGATTCAGCCCTAATTACGCAAGCACATACTTTTTCCATCTTGAACGCAGAGAAAGATCCATTAATCAATTGTAGCCTATGTTATAATTAGGGAGTATATGAAAATTGATATAAATCAAACTTAGAATAGCTATCCCTACGCTAAGGAGATATACTAATTCATAAGAAAATTAAAGGTCAGCTATATCAAAAACTTAAAATAAATTTTGATATCACTCCGACGCAGGCAAAGCCTACGCCGAGCAGAGGAAATCCATGTTTATATGCCAAAAGGCTTATGGACACAAGAGCTCGCTGATGATTGGGTAGATAAATTAAAAACTGAACATCCATCAATAAAATTTGTAGTTTCGACTTTAGAAAATTATGTTAAGTAATGTCAGAATACTGGTATATAGCATCGGAAAAATTAAAATTTAGAGGAATTGAAGAAATAACGCCTATTAATTTAGAATTATGGCGTGACTTAGTTGAAGAAGATGCAGATTTATTTTGGTATGATTGTACGCCTCACGGAAGGAAGTTCTTTCAAATGCCAAATACAAGTAAAAATCTAAAGAAAGTTATGGCTCATATGGATATGAATAAAAAAAATGGTCACGGTAGTGTCCAATTTAATTACAAAAATAGTGTAGGTCATATAGCAATTATTCATACAAGAAAAACATTGAATCGGATAGAAAAATATTTAGAAATAGCAAAAGCATTAAAGGTAAATCTTTACAAAAATAAAACCTTGATGAATGAAAAGCAGATGGATAAATTAAGGATGAAGCTTTCCAAATAAAAGGTTCTTCCAATCTGTCTGACTCCGAACTACTATAAGTGACTATAACAAGTCCTTGTTTTGTAATTAAGTAGTATGGGTAATCAAGAATTGCAATTTATGTCCCATGTGTAGCGTGGGATATAGGTGAGTTAACTAAAGAGACAAGAATTGTCGGGATAGTTCATATAAGTGTGTCCATGTTAAATAATAATATAAATAGGATTTCGTTTTTTTCAAATCTTAGGCAACTCACGTGTTAATTTTCAGGTTCAGTCAAGGGTGGCTGTGCAGGGTTAGCTATGTGTGCTGCCAGCCATTTATATACCCTTGACGGGTCTATAATGCAAGTGATCAGCTATCACTCCCTTGTTATAAGTATCTACTTTTTCATCTTGAACGAAGAGAAAGATCTCTTAACGAACTATAGTCAAGTAGTTTATTAGTAGAGCACATGATAAATGGTATAAATCCAACGTACAGCAAGTCCACCATATCTAATCCTAAAAATCCCTGAATCTGAAAATCCTGATTCAGCCCTAATTACGCAAGCACATACTTTTTCCATCTTGAACGCAGAGAAAGATCCATTAATCAATTGTAGGCTATGTTCTAATTAGGGAGTATATGAAAATTGATATAAATCAAACTAAGATAAGCTATGCCTACGCTAAGGAGATATACTAATTCATAAGAAAATTAAGGGTCAGCTATATCAAAAACTCAAAATAAATTTTGATATCACTCCGACGCAGGCAAAGCCTACGCCGAGCAGAGGAAATCCATGTTTATATGCCAAAAGGCTTATGGACACAAGAGCTCGCTGATGATTGGGTAGATAAATTAAAAACT
>Ga0209187_1000839_pt1 | contig 44097 bp, 30 predicted proteins | sample BantaG_FD_187430 | JGI IMG/M metagenome (GOLD analysis project Ga0209187, IMG submission 187430) | Marine algal microbial communities from Bantry Bay, Ireland - BantryBay_4 metaG (SPAdes) (version 2) | ecosystem: Host-associated > Algae > Red algae > Unclassified | place: Bantry Bay, Ireland...
ATTTGGTCGGCGCGTTGCGTAGATGTAGCGGAACGGAAAGCGCACCCGTTTCCCGAACACGGGCCATGGCTTCGTTAATGGCAAGGTACGAAGCATTACTTTTCGCAGAAGTCGCCAGATAAATAACGGCCTGAGACAAAATAATTCGAGCTTCGGGCATTCCGATTACCTGACAAGCCTGAAAGGCAGTCGTCGCCATCAACAAAGCATTTGGATTGGCCATACCGATATCTTCGGAAGCCGAAATCACCAACCGTCGTGCGATAAATTTGATATCTTCTCCACCTTCCAGCATTCTGGCCAGATAGTAAACGGCCGCGTTAGGATCGCTGCCACGGATAGATTTGATCAAAGCCGACGCAACGTCGTAATGATGTTCCCCGCCTTTGTCATAGACCACGATATTTTTTTGGACTAAATTTTTCACCAATTCGTTGGAGATGATCATTTCGGTGCCCTCCGAAAAGTTGGCGACCAGTTCGAGCGTGTTATACAATTTTCGGGCATCGCCTCCAGAATATTGCAGCAAAGCATCATATTCTTGAACGCTGATATTTTGTTTTTTTAAATACTCATCTTGAGCAATCGCCTCATCTACCAACTGAATCAATTCTGTTTTTTCCAGGTGATTGAGTACATAAATCTGGGCACGGGAAAGTAGGGCCGGGATAACTTCAAAGGAAGGATTTTCAGTGGTCGCTCCGATTAAAGTAACGATTCCCTTTTCGACCGCACCGAGAAGGGAGTCCTGCTGAGATTTACTAAAACGATGAATCTCGTCGATAAAAAGTACCGGATTGGGGCGGTCAAAAAAAGAAGATTTTCGTGCCTTCTCAATCATTTCGCGAATATCTTTTACGCCGGCGTTAATCGCACTAAGTGTAAAAAAAGGACGCTCCAGGGTATTGGCCACAATACCTGCCAGAGTAGTTTTCCCAACGCCGGGTGGTCCCCACAAAATAAACGAAGGAATTCGGCCCGAATCAATGGCCTGTCGCAATACCGCGTTGGGGCCAATCAAATGCTTTTGACCAATATAAGTATCCAGTGTTTTGGGACGCATCCGTTCGGCGAGTGGTTGCATTATAATAAAGTGTTTTGTTTACAATGACAAAGCCTTCTCCAAGGGAAAAGGCTTTGCAAATTTTTTCTATTGACAATTATATCTCTATTGGTTGTAAGTCGATCATGTTTTCTGCTTTGGCGGAAAAACAAATTTAACAACCTACTTTTTACGTTAGTAGTCTCAACGATTAAACAACTCAACGATTCAACAATTCCTTAACTATCCTTTGTCTCCTCGTCTTCCTGCACGTCTTCTTCGTCATCATCATTGCCATCGTCCAGGAGCATGATATCATCACTACTGTCTACGATAATCGCATCATCAATGACCGGATCGCCATCACCATCTGCGTCTTCAAAGCCTTTGATTTCACCAGTAAATGGCGTACTTTCTTTTTTCTCATCCGAGAGGGGAAGTAATTCTAAAACGGCATCTTCTTCCGGAGTTGGCGGTGGTGGCGTATTTGTTTTACCGGTTCCGTGATAGTCTCCTGCGGCGTATTTTTCCGCACGAGCAAAGAAGTCATCTTTATCGTCGAGCATACTGGTATCATCCCCAAATACGCCTTTGGTATCGCGATTTTTTACCCGTTCGGCCAGATCACGTTCCATCTTGTCGAGGTCGCTCATACTATCTTCGATCTTGTCTTTTGCGGCTTCTGCTTCTGCTCTTTCAACTAAATCATCTGCCGCTTCTTTAAAGTCAGCTCCTTTTTCTTCCGCCATTTTTTTGGCGTCCTCAAATAATTCGCCGCCTTTTTCGATTACCTTACCACCGATCAGAGTACTAGCTTGCGCAGCCTTGTCAAGCAAGTCACCTCCTTTATCGATTACTTTACTACCCACATCTTCGGTAAAGTCTTTTGCTTTGTCTACCATCGGTCCCGTGGTATCCAATACTTTTTTACCTACGCCTTCCGTAAAATCTTTCGCTTTATCTACTGAATCATTTTCAGAAAATTTGCGACTAGCATCTCCAGCCGTGTCTTTTGCTTTTTCAAATAAATCACTGGCCTTTTCAAAAACAGTCCCTCCGATATCCGTGGCTTTTTCTTTACCCTTTTCAAATAAATCACCCGCCGAATCCATTAACTCGCCACCGACATCGTTGGCTTTGGTTTTGGCGGAGTCAAAAAGTTCGTCCGCTCCTTGTGCCATTTTAGTTCCTTGCTCAGCGGCTTTATCCGCTGCTTTATCGGCGGCAGATTTACTGACGGCTTTACCCGCAAAAAATATTTTTTTTAAATCATTGATAAAACTCATAATGATAGATTTAGATTTTTGTGAATAGGACGTAAAAATAGATATTTTTTAAATAATATTATTAGGTGATATAAAAATTAAAAAATCCTTATTCGTGAATTAGATTTAATTCTTTAAAAGCAAATCTAACTGCTTCGGTAAATTTTTGGTAAGAAGTTAGTTGAGCTAATTTATTCAGATCTGCTTTTTGCCCAATTGGCAAATACAATTCTCCTAATTTAAGTCCTTTTCTACGAGGATTGTCTTCTATTACCTGTCGAATCGCATCTACAAGATTTTGCTTTGGATTACTAAGTATTTCTGATCTTTTGTTCAACCCTAATTGCTGATAGGTTAGATTGGTACCAACTTCATCTTTAAAAAGATTGTCGTCAGCTATCATCCATGATTCTGTCATTGTGACAGGAACAACTGGAACGACCATTTTACAACTTTCACCTTGAAATTCTTTTATACGTTTAATGGCAGGAGATATTTTATGCTTAAAGACATTTTTATCGTTTTTTGCATCGGCATCAGAATGAATACATAATATCGACAAACCTTTTTCTTGGTATCCAGTTATTGAAGCGGCGAGCATATCTTCCCCAAAATTAGTCTTTGCTGTTTTAATGTTCTGAATGTCCAGTATTTCTAAATCAGATGTACATTCTAATGCAATTGCTTCGAACGTTCTTCTGATGATACTGTTTAAAAACCTGTAGTCCGTAGGTCCTTCTCCGACCAAACCAATGATTAATTGTTTTGTCATAGCACACCGATTATTTGTCCCTGGTCGGTAGTTTCGAGATATTCCTTTACGTTGGCTAAAGTTAATTTAATTTCTGATTCTTTTAATTGTATATTTGGAAATTGCAAATTAAGTTGTGGCTGGTAATTTTTTATGACCGGAAGAATCTTAGTAATTGCAAGTTTCTTATTTTTGCTATCCTTTTTAGTAATTAGGGTAGTCAATTGAGAAAACCAGACACTTACTCTGTTATCACTTTGCCAGTTTATAATTTCGCCTACTAGTTTTGGAGAATGCGTATTAATTAGTATTTGTCTTAACGGTATATTACGTTCACTAAAATCCACTCCCAAGTCATTGAGCAGTGCCGTTAAAAATTTGATTCTGAAAGGATGGATTCCATTCTCGGGTTCTTCGTAGCAAAGCAAACTATTATGCGTGTCATCGTACATAAAAATACAAAGTGTTAATAACCTTAAAGTTCCTTCTGATAAAACACGTGACGTAAATTTCTTCCCATCTTCACTTGTTATTTCAATTAAATATTGATTATTTGATTTATCATCAATGACATTTACTTCGATTAGGTTGGGAAGTAGATTGTTTAGTTTTCTGGAGATTTCCTTGAGGAAAAACTTATCTTTTGTCTGAATTCGGTATAAGGCAGCTGCCAGATTTTCTCCACTTTGGGTAATAACATCTGACATTCCAATTTCTTTTTTTGTGGGTTTTCGCAGATCGTCTGGGTTGAGTTGTAAAAATTTCCAGTTTTTCATTTCTTCCCGTGCTGCAAAAGCATGGGGGAAATTTACATCATCAATACCACTTAAAATTGTTCTTTTTGTGGCTATTGCCGATGTTCTTTTTCCACCTCCAGGTCTTCCGTCTTGAAGTAAATTAATTGTTGGAATGTTATTTTTTAGTTCTGTTTGAATGTAAGGTTTTCCTCTTTTTCCTGTTTTAACTTTTGGACGCCAATATTCAATATGTTGTTTAGGGATATAACTCTTAATCCATAAGTCTTTTAAATGTTTTATTGTTTCCAGGCGTTCTTCCTTTATATACAATTCGTCGATTGATTCTTTATTACTTTTTCTGGAAATAATTAATTTATACCTTAGTCTGGTATATTTTAGTATCGCTTTTCCGCCCCAGCTATCCTTTACTTTCTGGTTCACTAGCATTTCCACTAAAAATAAAATTTGATCATCGTACTCACCGTTACCATATTGCGTAAATAGTTCAATTGCCTCGCCTCTCTGATTAGTAAATGCCTGTTTTAGATCTGTATGTGCCAAATCTGATAAGAGTTTTAACGCATCAAACAAATTACTTTTTCCTGATGCATTTGTTCCAGCTACAACTGTGAATGGCGTAAAAGCCATTTCAAAATTTTTAAAAGATTTAAAACCATCAATTTTTATGTAGGTTATCATAGTTTTCTATTTTATCAAAGTCACTGCTTTTTCCACATCTTCTACCGGTAATTTACAAACTTTATTTTGACAAACATAAATCATCGTCCGATCTTCCTGCAATTTTCCTTCTAACAAGGCCAACGAGCCTTCCGTTTTTCCACCCAAGAAGAACGCGTTGGGTAAAAATTGGCTCATTAATGCTTTTTGTTTGTTGGCGAAATTATCTCCGATCACGGCTACTTCGTAAGGCGTGTGGGCCATTTGTAAGTATAAATTACACCAGTTAGAATAGAAAGAAGGTTGCTCACTAGGGACAATTTTGGTGGCCATATTGTTCATCATTTGTTGGGACAATTCCAGATATTTTGGCTGGTAGAGAAAGGTACCTAATGCAAAAAGAGAACGCGCCATAGCGGAGTTGGAACCGGGAATTACGTTGTCCGTCAACTCCATTTTACGCACTACCAGCGGTGGATCGAGGTCGGAGGTATAATGAAACATGGCAGTGGACGAATCGTGAAAATGAGTGATCACATAATCAGTCATACCGCTCGCTAGCTGGAGCCATTCTTCGTCAAAAGTTACCTGATATAAATCGGTAAAAGCTTGGATGGTCAGGGCGTAGTCGTCGAGAAAAGCATTGATCACCGATTTTTTGGATTTGTAATTTCGGTTGAGTCGAAAATCTTTTTGTAGCATCGTGGACTTAATGAAGTTTGCGTTTTTTAGTGCAGCCTTCAAGTAGGTATCATCCCCTAGCGCCCGATAGGCTTCTACGTATCCACTGAGCATCAACGCATTCCATCCAGTAAGAATTTTGTCGTCCAGCCCGGGCCGAACGCGGGTGGCGCGACAATCAAATAGTATTTTTTTGGAACGATCAAGTGCGGCGTTAACTTCGGATTCAGTGATCTTTGTTTTTTCGGCTACCGATGCAATGGTTTGGCGATACCGCAATACATTTTTGTTGTGTTCCCAGTTGCCTCTTTTTTTAACATCATAATAGGTACTAAAAATAGTACGGTCGGTTTCGTTGGTTAACAACGAATCAATTTCTTGGCTGGTCCATACGTAAAATTTTCCTTCTTCTCCTTCGCTGTCTGCGTCGAGACTGGAATAAAAACCACCATTGGAATCTGTGAGTTCACGGGAGATAAATGCCAGGGTTTCTTCCAACACTTCTTTGTATCGAGGATTTTTGGTAAGTCGGTAAGCCATGGCATACAATCCCACCAATTGACCGTTGTCATAAAGCATCTTTTCGAAATGTGGGACGTGCCATTCGCCGTCTACGGAATAACGAGCAAAGCCGCCACCAAGTTGATCATAAATCCCACCGGCAGCCATCTCGTCCAGGGTTTTGGTAACTGCTTCGAGAGCCTGCTGATTTTTTGTAACATCGTGGTAGCGCAATAAAAATTCGTAATTATTGGGCATGGGAAATTTTGGTGCCCCTTTGCGACCACCCCGTTTAAAATCAATTTGCTTTAAAAATTTATTGCCAATATTTTCCAGGTTACTTTCCGTAAAATTAGCGGCGGCAGTATTGATTTGAATTTTTTCTGAATTCTGAATTCCTTTGGTTAAATTGACCGCATATTCTTCCATTTTATCGCTGTTTTTTTCGCGTTCTTTCAGGAAATAATTCAGGACATCTATCCATTCTTTTTTTGGAAAATAAGTACCGGCCCATACCGGACGGCCATCGGGCAGGGCAAAGGCATTCAACGGCCAGCCACAACTTTTTCCGGTAGCCGCATGGCAGGCGGTCATGTATACGTCGTCAATGTCAGGACGTTCTTCCCGATCTACTTTTATACAAATAAAATTATCGTTCATGATCTTTGCCACGGTAGTATCTTCAAACGATTCGTGCTCCATAACGTGGCACCAGTGACAAGCGGAATATCCTATGCTAATGAGTAGCATTTTATTTTCCGATTTTGCTTTGTTGAGTGCCTTGTCCCCCCACGGATGCCAGTCCACGGGGTTGTGGGCATGTTGTAGAAGGTAGGGACTACTTTGATCAATTAGATGATTGGTATATTTATGATTGGCATCTTTTTGACCACCAGTGGAAGATTGGCAGGACAAAAAAAGCGCGATGAGTAGTAGGAATAATAAGGTGTTTTTCATAGTATCAAAGATACGAAGTTGTAGTTGTTCTTTAACAACTTCCAGAATAATTTAGCGTGATTTAACCAAAAGTTGAATTAAAGGAGGGTTAAAGGAACTAAATATGCGTCTCATATAGTTAAGTGACCATAATACCTCATTCCTAATGTTCTACTTCATTATTGTAAATATTTACATTGTCTATATAATATTTTTGTAATTTAGCAAAAAACGAATAATTATGAATTGGCGACGACTTAATGGTGACAAAATTGAAAAACCTATTCTAGATGCGGTAGAAGCTGCCATCGTACGAGAAACGGAAGCGGGCAACAAGCTGAAGGTTTGTATTGGTACGGACTCGCAGGTACGAAATAAAGTAACGGAATACGCAACGGTCATCGTTTTTCTGCGGGAGAAAAAAGGTGGATTCATGTTTATCTCCAATTACAAGTCTAAAAAGCAGATGAAGCTCAAGGAACGAATGATTACCGAGGTAGCTAAATCCGTTGAGGTTGCCTACAGTCTTTGCGATCTACTAGACCTCTACGACGTAGCGCTGGAAGTACACGCGGACATCAACACGGACCCTGAATTTCAGTCTAATACGGCGCTGAAAGAAGCGATGGGCTACATTCTGGGAATGGGTTTTGTTTTCAAAGCCAAGCCAGATGCTTTTGCGAGCTCTAGCTGTGCAGATAAAGTGTGTTAAAGTGCTTGTAATGACTAGCAAAATATCAAAAAGCCATGTCCCTTCGGAGGCATGGCTTTTTCTGTGCTCTATTGGAGACATTTGTCCACGAATGGTTACCCGATGATTTTTAGTGGGTTTTTTATGTTATTTTAAATTGTGAGCGGTAGGATTTTGTAGTTCTATTTCTCTTTAATTACCTGGAGAAGGTAACCAAGATGAGTCTTTCGTCTATAATTTCTAACATTTTGACGAATAACCTACCGTGTTTTATCAATAACCGACTATCTTTGTAAAAAAAAATTACCTTTATTATGAAATTAAACCATCTCTTACTTATCGTATTAATGGGATTGGGGACACTGGTCTCTGCCCAGAACAAGATTGACTACACAGCGTATGATCTAGACAACGGATTACATGTTATTTTACACGAAGACAAGTCCACTCCGATCGTGGCGGTCAGTATTATGTACCACGTAGGCTCCAAGAACGAAGAACCTGGAAGAACGGGGTTTGCCCATTTTTTCGAGCATTTGCTTTTTGAAGGCTCAGAAAACGTAAAGCGAGGTTCCTTTGACGAATACCTTGCTCGTGCTGGAGCGACCAATAATGCCAACACTACTTATGATCGTACTTTTTACTACGAAATCCTTCCTTCCAATCATTTGGAAATGGGACTATGGCTCGAAAGTGAGCGACTTTTACACGCTAAAGTGGAAGACGTAGGAATTGAAACGCAACGTCAGGTCGTAAAAGAAGAACGACGCCAACGAATTGACAATCAACCTTATGGTAGCGTTTTAGAGGAGTCTATGAAACGAGCCTTTACCAAGCATCCTTATCACCACTCGGTGATCGGTAGTATGGCGGATCTGGATGCGGCACAGGAAGCAGATTACAAAAATTTCTACGCAACTTATTATGTGCCAGAAAATGCGGTGCTTTCTATTGCTGGTGATATTGATATCGCTAAAACCAAAATGTTAATCGAAAAATATTTCGGTTCTATTCCAAAAGGAAAAGGAACCATTAAGCGTCCAAGTATTGTAGAGCCGCCATTGACGGCTGAGAAAAAAGATACTATTTTTGATAATATCCAGTTGCCCGCCGTTGTACAAACTTACCGAATTCCAGCACAAGGTACACCGGATTATTACGCCGTGGAAATGTTGTCTACCTTATTATCCAGTGGAGAAAGTTCGCGCTTATACCGTAGTTTGGTCGATGATCAGCAGAAGGCTTTATTCGTGGGGAATTTTCCACTCGGACTCGAAGATCCTGGTGCAGCGCTCGTATTTGGAATCGCCAATATGGGCGTAGAAACAGATGATTTGGAAACTGCCATCGACGCAGAAATTAACCGTGCCGCTACGGAATTAATTTCCGAAAAGGAATTTCAAAAACTCCGTAATCAGATCGAAAGTGATTTTATTTCTGCTAATTCTTCCGTCGTAGGACGTGCCGAAAGTCTGGCCAATTACCACATGTATTTTGGAGATTCTAATCTGATCAATACCGAGATTGACCGCTACATGAAGGTGACCCGGGAAGATATTATGCGCGTTGCTAAAGAATATTTTAACAAAAATAATCGTGTTTCTTTACACTATTTACCGAAGCCGGTAAACCCTTAACAGCGTTGAATCATCGGTCTCGGCTCAGAGCCTAGATCGAGATCGTTTATTATTTTAATTCAAAAACAATCCAATATTTATTATAATGAAAAATATATCATATATCGTATTTTTATTGCTCTTCGTTTTTGGCTGTACGCCGAAAACAACCGAGACAACCACGGCTACGGATACCATGTCTGACAAGACAGATATGGCTAAAACAGAAGTTGAAAAGGTGATGAAAAATCCAGCGGAAGCCTGGCGAAGCACGCCACCAACTCCTGGTCCTGCTCCTAAAATTCAAATCGGTGAATCGAAAGAATTCTTGATGGCCAACGGACTAAAGGTCATTGTGGTCGAAAACCATAAATTACCCCGAGTTTCTTATCAGCTATACGTTGATGCTCCAGATATTATTCAGGGAGAAGACGCCGGATATATTGATTTTGCCGGACAACTCCTCAACAAAGGAACGACGTCTAAATCCAAGGCTGAGATCGACGAAGCTGTGGATTTTATGGGTGCCAGTATGAGTACCAGCGCGAGTGGTGTTTTCGCCAGTTCACTCTCTAAACACAGCGAAAACTTAATGAAAATAGTATCGGACGTTGTGAAAAATCCAACTTTCCCAGAGGCAGAATTTGAAAAAATTAAAAAACAAACGCTTTCTGCTCTGGCACAAAACAAAGAGAACCCCGAAGCAATTGCTTCCAATGTATCCGATGTGTTAACATATGGTAAGGATCATCCTTACGGAGAACTAGTAACGGAAGAAACGGTAGAAAAGATTACGTTGGCAGACGCCAAGGGATATTATCAAAAGTATTTCAAGCCCAACTATAGTTACCTTGTGGTCGTAGGAGATACGGACATGGCAAAGACCAAAGCATTGGTAATGCAATATCTTGGGGACTGGAAAAAAACGGATAAGGTAGAAAAATTTGATTATCCGGTACCAGCCGCACCTGATATGACTACGGTTGATTTTGTTAACAAGAGCGGGGCGGTACAATCTGTCATAAATATAACCTATCCGGTTAATCTAAAGCCTGGTTCGGATGACCTCATCAAAGCTTCGGTTGCAAACACCATTTTAGGAGGATTTTTCCAGAGTCGATTAAATGATAATTTACGAGAAACCAAGGCTTATACATACGGTGCCCGTAGTCGCTTGAGCTACGATAAAAATGTAGGATATTTTCTTGCTTCGGCCAGTGTTCGTAACGAAGTAACCGACAGTAGTTTGGTAGAGTTTATGAAAGAACTCAATACCTTGCGAGATGTTAAAGCGCCATTGGAAGAGGTAGAACTGGCTAAGTCCGTAATGGCTGGGAATTTTGCTCGCTCGCTAGAACGCCCCGAAACGGTAGCCCGTTTTGCGCTGAATACGGCTCGCTATAATCTACCAAAAGATTACTACGCCACCTATTTGGAAAAATTGAGTAAGGTGACTCCGGAAGATGTAGAGGAAATGTCACAGAAGTATTTTTTGACCAAGAATGCGCACATTATTGTGGTTGGAAATCAGGATGAAGTAGCCGAAAAGCTGGGTAGTTTTTCTGCCGATGGAAAGGTCCATTACTATGATGTGTATGGTAACAAAGTAGAAATGAATAAAAATACCGTTCCGGATGGTTTGACCGCGCAGACGGTGGTAAATGATTATATCAAAGCGGTAGGTGGAAAAGACAAGTTGATGGCGGTCAAAGAAGTTTATAGTATGGCTTCTGCTTCGATGCAGGGGATGACCTTATCGATGGAAAATTATCAGATGGGCAACGAAAAATTCGCCAATAAAGTGACCATGATGGGGAATGTCGTTCAGTCCGTAACATTTGACGGTACCAAGGGAAAGATGGGTGGTATGCAAGGAGAAAAGATGATGGAAGGGGAGGAAGCAAATTCAATGAAAGGGAACGCACTGATTTTTCCAGAACTACATTACGATCGACTGGACTACGAATTGAAATTATCGGGAACCGAAAAGATAGATGGAAAAGAGGCATATAAGCTAATCATTTCCAGTCCTTACGGGAAGAAAACGACCGAATATTTTGATGTGAATACTAAACTAAAAGTAAAGTCCATTACCGAAGAAGGAGACGTTACCTACTCTGATTATAAAGCAGTGGATGGAATTATGTTTCCTTTTCAGATGAAAGCTTCTGGTGGAGGAATGCCAATGCCTTTGGTGATGAAAGTGGAAAAAGTAGAAGTGAACAAGGGAATTGATGCAGCCATGTTTAAGTTGGATTAAAGGATTTTAAATTCGATAATTAATTATTAACTTTAGGTCCCGAAGAGGCCGATGGAATCAAAACATCGGCCTTTTTCTATAGAAAATTTTGAAGTATCTTTTTTTCTAAGGATCGATTAAAAAATAAGTTATAAAGGTTTGAGTTGATTATTTTGCGGCTAATCGATTCCATAAAAAACGATTAACGATGATTCAAATATTTATTACCGGAGGAACCTTTGACAAAGAATATAATTTTATCACGGGGGAGCTTTACTTCAAAGATACACACCTTAAAGAAATGTTTGCCAGAGGACGTTGTACCCTGGATATTGATCTAAAAACCCTGATGATGATCGATAGTCTGGAGATGACCGCGGAGGATCGGGATATTCTGATTCATAATTGTCGCAAATCAAAGCATAAGTGCATCCTCATTACGCACGGGACTGATCGGATGGTTATGACGGCCAAAGAACTGGCGGCAGCCGCTATTCCAGATAAAACGATTGTTTTGACTGGAGCCATGATTCCATACGCTTTTGGTACCTCTTCCGATGGATTTTTTAATTTAGGTAGTGCGTTGGCTTTTTCTCAAACGTTGGCTCCCGGTGTTTATGTGGTAATGAATGGCCGATATTTTGATTGGTCAAATGTGCGAAAAAACCGGCAAACCGGTAATTTTGAGGAACTTCCTCAGGAACAATCTATTACTTAAAGTGTTTATATTTGACTAATGCGAATCATGGGTTGAAAACTTAGCTTATCCTTTGTCTGTTTATCAAAAACTTTCTGCTATTTGCCGCTTGCTTCTGGCTTCTGGCTTCTTGCTTCACTCGACCGCGATAGAAGAGGGCAAGAAGCCAGAAGCGAGTAGCAAAAAGCAGAAACAATATAACCTTTGAAATTGATCTTGCTCTATTTAAGAAATTTATTTTTAAACCCTGATTCGCATGACTAATTAATTCAACAACTTCAAAAAACATTTTCGTATGTTATCAAAAAAAATGCAAAAAAAACTAAATGAACAGATCAAGATTGAGGCAGAATCTTCTCAAGTATATTTAGCGATGGCCTCCTGGGCAGAAATTCAACCCGGTATTGATAATGTAACTGCTTTTTTTTATCAGCACAGTGAGGAAGAAAGACAGCATATGCTTAAGTTAATCCACTTTGTCAACGAGCGAGGAGGATTTGCCACGGTTCCCGCACTCCCACAGCCCCAATTGACTTTTCCTTCTATCAAGCACGCTTTTGCTGCGCTCTTGAAGCACGAAGAATTCGTTTCCGAAAGTATTAATAAATGTATTGAGGTTTCTTTAGAAGAAAAAGACTACGCAACGAATAATTTTCTTCAATGGTACGTCGCCGAGCAAATCGAAGAAGAAGCGCTTGCTCGCACTATGAACGACAAACTAGAGTTGATCGGAGATGATAAAAGTGGAATGTATCTTTTTGATAAAGATATTTTGACGATCAGCATAGATATTGAACAATAAAGTTTAACACCTCGACAGGATTATGCCTAAGAAATGCTGTAAGAAAAAATGTTGTAAAAAATACAAGAAGAAGAACGGAAAGAATTGTAAAAAGTGCCCCAAAATTTGTGTGAAATGTAATCTATCTATTGAATAATGCTGATCTGTTAATTTATGGAATATCTAGGACTTCTATTCGAAATTATTTTTCTAGTTATCGGAATTTATCTCTACTTGTTTGTCAGGGGATTTGTTACTCAAAAAGACCCCGAAAAACAGTTGAAAATGGACGAATTCCGCAAGGAAAACGGCTGGTGGCTACGTTTGGCGGCGATTGCCCTGATTGCGGTAATGACGCTAAATATAGCCTTACATATCCAGCAATTATTAACCTAAGTAATGGCTAAATAATACCTCATTCCTTATTGATTTGTGGCTGGTACTTTTGTATCAATATTTCGTTGAAAAGCCTCGTCGATGCTACGGCATCGCCTACGTTTTTCGCCTTATCTTGAAACAAAATTCCCTTGCCAAAAGGCAATACTTATTTTTTATCCATTACTAAAACTGGCATAATCCCCCATTTTATAGGGGTTCTATGCACTAAATTGCTTATTATTGTGGTTATGGTTTACTAGTTTGTGATGAATTAGGACGAACCCGATTTTGGGATATTTTCTTTGGCAATTAGAAAAATCAGAGAAACTATCAATTTCGAATCATCGAAAGTATTTTGCTCTTATGAAAAAAATCTTACTCCCGACCTTGATGGTATTCCTACTATCGGGTCTTTCTTTCGCCCAGAACATGGCTTCGGTAGAGAAGAGTTTCTTTAGCACTGACCAGGTCCATTCGCTAAACCTTAAATTTAATCAACAGGACTGGCTGTATCTCCTGGATAGCTTACGAATTCAGGGAGATGGTTATCTGTTGGCAAATATAGAAGTTGACGGAAAATTATATGAAAACGTCGGCGTCCGATACCGTGGCTCCAAATCTTTTAAAACGGGTAGCAAACGCAACGCCTTTAATATCAAGTTGAACTATATCAACAAAAATCAAAACCATCAGGGCCACAAAAAAATCAAACTTTCCAATGCGCTCCGTGATCCCAGTTTGTTACGGGAAGTAATGGGATATGAAATTGCGGGTAACTATCTGCCAACTCCTAAAGCAGGATACACTAACCTGAGCATTAACAAGGAAAATTATGGGTTATTTATCGCTATCGAACCAGTGGATAAAGTCTTTCTGACCAAACACTATGGCGAAGCGGAGGGGAGTCTTTTCAAGGCGGCTTCTGACTTGCCTGATAAGATGTCCAAGAGTTGTAAGAATAAAATCTACGCTGCCCTCGAATACGAAAAGGATATTTCCTGTTACATGGGCAATTTTGAAATTAATTCCGACGCAGGATGGGATGACTTAATCGAGCTGACCGATATTCTCAATAATCGTCCTCAGGATATCGAAAAAGTACTTAACGTAGATCGTACGCTTTGGATGCTGGCTTTTAATAATGCGATTGCTAACCTAAGTAGCTATACGGGACAGCACAGCCAGAATTTTTATCTATATAAAGATCAGTATGGTCGATTTAATCCGATTGTTTGGGATTTAAATCTGGCATTTGGTAGTTATAAAAATACCGGAATGGGATCTGATCTGGATTTAAAAGGACTACAAACGATGGACCCGTTATTGCATCTGGATGATGACACCAAACCATTGATCAGCCAATTGTTAAAAAAAGAAGAATACAAGAAAATTTACCTCGATCATATTCGAACGATTATCTACGATCATTTTGTGAATAATAAATATGCCACCAGAGCACAGGAATTACAAGCCATGATTCGTCCGTCTTTTGATAAGGATCCAAATAAATTCTATACGACCGCCGAATTTGTTGGTAGTCTTACCCAGACTACCGGTAAACGAAGCAAGATTCCAGGTTTGGTAGAGCTGATGTCCAAGCGGGCGCGATTCCTTAAAAAGCATCCAGAACTGGCGATTTTTCCACCAGAAATCAATGAGGTAAAACTAACGCAAAGAGAAAAATTTTCGACCAGGGAAATAAAAGATTTTCAATTTGTGGTAACGGTAAAAAATCGGGCAAATCGCGTAAAATTATTCTTTCGTCCCAACCCTGAATCTCCTTATGAGTCGGTATATTTAGCGGACGATGGCAAACATAATGACGAAGCGGCAGGTGACAAAATATTTGGAATTACGGTTGCGCCAACCGATGGCCAGGACACACTTGAATACTATTTTCAAACAGAAAATGCAAAGGCTTCCGGATTCTATCCACGCAATTATATGTACGAACCCGGAACGATCTCGCTCAAAGAATTAAACAAATAACAATATTCCTAAATGCGCTTTTTGCATTTGGACGAAGTTGTTAAATAACTTCGACACCTGAGTAACACCTTTGCCAAACAACTTCATTGTTTTACCAAACAACACTTATTTGACGCATGGCGAAGTATATCTATTGGTTTCTTTTTATTGGTTTATCCTCCGTTTCGTACGGTCAGGATTTGTACGATCTGAACCAAGTCGTGGATATTTACCTGGAATTTTCCGATCCACTTTGGGAATCCAAACTGGACTCTCTTAAACAAGTTGGTAATGACGGTCGACTAATCGGAAAAGTAAAAATAAAAGGGGTCACTTACGATAGCGTCGGTATTCGCTATAAGGGAAACAGTTCCTACTACAATGTGCGAAAAACTAAATCCAGCAAACTTCCTTTCAATCTGAAAGCCAATACCATAATAAAAGGACAGCGCTTTCCAGGCGATGTAAAAACCATTAAACTTTCTAATGTTTTTCGAGATCCTAGTTATCTGCGTGAAGTACTTTCTTACCAGATCGCCGGAAATTATTTACCCGCGCCCAAAGCCAATTTCGCGAGGGTATACGTCAATAACAAGTTGATTGGATTTTACAATAATACGTCTTCCGTCGATGATAAATTTTTAACAGAATATTTTGGTGATGACCAGGGAACACTGGTTAAATGTGATCCGAGTTGGAATTCCCAACCCCATAATAAATGTAGTAAGGGCGAGAAGGCGTCTCTGATGTATCAAGGAAAGGACACGACTTGTTACTATGCGAACTATGAAATGAAGTCTGACTACGGTTGGAGTTCGTTGGCTGACCTTACCTATACGCTAAATAAAAATCCCGAAGAGCTAGAGCGCAAACTTAATGTTGATCGGGCTTTATGGATGCATGCTTTTAATAATGTACTCGTTAATCTGGATAGTTACGCCGGACGTCTTTGCCATAATTACTATTTATATCAGGATAGTTTTGGTGTTTTTCAACCGATTCCCTGGGATATGAATCTCTCCTTTGGTGGTTTCCGTTACGCAGATGAAAAGAGAGCGCTCGATAATGAAGGACTTCAGCAGTTAAGTCCTTTCACACATTATAAAAGTCCTAACCGGCCATTGATCAGTCAGGTATTGGCCACACCACTGTACCGTAAAGTTTACATTGCTCACTTGAAAACGATCCTGGAAGAATTTTTTGTTTCCGGAAAATATCAGTCGCTGGGTAATCAAATTCAATCACAGATTATTCGCTACGTGCGGGAAGATGCTAACAAATTATATCCCTACGAAACATTTCAGCAAAACCTTACCACCACTAGTGAGGCGGAAGGGGTAAAGATCATTGGTATCAATGAACTGATGAAAGAACGAGTTGCTTATCTGCAAGCACACCCATTACTGACAAAAACAGCTCCTGTAATCAGCCAGGTTAAACATGAAGTCAGAGATTCACAGGTAGTGATTACCGCTAAGGTAACGGATGCAGAATCCACGTATCTCTGTTACCGTACTGGAAAATATGCGCCCTTTCAGCGGGTGAAAATGCTGGATGATGGAGCAGATTTTGACCAGGCGGCCAACGACCAGCGTTATGGATGGAAAATTCCTTACCAAAAAGGAATAACTTATTATTTGATCGGGGAAGCAGAAAAAACCGCTTCGACTGCTCCCGCTCGTGCCGCCATGGAATATTACGAGGTACCCTGATTCTTAAAAATATTGGGTAGCTGGTTTTACTTCATGATTCGATTTTAGGAGAAACCCATGACCAAAATAAGCGTATAAAAAATTCAGTAATAATGTCCAAGTGTAGGTTATTGCTGATTTTAATAGATAACATGATCACCAAAAACATGACTAGAACTTTACTTTATTGCCTGATACTTTTCTGTAGTATCCAACTCACCTTTTCCCAAACGCCCGACCGTCCCAACGCCTTTACCGGTAAAAGGCTCTGGAGCGATCATCAAACCACCAACGGAGGATCTTTTACCAATTTTGGGGACTACGGAAGTGGTTTCGAACTGGCCTATTTACGAAATCTGGGACCATACTTTAATTTTGGAGTTCCTGCTCAATTGATGGTCATTGACCTGCCAGATGAGTTGGATAATCTGACGACTTTTGGTATTGATGCCATTGGTCAATTTCAATTATACCGTCCCGGAGCAAGGGTTATTCCTTACGTATCTACGGGCGTAGGTGGCGTACTGGAATCCTGGGAAAACCTGAATTTCCAGTTGCCGATTAATCTGGGAGTCAATATTCGATTCGGCGATCATGCCTTTGTCAATACACAGGCTGGATTTAGAAAATCATTAGGCGGCAACCGCGATCATTTTCAGTACGGTATCGGACTTGGTTTCTATTTGGGAAAAGTAGACGAAACCAAAAAAGAAGTTAAAATCAGAGATAAAGACGGAGATGGAATTGAAGACTTTAATGACGACTGTCCGGAAATTCCGGGAGTAGCAGCCTTTAAAGGATGCCCGGATTCGGACGCGGATGGGATTGAAGATCGTGTTGATATTTGTCCGAAAGTTCCTGGAACCAAAGAAACCAACGGCTGTCCCGATGCGGATAAAGACACCTTTGCCGATGATGTGGATGATTGTCCAAATACGCCTGGAACCCTAAACGGTTGCCCGGATGATGACGGAGATCGTATTGCCAATCAAGATGACAAATGTCCCAATGAAGCCGGCCCAGCTTCCAATCAGGGTTGCCCGGTGGCGGATCGAGATGGAGACGGTGTACCCGACTCAGAAGATCAGTGTCCCGACGCAGCAGGTCCACTGAATGGTTGCCCGGATGGAGATAACGATGGTTTTGCGGATAATATTGATCGGTGTCCAGAAGCGGCTGCGCCGTTAAGTAAAGATGGCTGCCCGGAGATCAAAAAAGAAGATAGAGAAGTGTTGGACTACGCGGTCCAGGCCGTACAGTTTGAATTTTCGAAGGCCAAGCTAAAGCCTGTTTCTTTCCCTGTGCTGGATCAAGTGAGAGCCGTGCTAGATAAATATCCTGGCTATCAGCTACAGATTAGCGGGCACACAGATAGCGTCGGAGATGCCGCAGCCAACGAAGCATTGTCCGTCAAGCGGGCTAATTCTTGTTATCTCTACTTAGTTTCCAAAGGTGTAGATGCCAATCGCCTGATTGTAACAGGACTTGGAGAATCCCAACCCATTGCGGATAATAATACGGAAGAAGGACGCTCGTTGAATCGACGGGTGGAGTTTATGGTGGTGCCGAAGTAGGGGAGGTGCTTTGCGCGTTGAGTCGCTTCGCTTGTTGATCCGTGGCTTGCAGCCAGGACAGGGATGTTGAACGATTGAGTAATTTTTTCACTAGGTCAACTGCTTATTATTGGGTTTACTTTTTTGTTTAAAAATTTTTGAATTTTATGTGAAAGGATGGAATTGTTACTTTCTTTTGAGCTGCAAGTATAATTTAGTAATCTTTGTTTATGCCGATATGAGGTTGAAAATCTGGTTTTTGGGTGGGTGTAGGTGAGTTGTCGATAATTATGAAAAATTCACGCATATTACTAGAAATTCTAGGTATTAATAGGATTATTTTTAAAAATACTCTATCTTGCGTGAAAAATTCACGTAATGATTATAAGATTCATTGTAGAAAATCTATTCTCTTTTGGTGAAAGAAGGGAATTTAACTTACTTCCTAGCCCAAGACATTCAAGGCTATCACATCATAAGTACTCATTAAATAATTTTGACTTTCTGAAGTTATCTGTTATTTATGGCGCTAACGGATCAGGTAAATCTAATTTAATTAAGTCAATTTCTTATTTAATTGATTTGATACTGGAAGAAGAAATTCCATCTCGTTTTCAACATCATAAGTTTAAGTTTCATGACAATATAAAGAACGTTGAAGTATTATTAGGAATTGAGTTTATTAGTGATGGAATTCCCTTTGTCTACGCCATAAAATTGAATGAAGGAATAATTCTTCACGAAGAATTATTTATCTCAGGTATGGGTAAGAAAGAAGATTCCCTAATTTTTGAAAGAGAAACAAATAAAGATGGAAAAATAAACACAAAATTTTCTGATGATTTCCAGCAAGATTCAGAAAGTAAAACGCTTAAAAAAGTTATTGAGAAAAACTTAAGTAAACCAGACAAGCCATTACTAAAACTCTTATCTACATTAGATAATCCGTTCTTATTAGATTTAGAAAAAGCATTTAAATGGTTCGAGAGGACTATCCAGATTATAACTCCTTCTTCAAAACCTGCCGCATTAGCTCACAGAATTGACACTAATGTCAATTTTCGTAAGTATGCTAATGATACAATGTGCGCATTCCATACTGGGATTAAAAATATTAGAGCTGAAAAGAAATCTTTAGTTGAATTTTTTGGTGAGGATAACATTGGCGAATTAGATGAATTAATAAAGGAGCTAGAAGATTCTCCAAAGCAAATGATAGGAATACGTACTAGAATGGAAGAAGAGATTGTACTAGTAAAAGAGAATAATGAAGTATTTGTAAAAAGATTAAGATTAGAACATCACGGCTTAAATAATAAAACTGCTTTTTTCTATATTAATGAAGAATCTGATGGAACGGTACGTTTGTTAGACTATATACCAGCATTTCAAGATATCGTTAGTAAAGAAAAAGTTTACATAGTTGATGAAATTGAAAGAAGTATTCATCCTCTTTTAATTAAAGAATTAATTAGTAAATTTTCAAGTGATTCAAACTCAAAGGGTCAACTGATTTTTAGCACTCATGAATCAAATTTGCTTGATCAGGAAATATTTAGGCAAGATGAGATCTGGTTTGCTGAAAAAGATAAAAATGCATGTACAGACTTATATCCATTAAGCGAGTTCAAAGAGCATCACACAAAGAATATTAGAAAGGGGTATCTAAATGGCAGGTATGGAGGAATTCCATTTTTAAGCAATTTACAAGATTTAAATTGGAATAAGTATGCCATTACTGAATAAGAGAAAATACGAAAAGAAAAAGCCTTGGCGAGATGCAACAATTTTTATTGTCGTTTGTGAGGGTAGTCATAAAGAGCCTGAATACTTTAATTTCTTTCATTTATTGACGAAAAAAATAAAGGTCGTAGCAGTTCCTAGTCATGATGGGAAAAGTTCTCCAATTCATTTAATACCTAATGCACACGAAGCTATAGAAAAGCATAATTCAGATGATGGAGACTTTGAATTATGGTTTGTTATAGATGTAGATAGGTGGGGAGGGCAAATACACGAATTACAAAAAGAAGCTTCACAAAACAACTGGAATGTAGTCATTTCAAATCCTTGTTTTGAAGTATGGCTTAATGATCACTTTGAATCACCAAAGCCACCTGCACAAAATGAAGAAAATTGTAAAAGTTGGAAAGCTCATGTTCATAATGAACATGGAGGCTTCGATCATACAAAGCATCAAACCTATCTTGAAAGAGCGATAAAAAATGCAAGTGCTAAGTATAGTGAAAATGGGTATATACCTGATATAGGAAAAACACAAATATTCACGCTCGGCAAGAGCATTTTTGAATTAACCAAATTGGAACTTAAAAAGTACTTTGGATAAAGGAACTGTCGACAACAAACCAGTATGACGTCAGACTCCTAAGGTCGTCCGCCGCATACTGGCAGACGCTAAACTCAACTTAAACAAGCGAAGCGCCTCAACACCTCAACAACAAAAATGCGTTACGAACGAAAATACCGAATCGAAAACCAATCCCTCGGATTTGTCGAACAAATGATTCGTCATCACCCCTGGGGATTTCGTCCTTTATTTCCAGACCGACAGGTGAACAATATTTATTTTGACACACCAGGGATGACCTGCTACAAAGAAAATGTGGCAGGTATCGCGGAGCGAAAAAAATATCGGGTGCGTTGGTACGGAGGTTTAACAGAGTCAGAAGGGACAAAAAACCAGCTGGAAATAAAAATAAAAAATAATGCGTTGGGCGATAAAGAGCGATATGCGTTTCCAGGATTTTCATTATCCATTTGGAATAAATTAGGAACCTTGGTGGCTAATTCGCTTTCCCGTCCATTGAGTTTAGTTCCCACCTTATTAAATTCCTACCAGCGATCCTATTATGGATTAGCCACCGAAAAATTCAGAATAACCATTGATCGAAAGTTGGGCTATTGTCCACTGATTCAGGAAAATCAGCAACCGGAGATTCGTCATCTGGACGAAGCCATCATTGTGGAAATAAAATACGATGAGACCCTGGAAGCAGAAGCCAATCAGGTATTACAGTATATCCCGTTTCGGGCTACTAAAAATTCCAAGTACGTTACGGGGATTGAAACGGGTATTTAATAGCTAAATGCTAATAGCAAAGCTGAGCTAGAACTTTGGACAAAGAATACTTTCATTATCGAAATCTCCCAGGTACAAAATAGAAAATTCAAAAGATTGCTGTCCCTGCTGGTGAACCGTCAGATCGTCCAGGTTGACATCGTAGCTTAATCCAAATAAAACCCCTTTCCATTCCATTCCAACCATTGCGATTAGAGCATCCAGACTAAAAGAATCATCTTCGTTGCTGACGGGCCGTGCCCAGAAGCCAAATTGTATTGCATTACCAGAATACGTGTCCACGGGAACTCTAATATTCGATCCGGCGGTTAATTCCATGTGTGGACCTTGCTTGGAAAATAAAGCACGTGGAATCAGAGACATTCGTTCTCCGATGGGAAACTGTAAGCTTAATTGACCACCGTAGCGCGCGTATAATTTGCTATCACCTCCTGGAACTTCTACGCCGCCGGGTAACTCTGTGGCGGGATAAAAAGAAACATTTGGTTCTAATACGTGATGCATGGAACCACCTACGTTGAGTACCGTTTTTTTACCGAGTTGAATAGTATAGTTTAATCCAACGTTCAAGTCTGAAAAAGAGATGATGTTAGGTGGTAGATTTTCTCCGGTTCCAAGGGTAAATCCATCAATACCGTTAAATTCATCGTCAAAGTTCAGTCGCTCGTAACCAATACTACGTTTGGTGAGTCCCATTTGAAATCCACCGGAGAGGGTCTGAGAACTTTCGTATCCGAGCGCCTTATGAAAAGATCCGCTAAGTGCAATTTGATTAGTCTCAAAATCAATTCCACCGACCTGATCACTAAAAAACATCAAGCCAATCCCAATCGCATCCTTGTAACGGGAGTTGCTCGTTACATCGAAGCGAACATCGACTGATGCCGAAAAGGTTTGATAGGGTTGATCAAAAACACCTCTCCACTGATCCCGATAAATCATTCCAACCCGATAGCGACCGGCGAAATTACCCGTCATGGCTGGATTGAGCGCCAGAGGAGCAGCGTAAAATTGGGTGAAATGTTGATCTTGTGCGTTGACAGAAAATGCCAGTATGCAGACCAAAAAGAGCAGTATTATTTTTTTCATGTTCAGATAATCGGTTGTACGAAACAGCAAAGTTAAGCTTTACTAGGATATTCTACCCTGATTTATGGTATTTAAAAAGTCTAGTAGATGGTAAAGTTTCTAAAATTTGAAGCAAAATCACGAGAATTCCTGAATAACTCTACTGAAAACGCCTTTGGACATAGATATATTATATTATAAAAATCGTGCCTATCAATTTGTTGGAGTGTTTGCCAAGTAATACTTATCAATCAGCTTACTCATTTAGATAAGCGGATTGATACGGTATTTAAATATTTTTACTACTTTTAGTCTGAATTAAAAGCTGTTTAAGAAAATCCACGGCATTAAGGAACGAGGATTAAATAGATTAAGAAATTTTGAGTAGGTAGTTTTTGTGTATAACGAGTTGAAAAACACAGACATAGCCGTAGCTATGGCGCGTATTTTAAACGAAGTTAGGCACAAAAAATATTAGTCATAATTCTGAATCTATTAGATCGTTGTTCCTAAGCACTTAATCGTAACTTTTTTTATTCTTGAACAACTTCTTTATACAACCTCTATGATTTACGCCATCTGCCCTTTAAGTGTGGTTCCTATTCGAAGCAGCGCTTCGGATAAAAGCGAAATGGTTTCCCAATTGTTATTTGGTGAAATGGTAGAGGTGATAGAACAAAGAGGTGGTTGGGCGAAGGTCCGGTGTCTTTGGGACAATTATATCGGCTGGACGGATCGCAAGCAACTCAAAATTCTACCGGAGGAAGAAATTCAGATTTATCAAAAAAAATATGCCCTCAGCCTGGAATTATTTCACGGAGCGATGGCGGATGGCTATTCTCTACCCATCACCATCGGTGCTACCTTGCCCCGTTTTGATGGATTAAAATTTCATTTAAATGGCAGTAGTTTTAATTTTAGTGGTCAGGCCATTGAACCGACTGAAGTAACCCAGGAAAGTGGTATGCTCCTAAAAATTGCCCGACGATATTTATATGCACCTTATCTTTGGGGTGGGCGGTCTCCTCTGGGCATTGATTGTTCCGGCTTTACGCAAATGGTCTACAAGATGATTGGTATTTCTATTCCCCGGGATGCTTCTCAGCAGGTAGAAAAGGGACGGTTGATTGATTTTGTCGAACAAGTTCAACCCGGTGATCTTGCCTTTTTTGAAAATAAAAAAGAGCGGATTGTCCACGTCGGGATCGTGATGCCCGAAAGAAAAATTATTCATGCTTCCGGTCAGGTCCGTATCGATCAAATTGATCATTTTGGAATCTTTAATACAGAGCAGGATAAGTATACCCACAAACTAAGGGTTTTCAAACGCTTACTTTCTGACGAGTCGCCAGAGGCCAATCCCGAAGATTTAGAGGTTCTTGATAATCCTAATCAGGTGGCGTTGTTTTAATTTTCTATGGAGGGTCTTCTCCATAGCCGTCAGGTTAAAAAATAAAAAAAGCTCAAACCAACATTCCCGGGTTGAGCTTTTTTAAGTCTATTAGTCCTCTTTCTACGTAAGAAGAGCGCTAACTGGCTAACCAGCCAACTAGCGATCTACCTACACCGCCTGCAAGATATCATACTGCGTCAAAATATGTAATCCACCCGCTTTATCCTTGGCGATAACCGCTGGAATTGTTTTATTTATAAAACCCGTCAATTGTCGGTAGGGGAGATCTTCGTTGACGATTGGGAACGCTTCACCCATGATCTCTTTGATAGGCTGATCTGTTTTGTTTTCTTCCTTGGAAAGTAAGAAGTTTAGGACAGAAGATTCGGTTATGGAACCTACAATCTCGTTTTCTCCGTTGACGATCGGCATCTGTGAAATATCATTGTGCTTCATCTGATCCAATGCTTTTTGGATGGGGTCGTTGACATTGAGGGTCATAAAATGTTTATCAGACTTTCGAGCAATGAGATCACTTACCTTTAATTCAGTATCTAAAAAACCTCGATCGCGCATCCAATCATCATTATAGATTTTTCCGATGTAGCGACTACCATGATCGTGTACTAAAACAACCACTACGTCGTCAGGGCCGAGGTGATCTTTTAATTGACGAACCCCACAAAAAGCAGATCCCGCAGAATATCCGAATAACATCCCTTCTTCTTTTGCCAGGCGACGCGCCATGACCGCACCATCTTTATCCGTTACTTTTTCGAATCTATCAATCAGTTCAAAATCCACATTTTCAGGTAGAATATCTTCTCCGATTCCTTCGGTGATATAAGAATAAATTTCTTTTTCGTCGAATTCACCCGTTTCGTGGTATTTTTTAAAAACAGAACCATAGGTGTCAATGCCCCAAATCTTGATGTCAGGATTTTTTTCTTTTAGAAATTTGGCGCAACCAGAGATGGTGCCACCCGTTCCAACTCCTACTACAAAGTGGGTGATTTTACCCTCAGTTTGTTTCCAGATTTCTGGCCCGGTGGATTGGTAATGAGCTTCTCGATTGGCTAAATTGTCGTATTGATTAAACCAAAAAGAGTTGGGAATTTCATTACTCAATCGCTCTGCTACCGAATAATAGGAGCGAGGATCGTCAGGGGTTACATTCGTCGGACAGACAATTACTTCGGATCCCATCGCTCGCAATAAATCCAGTTTTTCTTTGGACTGTTTATCGCTAGTAGTAAAAATAGTTTTGTATCCTTTTACACAAGCAGCCAATGCCAATCCCATTCCGGTATTTCCACTGGTACATTCTATTATGGTGCCACCGGGTTTAATCTTTCCTTCTTTTTCAGCCGTTTCTAACATATTCAGGGCCATACGATCCTTGGTAGAATGCCCTGGATTGAAGGTTTCTACTTTGCAGAGAACTAAAGCCGGTATATCACTGGTAATCTTGTTAATTTTTACCATCGGTGTGTTACCGATGGTTTCCAGGATGTTATTTTTATAATGCATGGTTTAATAATTTAATTTTGGGAAAGCGGTTGCTCCAGGAAATATTCCTTTCTGGTAATTGTCTGTTACTTACGCAACCTGTATGCAAAAGATGCAGAGACAAAGGTACGTATTTAGGAACATGTAATGAATAAATTGTAACAATAGAAGTCCTGAAAATTAAACACCTATTATTCCGTCACCTTTTTATCAAAAAAAAGTTGAGGCATTTACGAAAAAAATGCTAAATGGATAATTTTGGTCCGATAGTTAACAGAAAACTGCTTGAATGAAAAGATTATTTTTTTACCCAAACATAAAAACGGTTGTCTTTCCCACCTAAAGCACGGGCGGTCTGTTGAGAGACCACAACTATGACATCATTGGTATGCACTGATTTTGGAATCCTTCCCAGTACTTTGGCGCGTACAGTTTTGCCGTTCATGGGGTTTTTGATGGTAATGTAGGAGCGTAATTTGGCTGTTCGGTGCAGCACTGAGTGACCCGCCCGGTCTTTTAATTCTTTTTTACAATAAGCGGCACCCGCTTCGTTGAATCTTTTTCGGTCCCCGGTTCCTTTTTGGTAGGCCATTTCCTTGAGCCGTTCTTCGGTCCACTCTGGATTGTTTTTGAAATTATGATGACTCGCAGGGATACCGGATTTTTTCAGGTAGCCGACGTGTAAAACCTGGCCAATGTCAAGATTGTGCGTAATGATGGAATTTCGTTCCAGTAGGGTATCAACGGGCATTTTAAAACGGGTTCGGGCAATATTAAAGGCAGTATCTCCCTTACGAACTTTATAACAAAGCGCGTAGTAGGCATCCCGGTTGACGCCTTTGGCCTGGTAACGGAGAATTGATTTTTTAGGAAGTGGAATATGTAATCGCTGACCTGGAGAAATTATATTACCCACAATTTGTGGATTGAAAAAATATAGATCGGCCAATGAGAGACCATAATGTTGTGAAATACTGAAGAGGGTCTCACTTTTCTGGATCGTATGATTAAAGGTGAAATGATTATCGTTGGAGACATTGATAAAAACTGTATCTTGTGGAATGAGACGGGGAATAGTATCGGTCGTAGCATTACCGGATAATCCGAGTAGTAGCAAACCGAAAAAGATCAGTAGTTTTGGTAAGTATTGCATAATGTTTCAGTATGTTCAGGCTAAAATGTCAATTACTATTTCCCTTTGACACACAGACCCTTTTGTAAGAATAGATAAAATTAAGGTTTTTTGAGTAAAAATGATACGCAGTCGATCGGAATAATTCCCGCGCGGTACGATTCGGTCCGCTTTCCGGGTAAGCCTTTGGTGGACATTCGGGGAAAAACCATGATTCAGCGGGTATACGAACGGGCGAGCGAAGCGAAGGAGCTGGACTTGGTGGTGGTAGCCACGGACGATGTACGTATCCGGGATGCAGTGCGGACTTTTGGTGGTCAGGTAGTTATGACCAGGCGGGATCACCCTAGCGGAACTGATCGGGTAGCGGAGGCCGCTTTGCCATATCCGGAGGCCACTTTGATTATGAATATCCAGGGAGATGAGCCTTTTATATTCGCTGAGCAGATTGACCAGTTGGTGCGTTTTATCCGGGAAAGACCAACGCTGGCAATTGCCACCCTTGCGAAGCGAATTACCGAACGAGGCCTCATCGAAAATCCCAACGTGGTAAAGGTCGTCATCAATGCCGAATCACAGGCGCTCTATTTTAGTCGCTCACCCATTCCTTTTCAGAGAGATCCGGCCGTGGCGGCGGTTTACCGAAAACATATCGGTCTGTATATTTATCGCGCTACGGTTTTACAACAAATTACCAGAATGGAGCCTCATCCACTGGAGCAAATCGAAAAACTGGAACAGCTCCGTTGGCTGGGCAATGGCCTAAAAATCGGGGTGGCTGAAACAACGCTTGAATCTATTGCCATTGATCACCCGGAGGATTTAATTCGTCTGGAAAAGTTTATAGACCAATTATGAAATTTTGTAGCAACTGCGGCCATACCGTCTTATTAAAGGATATGAAAGACGATACCCATCCGCGTTTTTTTTGTGAAGCATGCAAGACCATTCACTATCAGAATCCCAATATGGTAGTGGGCTGTTTACCAATTTGGGAAGATAAAATAATGTTGTGTCGTCGGGCGATTGAACCACGGAAAGGATTTTGGAATTTGCCGGGTGGATATCTGGAAAACGGAGAAACGGTGGAGGAGGGGGCCGCCCGGGAGGTTCGGGAAGAAGCGGGCATCAGTGTGGAGGTGACCACTTTACATACCGTATTTAGTATTCCTAAAATTAATCAGGTGTATCTGCATTTTCTGGCACATATGCCCCATCTGAATTACCAGGCAGGGGTAGAAAGTCTGGAAGTAAAAATGTTTATAGAAGCAAATATCCCCTGGGAAGAAATCGCTTTTAGTTCATCTACTTTTAGTTTGGAAAAATATTTTGCGGATCGTAAAAATGGACAACGACAGGTACATCTTGGATCCTATATACGACCGATTTGATATAGGTACTCATACTACTGGACATTTGCGGGTTTGAAGCTACTCCTTTACGTGTCTTGGCTGTAAGCCACAGAGGAGGCAGGGAGGTGAGAATTGGAAGAAATGTCCAGTAGTATGATAGATGCTGGCCTTTCCCGTTCACCAGTTAATCGGCTGATGTACGGGGGATAAAGTGTTGATTTATAATGATAAAAATTAATTTAAATCTGTATTTATTTAATCGCCATTCCTAAACCTACTTTTGTCCAAGTACTCAATGAAATTTATTTTTAGACGTCATATTGTTAAGTGTTAAAAACATATTTTTTTATCTAAATAGTTAACTTTAAGAAAATATATTTCTGGCGCTTTTTTTAAGAGAATTTTATTTGGAAATCTTATCATTCGACAAGTGCGTACGTTGTTAAGTTATGTAAAAGGCTGATAGTCAAACGCTTCCTTTTTTTGCTTACTTTGGAATATCTGTCATTAGAAAAATTATATCAATTAATTATTTACTAATGATAAAAATAATTATGTGAAGATGTACAATGTTTCATTTTTTATTCCGAACTAATTTTATCACTTTTGTAGTCCTCAAAAACGAAAGGATATTTTAATTTCCCGCATGTTTGAGAATGGCTGACTTACTACACACTACTTTGGTCGCCAACTACTTCTCCTTACTATGAATACTTGAGAAACGAAATTACACGGATCTAATTTATTGTTTTATACCCTCTTTTCTGGGTTAAAGAATCTGAAGAATGATTAAAGATTGTGCTACAGTGTGGGATAGCTGTCTGCGAACGATTCGTAAAAATGTGAATTCGCAAAGCTTCAAAACGTGGTTTGAACCTATCCGACCGGTAAGGCTGGAAGAGGGTGCGTTGACGATTCAAGTACCTAACAAGTTTTTCTACGAATGGCTGGAAGAACACTACGTGACTTTGCTGAAAAGAACCATCCGACAGGAACTGGGAGATATGGGACGTTTGGAATACCAGATTCTCATGTCTAAATCTGCTCATGTTCCTACAGCGATTGCAGCGACGGATAAAAGCGATGCCAACACGCCTGGTTCGGTGGATACCGGTAACATAAAAAACCCCTTCGTAATTCCCGGGATACGTAAGCTGAAGATTGATCCACAATTGAACGCTTCCTATATTTTCGAAAATTTTATCGAAGGTGATTGTAATCGACTGGCTCGTTCTGCGGGTATGGCCGTTGCGGCCAAACCAGGTGGAACTGCTTTCAACCCATTGGTACTCTTCGGCGATGTAGGTCTTGGAAAAACACATCTGGCACAGGCCATTGGTAATCAGGTGCTCAGAGAGCAGCTTGGAAAAACGGTGCTTTACGTTTCTTCCGAAAAATTTACCAATCAGATCATCGACTCTATTCGTAATAATGCAGTCAATGATTTTGTCAACTTTTACCAACTGATCGACGTACTGATTGTGGATGATATTCAGTTTTTGGCCAACAAGCAAAAAACACAGGAAATCTTCTTCCATATCTTCAATCAGCTGCACCAAAACGGAAAGCAAATCATTATGACCTCGGATCGCCCTCCTAAAGATTTGGACGGAATGGAAGAACGGCTGATTTCTCGTTTTAAATGGGGTCTGTCCGCCGATCTCGGTACGCCCGACCTGGAAACCAGAATGGCGATTTTAGCGTCTAAAATGGATCAGGAAGGACTGGATATCCCACACGATGTAACCGAGTTTATTTGTTATAATATTAAAAATAATATCCGCGAACTGGAAGGGGTACTGATCAGCCTGGTGGCGCAGTCTTCGCTCAATCGCCGGGAGATAGATCTGGAACTGGCGAAAGAGGTTATCAAGAATTTTGTTAACCAAATGTCCAAGGAAATTACCGTTGAATTTATTCAAAAACTGGTAGCCGATCACTTTGATGTACCCGTTGAAAAACTCAAAGGACAAACCCGTAAACGGGGGATTGTAATTGCTCGACAGTTATCGATGTACCTGGCAAAAAATCTGACCAATAAGTCACTGAAAGCCATCGGTGAGAATTTTGGTGGACGAGATCACTCTACGGTTATTTACTCCTGTAAGGCAGTACAAGATCTGTTGGACACGGATATGATTTTTAAAGACACGGTAACGGACCTGCAAAAGAAGATTAAATTGAACCTAAACGAAAAATAATTGGGTATCATTCCTAAGGAATGAGTTAATAATAAATTTACGTTTTTGGCTTGATCTTTTTGCCGCTAGTCTCGTTAAAAAGCCTCGTGATAGCGCAGCTATCCCTATGTTTTTTGCCTTACTAGCAACAAAAATCTCTAACCCAAAATTCTTAATTTATTAATACTTCATTCCTAAAAGAAAAAAAATTAAGGAAAATCTTGTTCGTAAAGAACAAGGTTTTTTTTATTTTGTTAATTTAATGCGTTTCTCCCTTTTCAAAGGAGGCATTAGTCTTTATTCTAAAATAGAACCAATTTTTTTACTCAATCATTTATTTATGAATATTCAGGAAGTAATCAGCCGGCTAGAAGCGGGCAACAAAAATTTTGTTAATGACAAGCTCGATGGCAAATTACAGAACAGTTCCCGTCGAACGGATTTAACCTCAGGACAAGAACCTTACGCAATTATCTTAAGTTGTGCGGACAGTAGAGTAGTGCCCGAATTGGCTTTTGACGCAGGTCTGGGCGAATTATTTGTGATTCGAGTGGCTGGAAATGTAGCCAATAATTCTTCGATTGCCAGTATCGAATATGCGGTGGCTCATTTAGGAACCACGGTTATTGTGGTATTAGGACACGAAAGTTGTGGCGCTGTAACTGCCGCAATGGGAGGAGGAGACAATGGTCACAACCTCAACCACTTATTGTCTCACATCACACCAGCTTTGGCCGCGAGCGCCGAAGGAGCCGCGGTCAATGATGTGGTTAAGAAGAATGCGGAACTGACGGGACAGGAATTGAAAAATCGGTCGTCAATTATTCGGGATGCCGTAGATAGTGGGAAGGTGAAGATTATCCCGGCTTACTATAATTTGGGATCAGGTGCGGTGGATTGGTTGTAAAGATAGCCGGTATCGGCCATCTATAATAAGAACGCCCTCAAACACATAGGTGATTGAGGGCGTTCTTTGGCTGTCTCCACGCTGTCTCTACGTTGTCTCTACAGATGAATCACCTCATCATAAGCAGCCGCAGCCGCCTCCATCACCGCTTCACTCATTGTTGGATGCGGGTGAATAGATTTTATGATTTCGTGTCCAGTGGTTTCCAGTTTACGGGCGGCTACGACCTCTGCGATCATTTCGGTCACGTTCATACCGATCATGTGTGCACCGAGAAACTCTCCGTATTTAGCATCAAAAATAACTTTGACAAATCCTGTCTTGGCGCCGGCAGCACTTGCTTTGCCCGAAGCAGAAAAAGGAAATTTACCAACCTTAATTTCGTATCCGGCTTCTTTAGCACTTTCTTCTGTATAACCCACGGAAGCGATTTCGGGAACACAGTAAGTACAACCGGGAACATTATTATAGTCGATTGGTTCTGGATGGTGTCCAGCGATTTTTTCAACGCAGGTAATCCCTTCGGCACTGGCCACGTGGGCGAGTGCCTGACCTTTGGTGATATCACCGATGGCGTAAATTCCGTCTACGTTGGTTCTGTAAAATTCATCTACCTCTACTATACCACGGTCGGTTTTGATGCCGAGTGTTTCCAGTCCGAGGTTTTCGGTATTAGGCGCAACTCCTACGGCTGAAAGGACTACATCACATTTTAATTCTTCGATTTTACCCGTTTTACGATCTTTGAGCGTCACGGTACACCCTTTACCTTTGGTGTCAACTTTTTCTACACTCGTATTTGCTCGAACGTTGATTCCCTCTTTTTTAAAAGTACGGGTAAGTTCTTTAGAGATGTCTTTGTCTTCCCTCGGAACGAGGCCTTGTTCCATAAATTCTACAACGGTCACTTCGGTCCCCATTGAATTATAGACATAAGCAAACTCAACTCCGATTGCACCTGCACCAACTACGACCATACTTTTAGGTTGCTTGGGAAGCGTCATGGCTTCACGATAGCCGATGATATTTTTTCCATCGATGGGTAGGTTGGGGAGTTGTCGCGCTCTTCCTCCCGTAGCGAGGATAATACTTTTTGCTTCGAGGGTTTGTGTTTTTCCGTCGGCAGCGGTTACTTCTACTTTTTTGCCACGTACGAGTTTACCCGTTCCCATGACGACGTCGATTTTATTTTTCTTCATCAAAAAAGTAACCCCTTTACTCATGCCATTGGCAACGTCGCGACTTCGGCCAATGACCTTTTTAAAATCAGCTTTGGGATCTTTAACGGTGATTCCGTAATCTTCGGCGTGTTTGATATAATTAAAAACCTGAGCACTTTTGATGAGTGCTTTGGTAGGAATACAGCCCCAGTTGAGGCAAATACCACCGAGCGATTCGCGTTCCACGATAGCAGTTTTAAGGCCTAGCTGGGAGGCTCGAATAGCGGCAACGTAGCCACCAGGGCCACTTCCAACGACAATCAGATCGTAATTCATTGTATTATAGATTTATTTTGATGGTAGTAATATAGAAGTTATTTAAGAATGAGAAAGCTTCTTTTACGGGTGCAAATATAAGGAATTGACGGAAGTAATGACTGATTTTCTGGGTCAGAAGGCATAGAATAAAATGAGTGCATTGCGAATCTCTAGTTTTTGCCTCGGCTGAAAGCCAAGGAGTTTTTCACCAACGAAGAGTAGCAGCAAATTAAACAGCCAAATGTTATAAGTTATTCTTTTAATGATCCTTGATAAAAAAGAAACCCTATATCACGAATGATACAGGGTGTCCAAAATTACTGATACTACTTCTACTTAAGTTTCTTGGCCTTTAAGACCCATTCATTTTTCAGAATATAGTCGGTGTTGAGGTCTAATATTTTATTAATCAAGAGAATATCTTTTCCTTCTAGTCTTGAAATTTGTTCGTATCGATAAACTCCCAAGGCGTTTAGTTTTTCTTCGATGGCAGCATTTATGCCACTAATTACTTTGAGGTCATCAATAATCTCTTCTATATCATCCTTGGGATTTTTTTCTATTTCTCCGTAATCGGAAGAAACAAAACCGGTTTTATTGGTACCGTTTATTCCGTGAGATCGATCTTGCCATTCGCTAAATTTTCTTTTAATCTTATCCAGCGATTTTTCTTTTTTATTTATAGAAAAAGGCGGTAGCATTTCGTTGGGAATTAATTCTTTTTTTAGTTCATCCCTTTCTCTGGCTACTTTTAGCAATTTGAAATGGAGGCTACGATATTTTTCTTCCCACTTTTTCTTCTTCTCCGTGTATTTATTTTTAAACCGCTCTTTTAGTTCTTCCACCTCGGAAGCTGGCAATTGGTTAGCGATTCGCTGACGGTATAGCTGTATTTCCGCTTCTTTATTTTTAATCTCTGTACGTTGAATCGCTAAATTCTTTTCCAGATGGGTCAATTTTTCCTGATTGATGATATTTGACCCGTTGTTTTCATTATTGCGTAACAGATTTTCCAGTCTGATTTTTTCGGTACTCAGCGTATCTAAATGTTCAATCAGGCCCTTTTTTTCGTTATTCAATTCGGATTGAAATCGTATTAAATTTTCCTTTTCGGATTGTAACAGGTTGGCATGTTGTACCAAATTTTGTCGTTCGGATTCAATTTGATAATTGACATTTTTTATTTGCACTAATTCAGACTGTAGTGTTTGAATGGCCAAATTTCGCCAAGTCCAGGCAACCACAAAACCAAGCAAAGCTGCGCCGGACATTAGTACGAACACGGGGATAGCGAGTTGAAGCATGATTATTTTATTTCTTTAAGTATCAGTAGGTTATTGATTAGAATAAAAGTAAATTTGTATCCTAATTTCAATATTGGCCTAAAGATATAAAGAATATAAAATTATCCCAATATCATGGGATATAAAATCAAACTTTATTTGCACTTTGGAATGAGTTAATAATAAATTTACGTTTTTGGCTTGATCTTTTTGCCTTACTAGCAACAAAAATCTCTAACCCAAAATTCTTAATTTATTAATACCTCATTCCTAAACATAATTTTGTCCAAGTACTTATCTGCTGATCAGTTGACTATTCTTACTTCAACCCGGCGATTTTTTTTGCGTCCATTGTTTGTGGCATTGGAGGCAAGCGGTTTTTTGTCACCTTGATAATCAACCTGTATTCGCTGTTCGGCAATTCCAAAGTTTTCCATTAATGTCTTTACACTAAAGGCTCTTATTTTGGATAACTCTTCATTTCGACTGCCTGAACCAACATTATCTGTATGTCCAGTTAAAAGTACCTTTGACTCGGGGTTTGCATTTAAATATGCGTACAGTTTACTCAGATAGTCTTCTAGTTGAGGGGAGTCATCCACAAATTTTGTATTATTATCGTAATATAAATTAAGGGGACGTACCTTTTCTACTTTTTGAGTCTGGTTAACTAATTTTTCTTTTGGTGCTATAAGGTCAAATGAAGCACTTTTCTTTTCAAAACTAAAACTTAGACCGTCAAAAAGTAATTTCCGGTTAAATTTAAGGTCATCCCGCACCATAGACTGGATAATAATATCCTCTTTATTGGTTCCATAACTGATTAACAAATTCCGGATAGCGTCGGCCCGAGCGAAGCCCAAGTCAAGATATCGGGTATTATTACGTTCGTCAGGACTATAATTTCCGGTTAAAACAACATTCCGATCAGGATGCTTTTGTAAATAGTCGACCAGTGATTTGAGGCCCTTTTCCGTTTCCCACGGAACCACTACTTCAGCGCTGGAATGTAGGAAATGAAAATTGGATTGATTGGTGATTTTGAAATCACCGTCTGTCACATTTAAAACTGGTAAAACACTCGGATGGGTGAAGGTTTGTACCGGAACACCAAATTTATTAGCGTACCACCACGAACCACCTACTAACCATATTCCTAATAGGAAACTGGAAAGAATAAGAAAAAGCTTACTCATTATTTCGTTTTTGTCAAAGTATGTTATAAAACTGCCTCTACAACGATTGATTGTAGTGAGTCAGAAAGTAATACGTCTGATGGGACTTTATTATGGTAAGTGTTTCGAGTATAGTGTACTCTTGATTATAATTTTCTCTATAGTAAAAGTATAAGTTAGTTTCCTTAAATCAAAATTTTTAGTGAATATTTATTTTTAATATAATAAGAAACTAATAGCTGCTACTCAGTTCTACGATTAAAATCGCATTGTTGACCCCTATAATTCGGTCGATTTTTAAATAATAATTTTCCTGCATCATAAAAGGTTTTCCCAATTTTATGACATCAAAATGTTGACTAACGACCTTTCCGAGGTGATGAAGACTAAAATGTTTGTCGCTCACCAGACTTAAATACCCGAAAAATTGAATAGTCATTTCTTTAAAGTAGTCGGCTTTCTCATTTCGAACATTTTCCGGAATTTTGAACTTAAAGACCTGTCGGATACTATCACAACCCGATTGTTGGATTTCTAGTTCCATCTTATTTACAAATATAATATTTTCAAAAGTTAATTGCCCTTTTTGGTTAAAATTATGCTCCACTACTTTTTCGTAAGAAGAATCAAAAATGGGTTCGGCACTGCCATAACGACATTTTTTTGGTTCTGAACTACAGGATAGCACCGTACAAACGAGCCCGAAAAGCAAAAAATAATTCAAATTCATATCAAAATGATGCTGTAGTGTCAAAAAATGGTGTGAAAGCTGATAGTATAACATTTTAACCTTGAGATTCGTTATAAAAACTGATTTATTACAAATATTCTAATAAACCCAATTTGTTTAGTTTTGTGGTTTTTTTATACCAATCCGATGATGAATAAAATACTAACTGTTTTAACGTTTTTACTACTAACCCTTCACCTTACCGCTCAGGAAAAAATGCGGGTAGAACGGGGCGATGCCGTCGATAAATCCAAACCGATCTGGAATATTTTTGTAGACCAGGATAACCAAAAATGGGTCGGAAATTCTGAAGGTCTCTTCAAAGTACTTTCCATCAATAACGCGGTCAAGGAACCTTTGCGTGCCGACGAATGGGCTTTATTACAATATCGTAGCGGAAATGCAGATCTCCGGGTTTCTAAAACGGCCCTGAAAAAATTCATTCCGAATCTCACGGATATCAATACTGCCCATCTCGATCAAAATAAACAACACCTGTGGGTTGGTACGACCGAAACTGGACTTTACCAGTTTAGCCTCACTCCGCTACAACTAATTAAGCATTTTACCAGTGATAATTCTGAACTGGAAATTAATTTTATCAATTTTATTGAGATTGAACCTTCTGGCCGCATGTGGATCGGAACACCCGAGGGAGTCGTCTGGGGGCGTAACGGTCGCTGGAATCTGGACGAAAAATATCTGGAATTTGTCGGTGTCGCTTTTAATGGAAGTAAAACCTACATCATCTCGGAAGAATGGCTTTGGGAAGTAACGTCAAAAAATAAATGGAAAGAAATTGTACTTGATCCTCGGCAATTCAAGGGATTGTTAATCGACGCAGAACTGGATAGTAAAAACAGACTCTGGCTCGCTTCCGAGATTATTACCCGCATTGATTCCGAAACTGGAACGATCGAACCATTCGCCGCTCCCGAATACTATACCAGTGAATTTGCTGCCCAAGTCAAAGTTGACCAGGACGATGCATTGTGGGTTGGAACCCGAGATAAAGGACTTTTTATTATTGAAAAGGAAGATGCAATTACGGTTAGTGCGCTGGTGGAGCATCCGATTAGTTGTGGTGCTTTCGAATTTGACGGATCGCTAAAAGTGGTCGTCGAAGGAGGGAAACCTCCTTATACTTATGCCTGGAATAATCCAAAAATGAAAGGGGTAACACCCGGAGGTCTTGCACCTGGTGAATATACAGTTACCGTAACGGATAGCAAAGGGAAAGATAAATCTGCTTCGGTTACCATCAACGATCCGGCCATAAAACTGACCATTAAACAGGATCGACCAGAAAGTGGAATCGGAGCCGGTGATGCTGCTGCTACCCTTACCATTACGGGGGGCGTTCCTGATTATAAAATCAAATGGGACAATCAGGAATCAAAATTGACCGCCGAAAATCTGACCGGTGGTACGCACACCGTTACCGTGACCGATGATGCGGGTTGTTCCAATACGGCTACCGTAGAAATTCAACAGAATATTGCGGATCTGGCCATTAAGATTGAAGAAACAACACCCCTGAATTGTGCCAACTCTAGCGAAGCAGCTTTAGCCGTTTCCATAGAAGGGGGCAAACCACCGTACAGTTTTGCCTGGAATAATGACCAGGCAAAAGGAGAGGCTCCTAAAAATCTGTCCGCAGGCAATTACGAACTCACGGTAAGTGACGCTAGCGGAAAATTTAGTGTAGGAAAATATATGGTTAAAGCGCCTGAGGTTTTGATGTTGACCATCGACGTATCTGCACCCGCCAGTACAGGCAATGCGGACGGAAAAGCCACCGTAAAGGTGAAAGGTGGAACACCGCCGTACACCTACGAATGGGATACCAAGGAGAAGACGGACAGTGCTGCTAAACTAGGTGCAGGAAATCATCAGGTGATTGTGACCGATGCGAACGGTTGTAATACCACCGCCGGATTTACCATTGATGAAAATATTTTATCGCTCAATGCCAGCATAGAAGTTTTGACGGAACTAAAATGCGCAGATACCCAGGATGGAGCTTTAAAAGTAACGGTGAATGGAGGAAAACCTCCCTACAACTTTGCGTGGAATGATGCGAGCGCAACCGGAGAAAATCCTACTGGATTGTCCGGTGGGAAATATACTGTTAAGGTAACGGATGCCAGCGGTAAGTCCAGCGAAGCTTCGGCAGAAATTAAAAGTCCAAGAGTGTTAACCGGAGAAGTAAAAATAACGGCTTCGGCTAACCTTGGAGAAAAAGATGGCAAAGCAAAAGTAAGCGTTAAGGGAGGGACCGGAAAATATACGTATCAATGGAGTAGTGGAGAAACCAAAGATTCGGCTAAAGGTTTGGGAGCTGGTACTCAAAACGTGATAGCTACAGATGAGAATGGATGTACTGTTAAGTTTGATTTTGAGATAACAGAAGACATTTTACCCATGAACGTAACTGCCGAAGCAACCAAAGAAATTAATTGCTATGGTGAAAAAACCGGGGCTTTAGCGGTCTCGGTTAATGGTGGAAAACCTCCTTATAGTTATCAATGGAAAGGAACGGATGCCACCACTGAAAAAGCGGAAAATCTGGCGGCCGGAAAATACGAAATAGTAGTTACCGATGCCGAGGGAACCGCCACTACCGCAACCGTGGAACTGGAAAGTCCAAAAGCCATTGAGGTCACTGCAACCGTTGCCCAAAATGCTTCGGTCAATGAAAAAGACGGAAAAGCGAAATCTAAGGTGACGGGTGGAAAAGGCCCCTATACTTATTCCTGGGATAATGGCGAAAAATCAGACACTGCTGAAAAGCTTGGATTGGGGACGCATACCGTAGATATCAAAGACAGTAATGGTTGTACGGGAACGGTGAGTATTGACATCACGGAAGATATTTTGCCGATGAATGTAACTGCCGAAGCAACAAAGGGTATTGATTGTTATGGTGAAAAAACGGGTGCCCTATCGGTCACCGTCAACGGAGGAAAACCGCCTTATAAATACGAGTGGAAAGGAACGGATGCTACGACTGAAAAAGCGGAAAATCTGGCGGCTGGAAAATACGAAGTAGTCGTAACGGATGCCGAGGGAACCGCAGCTACCGCAACCGTGGAACTGGAAGGTCCGTCTGAAATTAAGGTAGCCGCCGCAGTTGTTCAACCCGCTTCTGCCAATAAGAAAGATGGAAAAGCCAAAGCGACCGTTAGCGGCGGAAAAGGCCCTTACATTTATGCCTGGGATTCTGGAGAAAAATCGGAGGCTGCCGAAAAACTTGGCCTGGGTAGTCATCAGATAGAGATTAAAGACAGCAATGGTTGTACGGCAACTGCCAGTGTGGAGGTCACCGAAGATATTTTGCCCCTGGCGGTTTCGGTAACGGTTGATCAAGAGATTGATTGTCACGGTAATAATTCTGGCGCGGTGACCGCAGCCGTGACGGGGGGTAAATCGCCTTTTAAATATAACTGGAGCAGTGGGCAAACGGGTGCTTCGGTCGCAAAACTGGGTGCTGGTGACTATACACTGGAAGTGGAAGATGCCAGTGGATTGAAGAAAACGGCAAAAGTAAGTTTGGTGCAACCAGAACCTTTAGGAATTGAATTAAAGAAAACGCCCGCTTCGTCGGAGGTATCGAGTGATGGGAAAGTAACGGCAACGGGTATAGGTGGTTCTGGTAAATTTCAATTTACCTGGAGCACGGGCGTTACTGGACCAACGATTGATAAGCTCGCGGCGGGTAGTTATGATGTTTCGGCAAAAGATGAAAATGGTTGTGTCACGGATTTAAAATTTGATTTAAAAAACAAGCAAATTCCGGAATTGACGGCCGCTACTTTACAGAAAGGGCAGACGATGCGACTGGATAAATTATTCTTCAAAGCGGATAGTTCAAATATTGAACCCAGTTCCCTACCAACGATGGATGAGTTGTTTGAATTTCTTACGGAAAATGGTTCCGTGGCCATCGAAATTGGGGGACATACGAACAACATTCCTCCGCACGAATTTTGTGATCGTTTGTCGGAAGAACGAGCCAAGGCGGTGGCTGATTATCTCGTCGGAAAAGGAATTGATCCCCGTCGGGTACTCTATAAAGGTTACGGAAAACGGAAGCCTAAATATACCAACAAGACCAAGGATGGGCGAAGGAGAAATCAACGGGTAGAGGTGAAGGTGTTGTCGATTTAGCGCACGATTCCACAGTTAGGAATGAGTTAATCAAGAAATCAAATAGTGGTGAAATCAAGAGTTTTGCCGTGAAAGGTTTTAACATTCCGATAAAATCAATTTTTGATAAGAAAATGAACCTGAAAGTCTTATGCAGTTTACTAACGATCCTAAAATAAAAGTTATTACCCATCTTTATACAACAAAAATACCTACTAATATAGTTTAATGGTTCCTCCAATTTTCCTACATTTACATTCATCATAAATGTAGCATACCATGAGAACCAAGATTTTTTTCCTCCTTCTGACCATTCTTTTTACACTAAATTTTGAAACCACCGCGCAAGCCCCCGACACTTCCGTCTACAGCGCTTTGGAGTACCGACTCGTCGGCCCCTTCCGTGGTGGGCGTAGTGCAGCCGTCACGGGCGTACCCGGACAAGCCGACCTCTTCTACATGGGAAGTACGGGCGGTGGCGTCTGGCGAACCACCAACGGAGGTAAAGAATGGGAAAATATTTCCGACGGATTTTTTGGCGGGAGTATCGGTGCGGTCGAAGTGGCGAAAAGTGATCCGAATGTAATCTACGTCGGTGGGGGAGAGAAGACCCTGCGTGGCAATGTTTCTTCCGGTTACGGTATCTGGAAAACGGTGGATGCCGGAAAAACCTGGCAGTCAATAGGGCTGAAAAATAGTCGCCACGTACCACGGATTCGGGTCCATCCTACCAATGCCGACATTGTCTACGCGGGGGTGCTGGGAGACATTTATAAGTCTTCAAAAGAACGGGGCGTCTATAAAAGTACGGACGGTGGCAAGACCTGGCGACAAACTTTATTTAGCAACGCGGATGCTGGCGTCGTAGATTTGATTATTGATCCTAATAACTATCGAGTATTGTATGCGACCACCTGGAATGCTCGTCGTACGCCTTATAGTTTTAGTTCTGGAGGAGATGGATCGGCACTCTGGAAGAGTACCGACGAAGGAGAAACCTGGAAGGAGATTTCTAAAAATGAAGGCTTTGCGAAAGGAACTTTGGGGATCATGGGAATCACGGTTTCTGCTGCCAATAGCAATCGTTTGTATGCGATGGTAGAAAATAAAAAAGCGGGCGGTCTGTATACTTCTACCGATGGTGGGAGCAAATGGAAAAAGGTAAACAGTGAACGTAAATTACGACAACGTGCCTGGTATTACACTCGATTATACGCAGATACCAAAGATGAAAATACGGTTTATGTTTTAAATGTAAGATACCACAAATCTACCAACGGTGGAAAATCGTTTAGTACCTATAACGCACCGCACGGTGACCACCACGATCTGTGGATTGCACCAGAAGATCCCAACCGGATGATTATTGGCGACGATGGAGGAGCGCAGGTTACTTACGACGGAGGACGGAGCTGGAGTACGTATTATAATCAACCGACTGCACAATTTTATCGGGTCACCACGGACAATGCTTTTCCTTATCGGATTTATGTTGCGCAACAAGATAATAGTACCATGCGAATTCGTCACCGCAGCGAGGGAGGAAGTATTTCTGAGTCAGACTGGGAAAGAACGGCTGGTGGAGAGAGTGCGCATATTGCCGTTGATCCGGAAAATAACGAGATTGTTTACGGAGGAAGTTACGATGGGTTTTTGACCCGAAAAAATCACGAAAAAAATACGACTCGTTCGATTTCGGTTTGGCCGGATAATCCAATGGGACACGGGGTGGAAGATATGAAATATCGGTTTCAGTGGAATTTTCCCATTATTTTTAGCAGACATAATCCAGATCGTTTATACACTTTTTCACAACATGTGCACGTAAGTGAAAACGAAGGTCAATCCTGGAAAGTGATCAGTCCCGATTTGACCAGAAATGATTCTTTAAAGATGAAATCTTCCGGTGGACCGATTACGCAAGACAATACTTCGGTAGAATACTACTGTACTATTTTTGCGGCGGCGGAGTCACCGCTTAAGGAAGGTCTCTTATGGGTGGGAAGTGATGACGGCCTGATCCACGTGAGTCGGGATGGTGGTGCCAATTGGGAAAATGTGACGCCAAAAGGAATGCCGGAATGGATGATGATTAACAGTATCGAGCCGGGATATTACGACGAAGGTACGGCTTACGTGGCGGGTACTCGTTACAAGTCTGGTGATTTTAACCCCTATATTTATAAAACGACCGATTACGGAAAAACCTGGAAAAAAATGACCAATGGAATTCCGGCGGAACATTTTACCAGAGTCGTTCGGGAAGATCCAAAACAGAAAGGTATTTTGTACGCCGGAACGGAAACGGGGATGTATATCAGTTTTGATGAAGGGAATAACTGGCGTTCTTTTCAATTAAATTTACCCATCGTACCGATTACCGATTTGACGATTAAAGATAATAATTTGATTGTCGCTACGCAGGGAAGAAGTCTATGGATGATTGACGATTTGAGTTTATTACATCAGTCCACTTCCGTGGAAAAAAATACCGATTATCTTTTTAAACCAAAAGATGCATACCGCATGGGTGGTGGTGCCCGATCTCAAAAGAGTTTGACGGCAGGCGCCAATCATCCCAGTGGTGTGATGACCTATTTTAATATCAAGGATTTTGATCCAAAAAAAGATACCATCGTGTTGACGTATCTTAATCCGGGTGGAGATACGCTTCAGATGTATAGTTCTAATGCCAAAGAAAAAAAAGATTCTCTAGCCATTAAAAAAGGAGGAAATTTATTTGCCTGGAATACCCGAATTGATGGAGCTGAATCCTTGAAAGGGATGATCCTCTGGTGGGCGAATCTCAATGGACCAAAAGCGGTGCCGGGTGATTATCAAGTTACGCTTGATATTAATGGTCAGCAACAAACGCAGCCATTTAAGATACTACCAAATCCGAATGCCGAAGCGACGGTCGCGGACATGCAAAAGCAACATGATTTTATTTCGGATATTAATAAAACGGTAGATCGGGCGCACCAAAGTATTCGAAAAATAAGAAAGATTAACAAGCAGTTAAAAACCTTTGAAACGCAGTATAAAGAGGATGAACGTACCGAAGAACTTCGGAAGAAAGCAAAAAATATGCGAGAGTCTTTTGGGAATATTGAAAAAGAATTGTACCAAACAAAAAATCGATCGGGACAGGATCCGCTTAATTTTCCTATTCGTCTAACCAATAAACTAGGCCACCTCAATAGTCTGGTAGGAATGGGAGACTTTGGACCTACGGACCAGGATGTAGCGGTAAAAGAGGAACTCTCTGCCGCCATTAAAAAACAACTGACCGCTTTTGATCAAATGCTGGACGATGAAGTCGCTCAGTTTAATAAAGCGTTTAATGCGTTACAACTGGAGTATTTATTTGTAGACTAAAAAAATAGCAGGCCTGGAATTTTTTATTTCCGGCCTGCTACGAATAATCATCAACAGTAAAATTCTTAAAATATTTTCGAGCCGTTTTAAGAAAACCTGCTTTACGCTTTAATTGCTCGCGGTTTTCTAAAAACTCAATCTATTCAATTATGACCATCTTTTTGGTTGCTTCAAATTTTCCACTCCGTAAGTGATAGAATAAAACACCACCGGCATTTAGTTCACTTTTGTCGAGGACAAATTCCTGATAACCTGCTTCGTAGTACGCTTCGTGTTCTGCGATCATTCTGCCGTTGATATCCGTAATTTCAATTTTCGCGTTTCCTGCTTCGGGTAGAATAAAAGGAATTACGGTTTGCTGGCGGAAAGGGTTCGGCTGATTCTGTAAAAGCGCAAATTTAGTATCCGAATCAGGGTCGACTAAATTACCTTCGTATTCGAGTTGTAGCTTTTGCGTTTCCAGATCGGTGGTGTACGATTCGGCTGGTAACAGCGCATCGTTAAATTGTAGTACATTACTTAATCTGGTATTTGCTTTTGCCCGGAAACTCAGCGTAAAGACCTCCGCCCGATTGGCGAGGGTAACAGGATTTTCGTCATGCCAGCTAACGGAAAGTAATCCGTTTTCCAGTTGTGTAAAACCAATGTTTTGTTCGCTAAATTTAGGCAGTGTTGCGGACAGTTCATCTTCAAATTCCGGAGTGATTGCCAATGGATTATAATCAATCGTAAACTGGAATCCTTTCAGATCGATAAAATTATTGGCAGAAAAAGAGAGTTCGTATAACTCACCTGCTTCGAGGATTTGATCTTCCACGGTGATGATCAACGCCTCTTCGCCGCGGGTATCTCCTGCCTGTAATCCACTACTAGGAGTAGCATTGCCACTGAGGTCGCCGACCTTGATCGCCATAAAATCATTGACCAGTTCGTTGGTACTCAAGTCATGGACAAATCGACTTTCCGGAAAAGAACTGGAAAATGGATTTGTTGGATCCGGGAAACTAAATTCACTATCCACAAAACGCCAGGAAGTATTGTTCTGGAATTCTTCGTCG